>Ga0209427_10003274_pt1 | contig 19026 bp, 19 predicted proteins | sample DeeMarSWOR136_30_FD_187465 | JGI IMG/M metagenome (GOLD analysis project Ga0209427, IMG submission 187465) | Marine sediment microbial communities from White Oak River estuary, North Carolina - WOR-1-36_30 (SPAdes) (version 2) | ecosystem: Environmental > Aquatic > Marine > Intertidal zone >...
GACACATCCATCCCCAGGGACATGGATATCTCGGCCGCCGCGCTCATGCCGATGCCGCTGACACCGATGAAATGCACCCGCCTCATACCAGAACTTTCTCCCGGAATCTATCTTTTACCTGACCCGTTCCCCTGTGAGAAATAAGATGGGCATCAGGAGGTTATCCAATCAGTGGCACGGTGAAGTGGAAGATAGTTCCCTCGTCAAGCTCGCTCACGAGCCAGATTTCCCCACCATGCTTTCGCACGAAATCCCTGCAGAGGATAAGACCCAGACCCGTTCCCCTCTCCCGGGAAGTTCCCAGTGTGCTGAAGGGAACGTCGATTCGAAAGAGCTTTTCTCTATCCTGCGGGCTGATTCCAACCCCCCTGTCCTTCACCTGGACCACGGCCATGTTATTTCTCGTTTCCGTATCAATGACCACCTCTGAACCGGAATGGCTGAACTTGACGGCGTTGGACACCAGGTTCCTGACAACCGTGGTGATCATGTCTCTGTCGGCAAGCACCTTCAGATCGTCCTTGGCCCTTACCTCCAGATGGATGCCCTTGTTTCTGGCATAGCCCTCGAGAGAACCGGTGCCTTCGAGCAGCAGATCATTGAGCCGCCAGGGTGCAGGATCATACTGAATGTCACCGGTCTGGCACTTCGCCCACTGCAGCAGGTTGTCCAGCAGGGTAATCGTTCGGTTTGAAACCTGGTCCAGGTCACCAAGATACCGCATCTTTTCCCCCTCCTCAAGGGCCTCACGCTCATCCTTCAAGTACTGGACAATGGAAAGCATTGAAATCAGGGGGTTGCGTAGATCATGGGCAATGATCGAAAAGAATCTGTCCTTCGTGGCGTTCAACTCTCTGAGCTGTTTTTCGCTTTTCAGAAGAGACTCCTCATGCTTTTTCAAATCCCTGTACAAAAGATCGAAGGGCCGCACAAGGCCGGTCTCGATCAGGGCCCTGTAGATACAGTAGAAGGATGTGATCTTGAGAAAGTGGCCGAACAGATTGGAGAGACCGTACACATCAACGTAAAAGATGAACGCTATTTCAGAAGCTATGGACAGGATGAGCGAGGCGATCATGAAGCGCAGTACGAACCCTTCGAAATCCCTGCGCCGCTGCAGCAACCGTATAATGGAGCCGAAAAAGAAAAGGGAAATGAAGATCTCACTGAGTTTCTTGAAGGTTGTAAGGCCGATGCCCTCGATGTAACAGACGGGAAATATATGCCACTTGAAGATACTGAGGAGGAGGAGTATGCACACGGTGCTGTAACTGAACAGGGCATGAGAGATTTTCACCCTCCGCTTCATATAGTGCGGTGCGATGAACAGGGAGATGCTTTCAAGGTAACGGGCAGCGATCCAGAGCTGCGTCGGGAGATTGGCCTCTCCCTGCAGGAACTCCCCTGTGGAGAACACGCCCATACCCTTGTAAGCCAGGGTGTGCAGCAGGTCAACACTGCCGACGAAGAAATAGGCGATGCCCAGCAGCAGGAGATAGTGGTTCTCCAGGTTGCGGCGGCAGTTCCACGCTATGATGAAAATACCGTAAGCGACAACGATACTGAAGAGCTCGGCAACACTGTGGAAGAGAAGGTAATTGTCTGAGCTTATCACGAATAGTCCGGCAAGAACTGCAATCCCCACAACGAATGCAAGATATCTTTTCAATCTCTCAACCTATCGACTGATTTCAGGCCATTTCCCCATGAACGATACCTATTGTACAACAGCCACCCCCCTTCTGTCCACGGGAACTAAAAAACCCCTTCCCGGAGGAAGGGGTTTGTTTTCATTTGCTGGACCACGCTAAAGCGTACCGACGACGATCAGTCTCTTACGTAGCTCTTCAGCTTCTGGCTTCGGGATGGGTGCCGCAATCTGCTGATGGCCTTCTTCTCGATTTGTCTGATTCTCTCCTTGGTCAGGTTGTACTTGTCGCCGATCTCCTTCAGCGAGTGAGGTCTCTCACCGTTCAAACCGAACCGGTACTTTATGACATTGGATTCCTTTTCGGTCAGAGTGGAGAGTACGTCCTCAATCGACTCCTGCAGGGTCCTGTTGATGAGAACCTCTTCGGGATCCGCTCCCTTGGTGTCCTCCATGAGATCGGAAATGGTATTGGCATCCTTGTCGGAGGAGAGAGGCGTCTCCAGCGAAACAAACTCCCTGGAAGCATTGATCAGGTCGGTGATTCTGCTCTTGTCCATATCCAGGAAATCAGCGATCTCCTCGATATCCGCCTCACCATCCTTGTTCGATCCGATCTCCCGCTTGACCTTCTCGATCTGCAGAAGCTCGTTCGCACGATTGAGAGGAAGTCGAATCATCCTCGACTTTTCGCAGATCGCCTTCAGAATAGACTGCTTGATCCACCACACCGCATAGGAGATGAAGTGATAACCCTTGTCTACGTCGAACTTGTCGACGGCAGTGATCAACCCGAGATTGCCCTCACTGATCAGATCGCTGAGGGTGAGACCCTGATTCTGATACTTTTTCGCCACGTTTACCACGAAACGCAGGTTCGCCTGTATCAGCTTGTCCTTTGCATCCTGACTTCCATCCCGCGCCTGTCGGGCGAGTGCAACCTCTTCGTCACGGGTCAGAAGAGGAATCTTGTTGATCTCCCTCAGATATACTGAAAGCGAGCTCACGTCGAGGCTCGTTCCCAGTTCTGCATATCTCTTATCTACAGACAAGACAACCCTCCATTACGTAGTGTACGTTTGAATTGGGTGGTGATGATCAGGCCGGAAGAGGGAACTTTTTTCGATAGGACGCATCCCCGGCGGTGTATCATTATTAAACATGCAATTAATGTACCAATAATTATTTTAAATGACCCTCTAAATCATTATTATACAATAAATTAAGAGGCCATATTTACAACAATATGTAGACCGAATAAAAATGTGTCAAAATGACCCTATATTACAATTTTCGCATAAAATTGTATACTTATAACCCACTTTTTAGCCTATTCCGTACTCAGCGAGTTTCCTGTGGAGGGTTTTTCTGCCAATTCTCAGGGTTTCCGCCGTTCTGGTCTTGTTTCCCCCCGAAATTTCGAGAGTGAAGCGGATGAGCTCCTTTTCGGCATCGGGAAGACTGATGCCTGCCGGCAGCTTGAGCGATGTCTGCTCATCCTTCGCCATTATGTATGAAGGTATATCCTGTTCAGTTATTATCGTGCTCTTGGTGAGAACTACAATGCTCTCGATCACGTTTCTTAACTCACGCACGTTTCCAGGCCACCGGTATGAGACGAGCGCCTGGAGAGCAGCGTTTGTGATTCCCTCCACCTTTTTATCGTTTTCCTTTGCGAATTCCTCGATGAACTTGTGCACCATGAGGGGAATATCGTCCTTCCGATCACGCAGCGGCGGTACGGTGATGGAGACCACGTCGAGCCTGTAGTAGAGGTCCTCCCGGAAGTTCCCCTTTTCAGTATCCTCCTTGAGATTCCTGTTCGTCGCCGATATGATCCTGACATCGACCTTGATCGGCGCCTCCCCGCCAACCCGTTCGAACTCACGCTGCTGAATCACCCGCAGGAGCTTGACCTGCATCTGTAAACTGATCTCGCCGATTTCATCAAGAAAAATGGTACCCTGATTGGCAAGCTCGAAACGCCCCCTCTTTCTCGCAATAGCCCCCGTGAAAGCCCCTTTTTCATGTCCAAAGAGCTCGCTCTCAAGCAGTGTTTCGGGTATTGCCGCACAGTGTACTTTTATGTAGGGATTTTCCCTCCGCGGACTGTTGTGATGTATGGCATCGGCAATCATCTCCTTGCCGGTACCGCTCTCCCCGTAGATCAGGACATTGGCCCGTGATGGCGCAACGAGCTCAATGGTCTCGAACACCTTCTTCATGGGGGCGCTCTTTCCAATGATGCTTTCGAAGGAGTATTTTTTCTCCAACTGGTTGAGGAGCTCCCTGTTCTGCCGTTTCAGGGAGGAATTTTCGAGGGCCCTCTTGACGATGAGGGAGAGTTTGTCGATGTTCAGCGGTTTCGTTATGAAGTCGTAGGCTCCGTTTCTCATGGCCTCGACAGCGTTCTCGATGGTTCCATGCCCCGTCAGTATGATGACAGGCAGATATGGAAAACGGTCCAGTGTCTCCTTGAGCAGCTCTTCACCTGAGAGGTTTGGCATTTTGAGGTCGGTTATGATCAGGTCTATATCCCCTTCTTCAATGAGATCGAGCGCCGACCTTCCGTCAGAGGCGAGCTCCACCTCGTAACCGTCGAGGGAAAGAGCCTTTTCAAGCCCTTCGCGTATATGCTTTTCATCATCAACGATTAAGAGCTTTGCTTTCATCCTTCTCCTCATATGTCAGTAATTTCTTTTTCTTCTCGAGGACCGGAAGTACGATCGAGAACGTTGTGCCGACCCCTTCCTTGCTCTTCACCTTGATCGTACCGCCCAGCTCCTTGATGATCTTATACACGATGACAAGTCCCAGTCCCGAACCGAACTTCTTCGTGGTAAAATATGGTTCATAGATCTTTCCCAGTCTGTTCTCGGGAATGCCTTCTCCGTTGTCAATAATCTGCACGCTCACATCTCCATCCTCAGTGGACCTGGTCAGAACGCGTATCTCTCCACCCCCATGGATGGCCTCGATGGCATTCTTGATCACGTTCAGCAGGGCCTGTTTCAGATACTTGGGATCCACCACAACCTTTGGGATGTCTTCATCGAGATCGAGGGTAAATATAATGTTCTCCTCTTCGACCTCGTATCTGAGAAATTGTGTCATCTCCTTGACGATTTCATTGATGTTTTCCACGCTGAGATTCATGCTCATCGGCCTGACGGTGAAGAGAAAATCTTGAACGATGGAGTTGAGACGATCGACCTCTTCCTTGACTATGGCGAGAAGGTTGTCCATGTTCTTTATATCCTCCCCATCATGCCTGGCCATTTCCTTTTTCATGAGCTGTATATGAATGTCGATCGAAGTAAGGGGATTCTTGATCTCATGGGCCACCCCCGCAGACAATGTCGTAAGGGCTGCAAGACTTTCAGCCTGCCTAAGCTGCATCTCCCGCATCCTCTTCTCCGTGATGTCGACGAAGATGATCACATGCCCTTCTGGCTCGCCGTTGCCGATCAGGGGCAGAATGCTCAGGTTGATGGTTTGATCTGTTCTCCCGAGATGGATTTCCCTGTCAACGACTCTCTCTCCCCCCACCAGAACCTCATCGAGCACCTCCTTGATTTCCGGATCAAAATGACAGTACTCGATCTCCCGATAATAGAGCCTATCTATGGACATGGAGATGAAATCTTCCATAGTTCTATTTGCAAGGATGACCTTGTTGTCGCTGTTCGTGACAATGACTCCCTCGATGAGTGAATCAAAGACCAGCTTGTAGAGCTCCTTTTCAGTTGAAAGCTCGCCGATTATCTTCCTGATCTTTGTCGCATCGAGCTTGTCGATCTTCTTGAAGACTTTCTGTATAAAATTCGAGTTCTGCATGTTTTTAGGTCGAACTTAGAGTTTTTATTTTTGACTGTAAAAGCAACTATTTGCGTTAATAAAACTGAAACAAACCATGCTTTTTAACCTAAGTTCTCAAAGATTACCGTGAAATATATTAGAGTACTTTACATTTTTATACCGATGTGTGAAACTCGACCTGGCGAAGCGGTCTCTTTACCTCTCTTGCTATTCGCCCTTTTATTCTATCATAAACTATGTTCATCGAAAACCGCAATCGTCAAGAGGCGTAACGCACAATGGTCGATACATCATTCAGAAGCATATCGGTAAGGGCAGTCAGAACATTCCCGTGAAATTGAACGATCGAGGAGTGCATGAAATCGATCTTTTTCAGGAGGTTCTCTATTGCCTGTACCTCATCCATGCTTTTCCCTGCGACATGGGGGATGCGTTTTCCGAGCCTGTGGGCGAGGTGTTCGAAAAACATGGTTGCATGTCCTCTTTCAGCGATCTCCTGTGCTGTTTCCGTGAGTGTCAGTACATCATTCTCTCCATGAACCAACCGTTCAAAGTAACGGGCAACCGCATTTTCCTGCGGGTTCTGCACTTCCCCATGACCGCCAAACCGAATCCGCACAATCTCTCCCATGAGCTCCTCGTCAAGTGGCTTGAAGCGATAGGCTCTGCACCGTGACTGGATGGTTTCCTTTATCCCTTCCCGGTTCGCGGTAATGAGAATTATGATGGCATGCGGCGGCGTGTCCTCCGATATCTTCAGGAAACAGTTCGATGCTTCGATGTTCATTCTTTCGGCCCCGTCAAGTATGACCGCCCTGTAGCGTCCCTCCCCACTTCTGAGAGATAGAAATCGCTGCGCCTCTCTGATACGATCGATACCGATGACAGACCCCTCGAGAGAGGATGAAATGGCGAGGGCAGTCTCGATCACCTCGCCGGAGCGGGCGAGAATCCTCTCTCTCTCGTGCACCATATCCTGCAATGACTCGAACTCCCTGCTGAGCCGTGCTTCATCGGCAATGGAGACGAGGATACGCTTCAGATCACGGACAAAGAATGGGAGGCTCTCCCTGCCCACACCGTGGCGTCTCCACAGCTCAAAGGTGTTCTTGAAATTGGGCTTCGCAATGACAAGTAGATCTCTTGAAACAAGATTCTGGATGGACTTGCAGGAAGAGCAGCGGCAGGTATCTGGGGAAGTACCCCCGACCATTTCTTCCCCCCTGCAGTTCAACACCCGAACGAGCTCCAGGGCAGTAAGAAATTTACCGCTCCCCTCAGGTCCGAAGAAGAGCAGGGTCTGGGGGATACGTTCACTTTTGAGCTCGTGGCCGAGCATACGGACGGCTATGTCCTGGCCTTTTACCACCTCGAAGGCCATCTTCACTCACCTTTCCCCTGTGCGCTGTGCCGTCGGTTCGTTCTATGCCCGTGTCGTGAAGCCCCTTCAGTTTGATCAGGTGCCGTAGCGCGATGCTCGCTGCCATCTGCTCGGCTTCTTTCTTGCTTGCGCCCTCGCCGGGCCCGTAGGTGCGCTTCCTGACCGTTACGTTGATAAAAAAGCGGCGGTTGTGATCGGGCCCCTCTGTATTCACTACACTGTACAGAGGTACGACTCTGTATCGTTTCTGGGAATATTCTTGTAAAATAGATTTGTAATCCTTCTTGTGACGGTTCTTTTCAACCTCGATGATCTCCTTGTAGAAAAGCCTCTGCACGAGGTTTGTCGCGTTCCGGTACCCTGCATCCAGATAATAGGCCCCGATGACCGCTTCCAGACAATCACTGATGAGTGCCTTTCGATTCCGCCCACCCGACTTTTCCTCCCCGCGGCCGATGAGGATGTATTGCGGTAAATCGATCTCCATTCCGATCTTGTACAGTGTGGGCTCGCTCACCACATATGACTTAATGCGTGCCAAAGAACCTTCTTTGAAATAGAGGTTCTGATTGTAGAGCGCAGCACTCACGATGAGGCCGAGAAAGGCATCGCCCAGGAATTCCAGTTTTTCGTTGTTCTCCAGCTCTGCCCGGGATTCGTTCACGTATGACTTGTGGGAAAGTGCCGTGTTTAGAAGCGTCAGATCCTTGAAGTGGATACCCAGGCTCTTCTGGAATTTCAAGAGAGCCTGTATCCTCTCTCTGTCAAGCTCTTTTTTAGCTTTCTTCATACTTCGTTATAACGAGCGATGCATTGTGACCACCAAACCCGAAGGAGTTGTTGATAGCACACCTTACATCCATACTGATACTCTTGTGGGGCACGAAATCCAGATCGAATTCGGGATTGTCGAGATTGATAGTGGGTGGAATTTCACCCTTTAGTATCGTAAGGACCGTTGCCACGGATTCCACACCACCCGCTGCTCCAAGAAGATGGCCTATCATCGACTTGTTCGAGCTGATCTTGAGCTTGTAGGCATGATCCCCGAACACATTCTTGATGGCCATCACCTCCGATATATCCCCTGCCGGTGTTGAGGTACCGTGAGCGTTCGCATAATCGATGTCTTCGGGCCTGAGTTCGGCGTCAGAAATCGCACGCTGCATACACCGGGTCGCGCCCCTACCCTCGGGTTCAGGAGCGGCGATGTGATAGGCATCACCCGATACTCCGTAACCGGCAAGGCGGGTGTAAATTCGAGCTCCCCTCCTCTTTGCGTGTTCTTCGCTCTCCAGAACGATAATTGCAGCTCCTTCACCGATAACAAATCCGTCACGGTCTCGGTCAAAAGGTCGCGAGGCCTTTTCGGGTTCATCGTTTCGGACCGAGAGGGCCTTCATTGACACAAAACCGGCAACACCGAGTTCGACGATCGGCGCCTCCGCTCCGCCGCAGAGCATCACATCCGCGTCTCCTCGCTCGATGTACTTGAAGGCTTCACCGATCGAGTGGTTCGCAGAAGCGCATGCACTGACGGCACACATATTCGGTCCGTGCACATTGTAGCGTATCGATATGACACCAGCAGCCATGTTTGCGATCATATTGGGAATGAGAAAGGGACTGACTCTTTTTGCACCCTTCTCGAGAAAGACATCGTGCTGGTCGATGAGTGTCTGTAATCCACCGATTCCGGACCCAATGATCACGCCGATTAGATCCCGGTCTTCCTTGTCGAAATCGAGTCCCGCATCCTGAACCGCTTCATCGGCAGCGACAACGGCTAGCTGCGTGTACCGATCGTTTCTCCTGGCAACGTTCTTATCCATGAAATTCAGTGGATCGAAATCATGCACCTCACCTGCGATCTTCGAATCAACATTTTCTGGATCGAAGAGCGTAATGGGACCTATTCCCGATTTCCCATCGATGAGATTCTTCCAGTACTTCTGCACGCCGATGCCGATGGGAGTTATTGCCCCGAGCCCTGTTATGACGACTTTTTTCCTTTCACTACTCAAAACATCACCTCAAGACATCTCACTATTTATGGGATTCGATGTACTTCACGGCGTCACCCACGGTAACGATCTTCTCAGCCTCTTCATCGGGAATTTCCATACTGAACTCCTCCTCCAGAGCCATGACGAGCTCAACCGTGTCCAAAGAATCGGCACCAAGATCGTCGATAAACGAGGCCTCTTCCGTCACGTCCTTCTCATCCACACTCAGCCTTTCAACAATGATTTCCTTTACCTTGTCAAAAGTAGCAGACATTGATTATTCATCCCCCTTGCTTGTTTTCTTTGTATAATATGGGCCTACGGCCCTCACTGCATGACCATGCCCCCGTCGACGACGAGAACCTGCCCGGTAATATATGAAGAGTAATCGGATGCCAGGAAAAGCGCGGCGTGTGCTACGTCCCTCGGGGTTCCCGGTCTGGCAAGCGGAATATTCTGGAGCATCCTCGAGGTGACCTCTTCTGGAAGCACCTTGGTCATCTCCGTTTCGATAAAACCGGGCGCAATTGCGTTGACCGTTACGTTCCTGCCTGCAAGTTCCCGGGCAACCGATTTGGTAAGGCCTATGATGCCTGCCTTACTTGCAGCGTAATTGACCTGGCCTGCATTCCCGATAATGCCGATCACCGAGGCTATATTTATGATCCTACCTGCCCGCTGCCGCACCATCGTTCGTGCAATGGCCTTGGTGCAGTTGAAGGTTCCCTTCAGATTGATGGAAATGACTCGGTCAAAATCCTGTTCGCTCATGCGCATGAGCAGGGTATCGCGGGTGATGCCCGCATTGTTGACGAGGATATCGATGCGCCCGTAACTGTCCAGCCCCTTCTTGATCACCTCATCACAGCTCTTGGGATCACTCACATCGAGTATCTGCCCTTCTGCCCTGGCTCCAAGCGAACCGAGTTGCTTCACGGCCTTATCAAGATTCTCCCGATCTATATCTCCGATAATGATATCGGCTCCGTGTTGTGTAAAAACAGCGGCTATCTCAAATCCGATTCCCCGTGCGCCGCCGGTAATCAATGCTACCTTGTTTTTGAGATCCATTATTCAATCCCTTCTCACTGCGCAACAGGGGGGCCACAAGCATTAAATCATTCATTTAATTTAACAATATCATCGGGTTTTTCAACTGAAAAAACTTGCACCTCCTGCATATCCACACCCTGGGCCTTCATGAGCCCACGAAGCACGGTACCGGGACCCGATTCGATGAACCGGCGGTACCCGTGATCGAGTAGAGTTACCATCGACGCGCTCCAGAGGACTGGTGAGTCCAGCTGTTTGACCAGATTTCCCCTGATCCTGGCCGGATCGGTCGAAACTTCTGCAGACACGTTTGAAACAATGCTCCCATTGCCCTGTTGCCAGGATACGGTCTCCAGTCCCTTGCGAAGCTCTGTAGCCGCATCCTTCATGAATGGTGTGTGAAAGGCCCCGCTCACGTTCAGAAGTATCGCTTTTCGGGCACCCAACTCCTTCAATTCATCCATAGCAAGCTGCACCCTGTCCTTCATGCCAGAGATGACCACCTGGCTTGGACTGTTGAAATTCGCTGGGTATACATCACCAATCCTCTCGCAGACCTCACGTATCATCTTCTCATCGATTCCGATTAGAGCGGCCATACCGCCCTTGCGCTCGGGATCGCAGTCCCGCATCAATTCTCCTCTTCGCCGTACGATGCGCAGTCCATCCTCAAAGCTCAGATACCCCGCAGCGGCGATAGCTGTATACTCCCCCAGTGAGTGCCCGGCAAACATCTCACCCTCGAAACCATGTTCCAGCATGACACGGTACACGGCATAGGAGAGGGTGTAAAGCGCCGGCTGGGTGTTCTCGGTCTTCCTCAACTCCTCATCATCGGCCTCGAAGCAGAGATCCTTCATGGAAACACCGGTGAGGGTTTTATCAGCCCGGGTAAATATCTCTCTCACGGATTCACGCTCATCGTAGAGCTCTTTCCCCATTCCTGGGCGCTGGGAGCCCTGTCCCGGAAACAGATACACTATGCCTTTCATGTTCAACCCTTATTCTCTTTCATATGTACTCTGGTCGTACCCCATCAGAGAGAGGATTTTAGACTCAGTTACAATCTTTCTGAAGAAAAATCCACACGTCAGAATTGGATGATAGCTGATCCCCAGGTGAGACCTCCGCCAAAGGCTGTAAATCCTATGATGTCGCCCCGTTTGATGATACCCTGCGAACACGCCTCGTCGAGCGCGATGGCTATGCTGGCGGCCGAAGTGTTACCGTACTTGTCGATATTCACGAAAACCTTTTCCTTGGGCAGCTTAAGATAGGTTCGAAGGGATTCAATAATTCTCAAATTTGCCTGATGGGGAATGACGAGCTTCAGGTCATCCGCGGTGATTCCAGCTTTCTTCATGGATTTGGTAAAGGTTTCTCTCATCCGGTTGACGGCGATCTTGAAAATAGCATTGCCGTTCATCTGTATGTAGTGCTGGTTATTCTTTATGGTTACTTCGCTTGCCGGCATCCTCGCCCCTCCCGCAGGTACCAGGAGCTGCTCTCCATACGAACCATCCACGCCGAGATCATAGGCAAGAAGCTTGCTCTCACCCTTAGATGGGGTTATAACGCTCGCACCTGCGCCGTCAGCAAATATCACACAGGTGGTACGGTCCTCCCAGTTGAGGAATGCGCTGAGCTTCTCCGCTCCTATGATGAGCGTGTTCTCAAATGCACCGTTGGCCAGGAAGTTGCTTGCGATGACCAGGGCGTATATGTAGCCGGAACATGCCGCATTGAGGTCAATGGCAGCCGCATGGGTTGCGCCCAGTTTGTTCTGAACAACACACCCTGTGCTTGGAAAAAACATGTCCGGCGAAACGGTGGCAACGAGGATCAGATCCAGGTCCTTGGGTTTGAGCTCAGCCCTCTTGAGTGCAATTATTGCTGCCTTGTAGGCCATATCGGAGGTGGCTTCGTTCTCAGCGGCAATCCTCCGTGTTTTGATGCCCGTTCTCGAAGTTATCCACTCATCGGAGGTATCGACGATCTTCTCCAGATCGAAATTCGTCATTATCCTTTCAGGAACATAAGCCCCCGTGCTCTTGATCATGATGTTGGTCGTACCCATGTATTCCCTTTCCCGTTGCTGCAAAAGATAAAACCTGGCCGATTGAGCGAGGGCTACTCTGTTGTTCCCAATCACCAAAAGCTACGAAATAAAAAAAATAATCCTGTGTATCTTAATCCGAAGATATGAATAATTCAACGAAAACTTAATATGATACAAACTCATGCTTCCATCAAGTATTTATTTTCCTCTCCTCCGGAACGAAGCCATACTGCACACGAGCGCCTGCCGGAGCCACTGCCCCTTAAGGCCTGTTGCCGGTTTTGTTGAATACCGCCCGACAGGCAATGATACACTGCTTACTGCTGTGTGTTGTTGGAGGGTGATGGTTTCTTGAGCAGGCCAAACTGCTGCAGTCGTTTGACGATAAGGTCGTTTACCTTGTTTTTCACCAGGTTGTTTGCCATATTGATGCCGTTTGATGTTGCAAAGGCATCAGAAGACCCGTGTCCGACCACGATACTTCCGTTCAGACCGAGCACAGGTGCTCCGCCATAGGCACGGGGATCTGTTTTCTTGTAAACCTGTTTCTTGACAGCAGGATACACGAGTGCAAAGCCGACACGCTGTAACAGATGCTTCTCGATCTCCTGCTGAACGAGCTCGATCATGAGTTTGAAAGCCCGTTCCGTCACCTTGAGTGTAATATTGCCCGTGAAGCCGTCGCAAACGACCACATCCACGTCGCCATCGGAGATGTCATATCCCTCGATGTTGCCCACGAAGTTACAGTCCAGATTCTTGAGTATTTCATGGGTCTTGAGAACGAGCTCATTGCCCTTGGATTTTTCACTACCGATGCTCAATAACCCGATGGATGGGTTCTTCTTTCCCTGCACCCGGCTGGCGAACACCTCCCCCATGATGGCGAACTGGGCGAGATACTCAGCAGTACAATCCATGTTCCCTCCCGCGTCGATGAGCATACAGTGACCCTTGAGGGTAGGCAGGTACGTCGAGAGGGCGGGCCGGTGTATACCCGGTATCTTGCCCAGGTTCATGATTCCCGATATGAGTGTAGCTCCTGTATTTCCGCCCGACCATAGACCCTCAACCACACCCTCTTTGACGAGACGGGCGCACACCTGAATGGAGGCGCTCTTCTTTTTCTTACAGGCAACAGATGGAATTTCGTGCATACGGATGACTTCGTCCGCATGGTAGACCTTCAATTTTCTACTGTCATCGAACTTGAGCTTTTTCAGCGTTGTGTCGATGATCTCCTCATCCCCAACAAGTGCCACCCTGACGTTGAATTCCCTGATCGCGTTTACCGCTCCCCTGATATACGCTTCAGGGGGGTTCTCACCACCCATTACATCGACAGCTATCATTCAGGTCACTCTTCCTCTTGCGAGATGATTTCCCGCTCTTTGTAAAAACCACAGTTGGGACAGACGCGATGGGGCCGCGTGTATTCACCGCAGTTCGGGCATTCCACGAGTTTAACAAGGGTTACCCTGTCGTGATTGGCCCGGCGAGACCTGCTTTTTGATTTGGATTTCCTCTGCTTCGGAACTGGCATCCTTGTATCTCCTCATCCTGATGCGCGACCGGTTACAGTGCGCTGCTGATGAACCATTTTGAATATACAGAAAAATGCATAATATGAAAATAAAATATGTACCGAGAGCATCCATCCCCCCATGCAGGGGATGAGAACCGGCTAGTATGGAATCAGGAAAACTTTTTCTTGAGATACTTTTCGACCACCGAAGGAACCTTGTCGGCGATATTGCCTCCCAGACGCGCAACCTCCTTGACCAGGGAGCTCCTGATGAAAGAGAAGTGTTCGTTGGTCATCATGAATATAGTATCCACGTTCTCGTTAAGATGCCGGTTCATCAGTGCAAGCTCGAGCTCATACTCGAAATCCGATAATGCTCTCAGCCCCCTGATAATGGTAACGGTACCGAAACGCTGGGCGTAATCGACGAGCAGACCGGTGAAATGATCGACTTCGATATTTTCATAATCCCGGACGATTTCTTCGAGCATGGTGATGCGATCTTCGACGGTGAAGTCATATCTCTTCATTGGATTTTCGGCGACGGCCACGATGACATGATCGAAGATCTTAGAAGATCTCTTGATAATATCGCAATGTCCGTTGGTCGGAGGATCGAAGCTCCCCGGATAAATAGCGGTTCTCATCATCGATGTATGTCCTCTCAAGGGTAAATCACAGTATAAAGCCTTCCAATAAGCCACCCATAGTATACTAATATTCATGCCCAGCATACAACCCATAGTTATCTTTTATGGAAATCACTCTGGAAATCCATGTCCAATGCAGTACAATGAACAAAGCTGACTGCATGTCGCGGTGAATCATAGTTGGGGGGTACATCACATGTTCGAGAGGGTGTTTCTCATCGCAGAGGCAGGCTCCAATCACAACGGTAATCTGGACACCGCTGTGGAGCTCGTGCACCGCGCAAAAGAGGCAGGGGCCGACGCCATCAAATTCCAGGATTTCACTCTTCCTTCTCTCTTTGAACCCCAGCAGTACGAAGAGACGCTGAAACTGAAGAACTCCGGCTGGCGGCGTGAAATAGAACGTCTCTCCGTGAAACCCGCATGGCATGAGGTCCTTGCGCGTGCGGCGAATGAGGCAAACATACACTATTTCTCGACACCCTTTTCTTTCGAAGCGGTGGATTCCCTGGACCGTTATGTTCCCTTCTACAAGGTCGCATCCGGAGACATTACACATTTGCTGCTCCTCGAACGGATTGCACAGAAGGGGAAGGGGGTATTCCTCTCAACGGGCAGCTCATCCATCGAAGAAATCGAAAGAGCTGTCAGATTGCTCGAGCGCTACACGCTTCCCTTCATCTGTATCATGCACTGCATCATGCTCTACCCTCCGCCAGATGAAACGCTACATTTAAACTTCATCGGTACCCTGAAGAAGCATTTTAACCATCCCGTGGGATTCTCCGACCATACTACTCACACCGAGGCAGCAGCTCTGGCTGTGGTGAAAGGCGCCCGGGCAATCGAGAAACACTTCACCCTGAACAGGGAACAACAGGACGCCGACCACAAGAACTCGCTGGACCCCCGGTGTTTCAGTGAGCTGGTACGGGTGGTGCGTCGCTGTGAGCGCATGCTCGGTAACCCGGAGCGACCGATATGTGAGGAGGAGGCACGGGAGAGAATATTTGCACGAAGGGGCGCCTATGCTGCCAGAGACTTGAAGAGAGGGGAGGTGGTTTCCGCCGATGGGATTCACTTCCTCAGACCGAACGTCGGTATCGGTGCGGAGGACTTCGCCAGACTCAAGAATCGAAAACTCAAGGCCGATGTTACTATTGGAACACCCCTCACGTGGGCCATGTTCGATTGACCGCATTCAGGAGGAACACCGTACCGATTTTGTTGAAAAAACTGAAGATTACGTTAGACTTAAAGTATGCGAGCTCTATCGCCATTGCTTGGGGTGACGTTTGCGCTCTTCACCGTGCTCGGATGCACGCAAAAGACAATACAGGAAGGAGGCGTTGTGCCCGGCCCGGATAGCGATTCCGGAGTTCAGGAGGAAGGAGTTCCGGCAAAGAGCAGCGCAGAGGAGTTCAAAACTGGAGTTTCTGAGCAACAGGGGAAGGAAGGGATTAAAATTGACAGGGCTGGGGCGGGAAAACCTGTTCTCAACATAGACGAAGAGAAAGAGACGCGCTCCATCTACACGGTTATTGAAGAGCTGGAGTCATGTTACAGCATGTACGACTATGCCCAGTGGCTCAGTCTGTTGACAATGAGCTACCGCCAGCACTTCAACGACCGGGAAATTCTCGAAGCCGAGGGTTGGGCTGCAACGAACATCAGGGAATTCTTCGACCTGCTCGTACAGACGAGGAGAGGGCGCAACATCGGGGACCTCGATATTTCCAGGGTAGAGTTCATAAACGACAACAAAGCATATGTGTATGTGTTACTGGATGATGAAGAGTTCCCGGTACCGCAGCATACCTTCATCCGAGTAGGTGATTCCTGGCTGAAAGGCTTGAGTAACGAGGGGGAATGATATGAGAAAGATCATATTTCTGTGTATCACGCTCTTCCTTTTGGGGGCCATCCTTCTACACGCACAGGAGAGCGTCGAGCAGTATCTGCTGAGCCTCAAGGAACCATCAAAGGAGGACTATATCGCACTTCTTTACGAGGGTTCCCACGAGAACCAGGTATGGGCAATCACCAAGCTGGCAGAGATGGCCAAGGAGGGAGACGAAGAGGTATTCGAAGCACTCATTTTCGGTTTGCAGCAGGGTACCATATTCGTCAAACGACAGTACAACAAAGTAGTCAATGACTTCTGGGATGTTCGTGCCGCCAGTGCCTATGCACTCGGCGAAATGAGAGATCCCAAGGCCCTGCCCTACCTCTACGACGCACTGCGCTACGACCCTGACAACCACGTTCGCAGTGAGGTGGCGATCGCAATTGGGAAAATCGGAGAACCGGAGGCCATCCCTTTTCTGGCCCGGATAATTGAAACATCAAGTGCTGCGGGCCCCGATGATGCTTTGGTACTCGCGTGCGTCCAGGCCCTCGGCGAAATCGGCCATCATGACGGTTTCGTTCCACTACTCGAGGTTATCCGGGGTGACTTCAGGAGAAGCATACGGTATGCAGCCCGGGACTCACTGAAGAAGATTAAGTGGTAGGTTTGTTTCAGTAGCTGAAGGGCTTTCCCCTCTCCCTGAAGAATCGTTCGAGGTCCATCACCTCTTTTTTGACTAGATTCATGTTGACAGGTTCCGTCTTCACCAACCTGTCTATTCGTGCAACAATATCCCGTATAATTCGGTGGCTGGATCGGACCTCGCTGATATTCCTCCTCATATAGTCAATGAGGGCATTCATCCTGTCTGCGAGATACTTGAATTCGTCATTCTTTCGAAGGGTTATCACGAAATCCATATCACCATCCAAAAGCAGTTCCATACTCTTCTCGAGTCGGTATATGGGACCTGCAACCTTGTGGGAATAGACCAGTGAATAGGGTATGACGATGCAGAGGACAAGGAGGTTGGCGCCTACAATGGGGGTGAGTATCACCTGAAACAGGCCCGCCACATTGGTTTCTCCTTCGGGTGTAATAACTATGATAAGACTGTTGAGTTCGGCCCCACCGGCATGATATCTGAAATAGAACAGACCCAGTATGGCACCGGTTGAAAGAAGTGTTGCACCGACGATCACGAGTATGAAACGAAGAATGAACCGCGCTTGAAAATTCCCCTCTATGATTAACCTTCTTCTCCTGTTTTTATCCATACCTCACTCCTGGCTTACCTAATGGTCCACTTTCCCCTGCTTCATTTACAAGTATCGGCCACATCCGAGTGGGTTGCAATCCCTTTTTTGATATGAAGTGGGCCGATTCCGGCAAGACGGGGTTACACCGCTCACGCTCGCTTGCAGCTAGAACTTGGCAGGTTCCTCGATCTTTTCATTGATCCTATCGATTATGCGGAGGGTGATATCGAGAGTCTTTATGTCATCCTCACCACTGACGATCGGCTCAGTTCTTCCAAGGATACAATCGATGAAATGGAGCAACTCTTCCTTGAGTGCATTTTCCTTCTGCACTTTGACCCGCTCGACAAAGGACTCCTGTTTGTAGGTGATCTCCTTCTGTGAAACAAAAAAGCTGGCCGACGCTCCGCGGTAGATATCTATATCCTGAGACTCGAAATCCAGGGTAATAAATGCCCTGTCCTGGGAAACGGACATGGTACGGATTCTTGCTTCACTGAGTCTGCTCGAGGTGATGGTGGCGATGGCACCATTCTCGAATTGCAGAACGGCAGAGGCTATATCCTCGTAATCGCTCCTCACCCTCTTTCCCATACCGTCCACTGCCTGCAAGTCACTTTTAATGAGACTCAGCACGATATCGATATCATGGATCATCAGATCGAGCACCACACCGGTGTCCCAATCCTTCTCTATCCACGGGCTTAAGCGCCTTGCCTCGACGAGATAAGGGTTTTCGACGATTTTCCTCAGTTCCACAACGGCGCCCTTGAAACGCTCCACGTGACCGACCTGGAACATAAGATTCCGCTCATTCGAGATATTGACCAGATGAGACGCCTCTTCGATGGTGCGGGCGATCGGTTTTTCGACGAGCGTATGCACGTCCATCATGAGTGCCCTTTTCGCAACCTCATAGTGCAACTTGGTGGGCACCGCTATACAGACCCCATCCACCTCCTCCAGCAGATCTTCCATGGACTGATAGGTGTGTGTATTATACTTCTCTGAAATGTAACGGGAACGCTCCTCGTCGATATCGTAAATACCCACAAAGTCGATTTCCTGGTTCAGGGCGGACAGAACATTGGCGTGATAGGTTCCCATCCTACCCACTCCGATGACACCGATCTTGACCTTTCTATAGCTCTTTCTCGGAACCATTGCAATCTTCTCTCTTTGATCCGGTATTTTATAGGTACACTCTACAAACCAAGTATAGTACACAATTTTAATACAAACTTGGACATATATCAGTGGCAATGCACAGAATTTTTACGTTGTGTGAAATTGGCTTCACACTGTGCAATCCCGGTCACAACGAGTCACACATTCTATACAGGGAAGGCGGTATGGATACTTTTATTTCCTACTCAAACTGGCTGATGTTGAGGAGCTCTGGTGAATCCGTTTCCTTCCGCTCGTCGCGGATCTGCTGAATGAGCCTCCTCTCACTGGCTGACAGGTTCTTCGAGATGTGTACGAGCACCTTAACGAGCTGGTCACCCTTACCCCATCGTTTATGATAGGGGACACCCTCCTTTTTCAACCTGAAGATTTTTCCATTCTGTGTTCCTGCCGGGATATTGATCTTCACCTTTTTTCCATCCAGCGTCGGTACCTTGATATCCGCCCCGAGCAGTGCCTGAAAAACCGATATGGACACCTCGCAGAGAACGTCGTTTCCCTTTCTGAGAAAGTTTTTATGCGGCTTCTGATGCACCACAACGATCAGGTCTCCCCGGTGACCACCCTTCGTGCCGGTATTTCCCTCTCC
>Ga0209427_10003276_pt1 | contig 19023 bp, 16 predicted proteins | sample DeeMarSWOR136_30_FD_187465 | JGI IMG/M metagenome (GOLD analysis project Ga0209427, IMG submission 187465) | Marine sediment microbial communities from White Oak River estuary, North Carolina - WOR-1-36_30 (SPAdes) (version 2) | ecosystem: Environmental > Aquatic > Marine > Intertidal zone >...
ACCCATTGCCCAGGCATCGTCGAACGTTCAAAATGGTATGCCCCCTATGATCGTCACCTTTAATGGTTCGGACTCATATGATCCCGATCATCCCGAAGGATTGCTAGCCGGTTATAACTGGGATTTTGATGATGGAACGGGATCTGATTTAGCAGACCTTGAACATACATATGCTGCAGCTGGCAAATATCATGTCATATTAACAGTGAGTGATCTTGATGGTGCCGATGATTCTGATACTATTGTAGTTACTAATGATGCACATCTTGGTAAGATTTATATCAGCGAGGTGTCTGATGCCGGTAATAGTGATTTTTATGCCTTTATCGAATTTTATAATGATGCCGATTATGATATCGATTTACGTGAATGTAAACTAATACAATATGATGGCCAGATCGTGGAGGGCGGCGCAATTGAATATTATCTTGAATATATATATGATTTTGGCAGTGATGAACAAAACCCTGGAAGCAGTACCATTATTCCTGCTAAAGGACTTTTGGTTATATCCAGAGGAGTTACAAAATCCGGATTTCAGGGTTACTGGGGAGTACTACCCTCGAATTCAAATTTTAATTCAGGCAATAGCTCGTTAGAATTTTATCGTTGTAGAATATGGCAGTTACGCTATTTTGATGGTACAATAAATGATGAAGATGGAAGCATTATCGATGATCCCCAGCAGTTTGTGAGCGGTCAAAACGTTCGCTCTATTCAAATCAGTAGAGGGGTATGGTGGCCAAGTCTTACTACTCCAGCTACACCGGGTAGGCTGGAATCTGATCAGTCATTGCCGGTAGAACTGATTTCACTGAGTGCCCATGCCAATAAAAATAATATCTTATTAAAGTGGAAAACTGCATCGGAATTGAATAATCTCGGTTTCATAGTGCAACGCAGCAAGAATAATGACAGTTTATATAAAAATATTGCCTCATACGAAGTAGATCAGAGTTTAAAAGGATTAGGAAACTCTGCTTCGGGTAAGGAATATACTTTTATTGATAGCGATGTGATAGCGGGGATATTATACTGGTACAAAATTATAGACGTTTCATTTGACGGCAAATATTCCGAACATGGACCTGTCTCGGCTATGTTATTACCATATGAAGATAATTTATCCATTCCACCAAAACATTATACGCTGTATAATAATTATCCCAATCCATTCAACTCATCCACAATGATACAATTTGATATACCTGAACAAACTCAGGGTGATGTTAAAACAGAAATAAATCTTTATGATATTCTGGGTAGAAGAATTGTGCAATTGTATAATGGCAGTCTTCCTACCGGGCGTTATCGTGTAAATTGGGATGGTAAAGATCGAGACGGGAATATGGTACCCAGCGGTATATATATCTACAGCATGTTTTCCCAACATTATACTTGCAGTAAGAAAATGATATTAGTGAGATAGAGCCAGCCTAATATGATATACATGACATCTTCTTGACATTTTTATTATCGCTTCATGACAATCTTCCTTTAACTGATCCCTATGTTTACAATGTACGTTTAATAAAAACATAGGAGGTCATCATGATTTATCGTTTTATTTTTCTTTTCACTATTTGTCTGGGCATCTGTTGTTTTACAGGTTGCCAGCAAAGCGAAGTTACTTCTCCTGTAGAGTCAAGCGAGCAAAGGGAATTACCGGAATATGATTTATTACTCAAGCAGGAGAGACAAAGGGGATGTTATAGCCCTGCGCTCACGGTAATGACCAGAAATGTGTATGTCGGTACCGATGTTGATAAAGTTCTGGCCGCTACAAATCCGCAACAAATACCATTTTTAGTTGCAGAAGCGTTTGAAATGCTGAATGCTACAAATTTTTATGAGCGGGCGCAGTCACTAGCCAGGGAAATCTTTATCACAAGACCCCAACTCATCGGTCTGCAGGAGATTTCTCTAGTCCGTGTCCAGCCTGATGGCGATTTTCTGATCGGAGGTACAATTAGTGCCGAGGAAGAGTACATAGACTTTCTGACTGTATTGCTTAATGCGTTAAAACGAAGAGGGTTGGACTATCAGGTGGCTGGAAAGGTAGAAAATGCGGACGTTGAACTACCCATGGTGCCCGGTTTGCAGGATAATCCCACCAGCGATGTGCGTTTAACAGATTATGATGTGGTTTTAGCGCGGCACGATGTTGATATTTTGGATGTGACTTCAGCGAATTTTCAGATTGGCTTACCGGTGCCTGGTATAGGGACCATACCAAGAGGTTATGTAGCCGTGGATGTAAGCTGGAAATCAAATTCATTCAAGTTTGTCAATACCCATTTAGAGCCTGTTCCAGATCCAGAAGACCCTTACTTTCCTGTGATATTGGAAATCCAGCAAGCACAAGCTCAAGAATTGATAGCGACTTTTGGGGATTTAGATGAGCCTGTTATTATGGTTGGTGATTTTAATTCTCCTGCTCCAGATGGCGATACATATAATGATTTCACTGCTGCCGGTTTTATTGATATCTGGACACAAAATCTATGCTTCTTTAATCCCGACGGTTATACCTATGGGCATGATCTGGATCTTCGCAATGCATACGCTGATTTTTATGAGCGAATCGATTTTATATTTGTAAAAACAGAAGATGCAGAAAATGATATCGGGCCGGTTTTTGCGATTGTTGTTGGAGACGAATATTGGAATAAAACAAGATCTGGTTTGTGGCCCTCCGATCACGGTGGCGTGGTGGCACGCTTAAGGCTGTATGATAAGGAATCGCTTTTAACTATCCACTAGCTATAATTTTATGGTGATTTGTAATCCTGAAAACCACTGAATTTTCTTGATTTTGAGAGCGGATATAGCCTATCCGCTCTTTGCTATAATTTCTCGGCGTTATTACTATATTTTGAAGTATTTATATAGTTCTTTTTTTAAAACAATATTTTTTGAATATTTATAATACAGTTTTTAAATTAGTTATAAATTAAATAACTATAGTTAAATCATCTGCTTATATAATTTTTAATTTAGTAGTTACTTTATGAAAAAACCCTCGCAGTAACCTGCGAGGGTGGGGCTTGGGAAATAACACGAAGATGTTTAAGGAATGTATCTAATATTTTCGTCCTTAGAGTTACCCTGATTAATCTTTGTGAAAAAATGATCAAATTCAGGTCAGTTCTGTTACAAAGTAAGTACAATTTGTCTTAAAATTTATACAGGACTTTAATTCATAAGTTACGAGGTGCGTATGCAAGGTTGGTTTAGCAAAGAAAAAAAACAGACGGATAAGCCCGTTAATGCAAAGGAGAATACGGATTCTTTAGAGGATTTTCAAGATGTATTGGAAAAATCGTTAAAAGAAGAAAAGACACAAATTCTTGACGATAAAAAGCAGCAGAATAAGAATATTACAATGGTAAAAACCTTAATTGATAATGGTTACACAATCCAGGAAATTAATGATCTGATTCATGCCAAGAAAACATATGAACTTAGAGATGGTAAGGTTTTTCAGAAATAAGGATGTGGGCTTAGGTTCTCCAGATGAATCGTCCAGGGCACTTTGTAGCCATTATTGGTGGCGCTGTTGCTGGTTCCGAAGCCGCCAGTAAGTTAGCTGAGCGCGATATTTCTTCCGTCATATTTGAACAAAATGCATTACCTTATGGTAAACTCGAGATAGGACTCCCCAAATGGCATATAAATTTACGCAATAGTCAGGAATCAAAAATCGACCAAAAATTAAAACACCCTTCCATATATTATATTCCCCTTACCAAATTAGGTAAAGATATTGACTTTAATGAAATAATTTATGATTGGGGATTTAGTGCCATACGGAAAAAATAGAGAATATTAAAACGCTCATTGGAAAGCTACAGAGAAGGGTAGATTATAATGGTGATTATGAGGATTGGATCAGACAACATTTACCGCTAAGGTTGGAGGATTTGACTGATTTTGACCATAAAATTTATTGCTGATAATCATATGAATAATAAAATAGGATTTAAGTTAATTTTTGCTGTGGGTATCACAGCAATCATAATCATTGGTGTGTATTCCTATATCAATTTGGTTTCACAAAGTGATGTGTTATTCTCAGAAGTTGAAAGGCATGCCATACAACAGAGTGAGATAGTAAAGAGTGTAACGCGTTATGATATGCTATTGAATCATCGTGAGCGTATTCACAAAATAATTAACACTATAGGTGACCAACCATGTATCAACCGGGTACGTATCTTGAATAAAGAGGGTGTAATTATATATTCATCAAGAAGTAATGATATAGGTAAAATGGTTGACAAAGATGCAGAGAGTTGCTACGTGTGCCATGCAGAAGATAAACCGTTGCAAAGGTTGCCAACAGAAGACAGAACAAGGGTATTCAGAATGCACCCGGATTCCGACAGGGTACTCGGGGTGATCAATCCAGTGTATAATGAAGAAGCATGCTGGAATGCGAATTGTCATGCCCATTCTCAGGAGCAGACGGTATTGGGCGTCCTCGATGTTACCATGTGCCTTACCGATGTTGATGCTCAGATTCGAGCCAGTAAAATAAAGGTTATTGCTTTTGCTATTATATCCATTGTTGCTATAAGTATGATAATAGGGATATTCGTTCGAAAATGGATCGATATACCTGTAAATGAATTGGTTAAAGCGACTCAACAAGTAGCTTCTGGTAATCTTGAATATACTATCCATAATATTAGTAAAGATGAATTGGGTGAATTGGAAAGATCGTTTAATATTATGACGCAAAAGTTGACAGAAGCAAGAATGCAACTCTTTCAATCAGATAAAATGGCATCTTTAGGTAGATTGGCAGCAGGTGTAGCACATGAGATCAACAACCCTTTGACCGGTGTATTAACTTATAGTAGCTTTTTGCTTAGAAAAGCCGAGAATAATCCTGAATTACATGCTGATTTAAAAGTGATCGTAAGAGAGGCTAAAAGAAGCCGAGAAATCGTTAAAAGTTTATTAGATTTTGCCCGACAGTCAATGCCCAAAAGAGAACGTGCCGACCTTAGTGTAATTATCAGGCGTGCTTTATCTGTTATGGAAAACCAACTCACCTTAAATAAAATTAAGATTGAGCAGACGTTGGATGAGACACTACCAGAGATAATTGTCGATGCCAACCAGATGCAACAGGTAATTATAAATCTATTAGTCAATGCAGCTGATGCTATTGGCCCCCATGGTGGTAAAATTAAGATTGTCAGTTCAGTACTAAGCCTGTCACCAAAAGGAATGATCCAAATAAAAAATGCTATATGTTCTAAAAATCATAATCTGGTAGATAATGATTTTAAGATAGGAGGATTGCCTTCTATTAAATTAAAGGTTAAGACTGACGGCAGAGAGGGATTCATCAATATTGATCCGATATATGGTAATCACAGAAATCACTATGCATTACCATATTCCAAAGACCATCTAGTAGAGCTGTATTGCCCGGAATGTCATGTTTCTTTGATCGAGGAGGATAAATCATGTCCAGAATGTAGCTCTCCTATCTATGCATTATCCATTCCATCGCAGGGTAAATTGGAGGGGTGTACAAAGTTTGGGTGTTATTGGCAGAGATGGGATGTTGTAGATCTTAAAGGCGACAAACAATATGTTGAGGTAATTATATCAGATACAGGATGCGGTATTAGTAATGAAGATCTTCCTAAAATATTTGAACCTTTCTATAGTACAAAAGATCAAAGCGGCACCGGCTTGGGCCTGGCTGTGTCATGGGGTATTATTAATAATCATGGGGGAACGATAGGCGTTGATAGCGAGTTGGGAAAGGGTACTACGTTCAAAATCAGAATACCGGTTTAATATTACACAATTTTCTAATGAATAAATAATGACTTCTATATTTAATGACTTATGTAAAATAGTATTTATAATTTCGTTTCTTAATGAATCCTGGAACTTTTGATATCTTAATTATCGATGATGAAAAAGTAATCATTGATGCCGCAATAAGGATTTGCTCAGATGAAAGGCTTAAGGTTGATGCGGCGTTAGATGTTAACGCTGCATTGGAGAAAATCAAAAAAAACAGATACAGACTAATTATTTGTGATATCATGTTACCGGGAATGGATGGTTTTCAATTCCTTAAGAAATTGGCGCAACAAGCTATTGCAACTTCTGTTATTATGACGACAGGTTATTCAACAACCGAATATGCAGTAAAATCTCTATATTATGAGGCAATTGATTTTTTACCTAAACCTTTCAGCATGGATGAATTTTGCAGTACCGTAATGCGTGGTTTCAAATATGAGGAAATCCGTCAGAAAAAAGTACAAAGCGGTTCTGATAAATCATCATCAGTGCTATATGTGCCGTGTCCGTCAAACTATTTCAGATTTGGGTATGGCAGCTGGTTAAAGCAAGAATCTACGGGTTTGGTACAAATCGGTTTAACAGATTTATTTCTTAAAACAATAGAATCTTTAGTAAGCATTACTCTCATTGCTTCTGATAGAGAATTAGTACAGGGGAATCCTTGTGCTACTCTGGAGTGTAAAAATAGCGTTGAGCATGTTATATTATCTCCCATTAGTGGTAAAATTCTTGAAAAAAATAAGATTGCGGAGAGAGACAGTTCAGTTGTTGAGAAAGACCCGTACTCTAGTGGCTGGTTATATAAGGTCATTCCTTCAGATCTGGCTTATGAAATGAAATATTTAATTCCTTGTGTTTCTGAGGATTTATAAATATAGCTAGTTTCAAGACTGGACAATCACGAAAACCAATGAGGAATATGAAATATGATTTATCTTATTGTGGCCGTAATACTCTTTATCATCGCGGATCTGGTGATTAGAAATATTCTTAAGAATACTCATAAGAAGAGACTAATACAGGAGCGCGAGGCCGCGTTGGATAAGAGTTTGAGACTTGACTTCAGTCATGAAGCAAAGTCTCTTAAGCGTGTAGATGTGGAGAATCCGAAAGCGCGAATATTATGTGTGGATGATGAGGATGTCGTTCTGGATAGTTTTAGAAAAATTCTGGTTCTTGATGGATATTCAATAGATACAGTTACCAATGGCAAAGAAGCCTTGGGTTTGGTTCAAACTCATCAATATGATTTTGTATTCATTGATCTCAAGATGCCTGAGATGAGCGGGGTGGAAGTTACTAAAGCTATTAGACATATCAGACCGGACATCGATGTAGTCATTATTACCGGATATGCAACGATAGAATCTGCTGTAGAGACTATGAAACATGGTGCAATGGATTATGTTCAGAAACCGTTTACAGATGAGGAGCTACTTCAATTTACAAAAAAGTGTCTTTTAAAACGCCAGGAGAGCATTAGGGAAAAACTCAAACCTAAAGTGTTCATAAGCCCAATATCTGAATTTGGAAAAGGCGAATTGGGAGAATTTTTAATTCCCGGTGGTGTTTTTATTTCAGAGGGACATTGTTGGTTAAGTCTTAATCAAGATGGTACGGTTAAGGTTGGAATTGATGATTTTGCCAAAAAAGTGATTGGTAGAATCGATAATATAGATTTCCCAAATTTGGGCAGGCATATTAAAAAGGGCGATTCATTATTCAGCGTGAAAAGAGGCACACGTATCATTCCCTTTAACGCGCCTTTAAGTGGTAAAATTATTAAGGTAAATTCGGATTTAAATCAAAGGTTGGATGATCTTGATATCACTCCTTACGATAGAAATTGGGTATGTGTACTGGAGGCCAATAATCTTGATAAGGAGGTAAAAGAGTTAAAAATAGGGAAAACGGCGGTTTCCTTTTTTCAGAACGAGATCGAGAAATGTATCGGTCAATTCAAAGAGCTAATTAAAGATAAAAAATCCGATAAAATAGGCAGCGAAGATAATGGTCATTATACGGGTATAATCGAAAAAATAAGTATGAAAGAATCACAGCGCTTTATAAATATGTTTTTCAAAAGAATTTAAATATAAAACAAGCACCTCAAATATTTATTTCATATAAATATGTTGATATTTCTAGCTATATGTAAATTAATTAAACATATATAAATAATTGATAATATTATAATTACTATAATTATAATAATATTGTTTAAATTTACAACAATATATTACTAGTAAACCCATCTATTACCACTATTTCTAAACTATTATTTAATATAGATTTAAACTACTATTTTACCTTGTTTAAAAGATTGGTATGACTTTTGAATAGTATTATTATAGATACATTGCATAATAATGAGGAGGAATAAATCATGGTATTCATATTAGTTTTATCAACGGTTGTGCTTTTTCTAGCCGTTGATTTCTTTTTAAGAAAGGAAGAAAGAGCCATTAAGGCTGCAGAAAAGTCTAAAAAATCACCAATATTTTTAAGTCCTGAAAAAGCATTACTACCGCTGGAGAATGAACTAGACAGGATTTATCATATAAGTCATACATGGGCTTTGCCTTCAGACCAGGGATTTATATATGTTGGATTTGACAATTTCATATCATCTTTGTTTACTGCGCAAATTAAAATAAGTGAATTACCACAGGCAGGGTCAAAATTAACACAAGGGACAAAGATCTGGGATGTTAACCTGGGGGATAAAAAGGTTGCCCAATTATCACCTGTATCGGGTGAGGTGGTAGAGGTGAATCCTGCCTGTAAAATGAATATGCCGTTACCTGCAGATGATGTTGAAAAATCCTGGATTTTAAAAATAAAGGCAGATGATTTGAAAAAAGACAGCAACAACTTAATGCAGCATATGCAGGCGAATGTGCTTAATATGGCTTTGAGAGATGAATTATATTTATTTGCTCAAAAAGGACATTATTTAAATGATGGTGGTGAAATTATACCCGAATTTATTGCCAGAATGTCAAAAGATGAATGGACAAACGTTAAAAAGAAATTTTTTCCATATGACTCAGATATTTAAATAAAAGGGGTGTAATATGGTGCTTATTTTTTTAATGGTAACTGTTGTCTTTTTAATCAGTATTGATGGAATTTTGAAAATCAGTAAAAATCGGAGTACAAAATAAAATTGAATGACAGAAAGGAGTGAAGGCATTTATGGATAGACGGAGTTTCGTAAAAACACTGGGTATAATGGGTGCCTGTACCTTACCGGGTCGGGCCCTGCAGGCCGAAAATATGGGTGATGAGACTGAATTTTATGGAATTCTTGTAGATACAACAAAATGCGTTGGATGCCAGACCTGCACAGTAACATGTGCAGAGACGCATGGCTTACCGGAACCTGACCTTGATGCATTATGGGATAGTGATGTACCCCGAAAGACGAGTGATAAACAGTGGACATTGATTAACCGCTTTGAGGTTGATGATCAAGAGTATTATGTAAAAACACAGTGTATGCATTGCTGTCAACCTGCTTGTGCTGCAGCATGCCCTACAAAGGCGCTATTAAAAACTAAAGAAGGGCCCGTAGTCTGGCGTGCTGACAAATGTATGGGATGCCGTTTTTGTATGGTTTCGTGTCCTTTCGATATGCCGAAATTTGAATATAATAGCCCTGTACCAAAAATACAAAAGTGTGTTATGTGTTGGGAACGCTTAAGGGTAGGTCAAAAACCTGCCTGCATCGAAGCCTGTCCCGAAGAGGCCATTATTTTTGGTAAGCGCAGGGATCTAATAGATGAAGCGAGAAGACGAATCTATGAAGATCCAGAATTGTATGTTCATGAGATATATGGTGAACATGAGGTTGGCGGTACAGGTTATCTCTATTTAGCTTCTGTACCCCTGGAAAAACTGGGTTTTAGGACGGATTTAGGTACAATAGCATATCCTGAGTATACCAAAACTTTTCTGTATAGTGTACCGATTGTAATTACCCTCTGGCCGGCAATATTACTGGCACTAAATAATGCTTCGAAACAGGCCCATGAATCAACAGAAAAGGAGGATTAGTATGAAGTCGGGAAGTGGAATCCTGTCTTTAGTAACCGCTGAAAGCAAACGTTTTATTAAATTCTTCATCAGTGAACTAAAACCTAAGGGCAAATTATTTACCCCATTTAACATTATTAGCGCAAGCATTATTACTCTTGGTGCTGTACTAATCGTGATTCGTTTTGCTAAAGGATTAAGTTCAGTAACGAATCTTTCCCAGGAATTTCCCTGGGGAATCTGGATTGGTTTTGATGTAATTACCGGCGTTGCTTTTGCAGGTGGTGCTTATGTATTGACCTTTATGGTATATATTCTGCGACAAGAGAAATATCACCCGATAATCCGAATAACCGTTTTAAATGGTTTCTTAGCCTATGTATTCTATGCAGGTGCGCTTCTGCTCGATTTGGGACGTCCCTGGAATGTAATCAATCCCATCATTGGAAATTCATTTGGTGTCAGTTCAGTAATGTTTTTAGTTGCCTGGCACTTTATGCTATATATGATAGCAGAGTTTATTGAATTTTCCCCGGCAGTAGCTGAGTGGCTGGGATGGAAGAGAATAAGAAAGGTACTGGGGGGAATGACCCTTGCTGCCGTGATATTTGGGATTACACTTTCAACCCTGCACCAATCCGGATTAGGGGCACTTTTTTTAATGGCCAAAAGCAAAATTCACCCTCTATGGTATTCAGAGTATATTCCCATACTGTTTTTCGTTTCAAGTATTTTTGCCGGCTTATCGATGGTAATCTTTGAGGGTAGCATCAGCCATAAAGTATTCAGACATCGCATGAGCCAAAAAGTACATGCCTCTCATGATGATATTGTATTAGGCCTGGCCAAAATCTGTGCTGCTGCGATGTTTGTCTACTTTTTCCTGAAGGTTATCGTCTTTATTCATGAAAAACATTGGCTCTATCTGAATTCTACATGGGGCTATTTATACCTTATTGAAATAGTTGGATTTGTTTTAATACCAATGCGTATTTATGTTCAGGCGTTAAAATATAAAAATATCACAGTGGTAAAATTTGCTGCAGTGCTGACGCTCATAGGAATTATATTGAATAGGCTTAATACCTCGGTTATCGCTTATAACTGGCAGGCGCTGAACAAATATTACCCTACCTGGATGGAGATAGTGATTACACTTTCTGTTGTTTTCGTAGAGATTTTAGTTTTACGTTGGATAGTCAATAGGATGCCCATTTTAAGTGACCCGCCAATATGGGCTAGCGATGAAAAAGAAGAAAGAATCAAGAAGATATATTTAATAAAAGAAGAGGAGCCAGAGAAATGGAAGGTTTCGAGTATGTAGATATTTTTGCAACCAAGGGTATTGAATATCTTGTTGTCATCGCTTTTCTCTTTATTCTTGTATTTTTTTGGCGTTGGCTTAACAGACCTGTGGTAGCTGACATTAAATCTCGCGATCTGAACAAGAATAAAATCTCACTGATAGATTGGTTCTACTTGGCAGACAATTTCTATTACCACCAGGGTCATAGCTGGGTAGCACCCTCACGTGGTGATGTCGTCACAATCGGAATCGATGATTTCGCACAAAAACTGCTGGGAAAACCAAGTGCACTGTCTTTACCCAAAATAGGCTCAATGCTAAAGCAGGGCGATAAGGGAATCGAACTAAAGATTGACTCAAAATCGATTGATATATTATCACCAGTTGAAGGAGAGGTCCTGGAAATTAATGAAGAAGTTATAAATTCACCCGAACTCATCAACATGGATCCCTATAACAAGGGTTGGTTATTACGCGTACGTGTACCACAATTGAGAACAAATTTAAGAAACCTTCTCTCAGGGAATTTAGCAAAGGCATGGATGCAAAACGCTGTAGATAAAGTAAGTCAAAAGTTCTCGAGTGATTTCGGAGTTGTTTTACAAGATGGTGGTGTACTTATCTCAGGATTTGCCAAAGAAATTTCTCCAGAAAAATGGGATCAACTTGCTCAAGAGCTGCTTGTGACTTATAATGCGTTAGATTAATTACTGAGTCACAATATTAATTTAAAATGAAAATACAAAAATATTGGTACACCAGGTGTAATTCATTTACACTTGGTGTTTAAAATTTTATTCATTAAATTATTAAAAACCGGTATTTGGTCAATTCTATGAGAATATTTAGACTGCTAAGTTTTAAATTGTTCCTACTAATTGTATTAATTCTCGCCGCTTTATCGTTTCTTGTTTCATATTTTCAGTTAAAATCGCAGTCGGAAAATTACGAAAAGCTGATCACTGAATGTGGTATACGGGCAAGTGAATTGATAAAAGGTTCTACACGGCATTCTATGCTCTTGAATCATAAGGAAGATACATATCACATCATTCGCACGATCGCAAAACAGCATGGAATGGAGAAAATAAGAATATATAACAAGAACGGTACGATAATATTCTCTGCAGATGAATCAGAAATCAATAAAACGGTTGACATGCAGAATGAAGCCTGTTATATGTGCCATAAGCCAGACGGCGACGTAATTCAAGAACCTCTCACAAGTGAACGCAGGAGGATTTATAAACGCACTGACGGAACGAGATCTTTGGGTTTCGTTACACCGCTAAAGAATGAAGAAAGTTGTTATACAGCGGAATGTCATTATCATACGAGAAATGAGACACTTTTAGGTACCCTGGATGTGATTATATCTCTAAAGGAAACCGATGAAATTTTGCAAACGGAAAAATCACGGATGATATCCTCCAATATTGCCATCACTTTATTCTTAGCACTTACAGTAGGGGTTTTTATGTGGATTTTTGTTCATATTCCTGTACAGAAATTAATCCTGGGTACTAAAGAGATTTCGTCGGGGAATTTGGATTACAAAATTCATCTATCTTCAAAAGACGAGATAGGTATATTGGCACAGTCTTTTAATAGTATGATGAAAGATTTGCGTGTTGCCAAAAAGGAAATTACCGAATGGTCTAATCAACTTGAGCGACGCGTTAAGGAAAAAACTCAAGAATTAGAGCAGACGCAAAAACGAAGTCTACAAATTGAAAAGATGGCTTCACTTGGGCAACTATCCGCAACTGTAGCTCATGAACTAAACAATCCCATGTCAGGGATATTAACCTATAGCAAACTCATACAGAAAAAATTAAGAAAAGATCATATCTCCGATGAGGAGAGTAAATCGATATTGAGATATTTAAAAATGATTGAAGGTGAAAGTGAACGGAGTGGAGAAATTGTAAAAAATATGCTCCTCTTCTCAAGACAGCATGCGATTGATATGAAATTACATCAGATCAATGACATTATCGACGCGTCCATTGATTTAATTTCACATCATTTAGAATTGCATAACATTATCTTAGATAAGCAATATCAGGAAGATTTACCAAGTATTTACCTGGATACAAATCAGATTAAACAGGCATTAATTGCCCTTTATATCAATGCAGTTGAAGCCATGGAAGACGGAGGGACGTTAACGATAAAGACTGAATTTAAGCAGCGTCAAGATTATATTACAGTCTCTGTGCAGGACACGGGTAAAGGGATGTCAAATGAGGTGAAATCACAAATCTTTGAACCTTTTTTCACAACTAAAAGTGCTGTTAAAGGAGTGGGTTTAGGTCTTTCATCCGTTTATGCAATAATTCACAAGCATCAGGGAGATATCCGGGTGGAATCTGAACTTGATAAAGGAAGTACATTTATCATTAAGCTTCCTTTAAAGAAGGTAAAGGCAGAAAGATCGTGAACAGGAATGAAATAAATATATTAATTGTCGACGACGAGAAAATAGTACGGGAATCACTCTCGGAGTGGTTTATTGAGGACGGCTATCGAGTTGACATAGCTAAAGATGCAGTCGAGGCGTTAAATAAATTAAACAAGATTAGATATGATATATACTTTTTAGATATTAAGATGCCCGGAATGGATGGCATGGAACTGCATCGCAGGATAAGAGAAATTGATAAAGATGCTGTCGTTATTATAATTACGGCATACGCTGCAGTAGACACGGCTGTTCAAGCACTTAAAGAAGGTGCTTTTGATTATATAACCAAACCATTTGACCCGGATAATCTCAGTCATTTGCTACGTAATGCCGCCAGACAACGTAAACTTACTAAAGAAAATATAGAACTAAGGGGCAGTCTTGAAGCCCTTACCGAAACACCTGAAATTATTGGTAAAAGTAAACATATTGCTGAAGTAAAAGAATTGATAAAAACGGTCGCTAAAACTACTACAACAGTAATTATCAGGGGTGAGAGTGGTACGGGAAAAGAATTGGTCGCCCAGTCAATCCATGCCCAGAGTGAGAGACGTTTTTCGCCTTTGGTGTCCGTTAATTGTGGTGCCTTATCGGAAACATTGCTGGAGAGCGAACTTTTTGGTCATGAAAAAGGGGCGTTTACAGGAGCAATGTACCGCCGCAAGGGTAAATTAGAAATTGCCAATGGTGGTACTCTTTTTCTGGATGAAATCGGTACAATTGGTCCGAAAACACAAATTGATCTATTACGGGCAATAGAAAGTAAAGAATTTACCCGTTTAGGGGGCAATGAGATTATTAAATCGGACTTTAGAGTCATATGTGCTACCAATAAAAATTTAGAGGAGGCCGTTAAAAAAGGGGATTTTCGTGAAGATCTTTACTATCGTCTACAAGTTTATACTATTACCCTAAAACCCCTCCGTGAAAGACCTGAAGATATTCCTGAATTGGTGACTTTTTTTATTAAAAGGTATAAAGAAAAAATGAATAAACCCGTTGAAGGAATTGATACAGAAGCTTTGCACTTATTGATGAAATATCCCTGGTACGGCAATGTTAGAGAATTAGAGAATGCAATCGAAAGAGCCATGGTAGTTAGTAAAGAGAAATTATTGCGTCGCAAAGATTTTCTTTTAAACCAGGCCGATGATAAGCCACAGTTTTCCTCTAACATCTCTTTAGAAGAGGTAGAGAAGGCACATATATTGAATGTACTTGAAAAAAATAATTGGAATATTTCAAATTCTGCTCGTTTATTGGGAATCGACCGTGTGACGATTTATAAAAAATTAGAAAAATACGGTATCAAACGCCCTCAGAATGTCTAAGCTAGATCTTGTTACCCTTCAATTCGATCATATACTGTTAGTGGAAAGAAGTCTTTCCTCCATCGAAAAATTGACCAACCTCAGCGTTCACTTATACGAAACAAACCATGATATTGATCAATATTTTAATATTGAACGATTGCAGTATGATGCGGCAAAGATTTTAGGCATGTTTGAAAGGGAAAAAACCTTGCATAAAATGCTTGTATACACCAGTGTGGATCTCTTTATTCCGATTTTTACATTCGTCTTTGGTCTGGCGAAACTGGGGGGTAGTGTTGCGATTGTATCTTCACACCGCCTGCGAAATGAATACTATGGACTTCCCACTGATAATGATTTACTCCAAGAGAGATTAATAAAAGAGACTGTTCATGAACTGGGGCATCTATTAAATTTACGCCATTGTATGAATTTTCAGTGCGTTATGGCCAGCTCGAACTCCATTGATGAGCTGGATATTAAACAAAATAAGTATTGCAGTCTTTGCCAATCCAAGCTGCAACAATTTTTTCAGCAGAATTAAAAAAAATTTTTAAATTTTGAAATGATAAAGATATAGAATATAAAATTTATTAAGTAATTAATATGAAGAACCGTTCCGAGATACCCTTAGATGAAAAAATACGCATACTGGCTCGTGTATTACATGATGTTGTCGAGAGAAATATTATAACATATGCCAGCCCCCTTAAATTATCCGTTAATCAGTTCTTAATATTAAAAATTCTTTTTATATCGAATTCGCAAAATGTGAGTGATATTGCCGAAGTATTAAATATCAGCAGAGCAGCTGCCAGTAAGAATATTGATTTTTTAGTCCGCAAACGCTTGGTAAGTCGTAAAATAGTGTCGAAAGATAGACGTGCAATGTGTGTATCCCTTCGTGATGCCGGAGAAAAAATCATACAAACTTATAATGAAATAAGTCAGAAAAAGATTAAATCTATCTTATTAAATTTTAATTCGGATGAACAAAAATTATTATCTCAATTCTTAGATAAATACATAATACATAGTCTGGATCTTGAGCAAAACATACGTTTAATATGTATGCAATGTGGTGGTAAATATGAAGGACAGTGTTATATTGCTGACCACCGCGAAGGGTGTTATTTCAAACTTCAGGATTCGTCTGATAGCTCCTAATACCTAAGGATTCAGGCCGGTATGGCAATCGGTACATAATCCCTCCTTCCACGCTTCATCGATATCAAGTGGGTGCCTGAAATCTAAGGGACTGCCAAAGGAAGCATATTCCATCTCACCCGGTATGCCCTGGGCAATAATGAGATGGCATTGATTACAATCTTTTGAGATAACCTGACCCGTCGCACTTGTATGGCGGTCATTATGGCATCTGAAACAACCGTTAAACTCTAAATGCCCGATATGATTGGGGTATGCACTCCAGCGAACTTTCATCTCTGGGAAAATGTTTTCAGAATATAGCTGCTGTAATCCTGAAATGGCCGTCTCTACTAAAGCTGGTTTATGCTCGGAGACCTCAGCATAATTTGCAGCATAAAATTCTATGATTGTTTTTCGAATATATACCATAGCTGAATCGGAAGAAGATTGTTCTTCGGCGCATATGTCCATAGCTAAAGATTTTATTTCGGGCAATTCAGACGGGATTAAACCAGAGGTCATGGCTTCGTTGACAAAAAATACCGGCGGTTTATAGCTGTGAGAAGGACGATTATGGCAATCCATACAATCCATAGTATGTATTTGAGCGGCAGGGATTGTGGAGGCATCGATGGGATTATCTTCATCAATATAAATCCTTTGTTCTCCCGTTTTTAAATCGTTGTAGCGCACCCAAGGAATTTCTTCATTTTTCTGGTCAGATGCATAATATTCAATTTTAACATCCGGATTGATATGCCAGTGTATGCCTTCAATCAGACCCAGAGCAGAATAATCAGCTCCTATTTTCATATTTAAATGTATGTCCCAGGGTGTATTCAATTCGTCGTTCAGATGGTGTCGTTCGATACGTAAGGTTTTGGCATAAAATTTTTGTGGCCAGTGGCATTCCTCGCAGGTTTCCCGTGCAGGACGCAGATCTTTAATTGGCGTTGGAATGGGGCGAGGATAGACATTAGCTAAAACTGCATATACCTGATAGAGGCCCGATAGCTTAGATCTCACGTACCAATCGGCTCCCGAACCTACGTGGCAGTCCACACAGGCCACCCGGGCATGTGGTGAATTTTGGTAGGCTGTATATTCTGGCTGCATAACACTATGACATACGGTTCCACAAAATTCGACAGATTCCGTGTAGTTGAACGCTTCGTAACTGCCAATGGCCGAAAGAAATAAAAAAATAACCGTACCGATCACAAAAATAAAAAAAGCATTGCGGTAACGCACATCATTTAAATCTACTTTGGGCCATTCCATCTTGGCTATTTCACCGCGTTGTTTTAATTTCCTCCGCTGAATTAGCATACCAACTGGTATAAAAATCATCCCCGTTATCATGATTGCGGGTAATAATATGTATATCACCAAACCTATATAAGAAGCTTGTTGATCTGTGATAGAAGTGATTACAAATAGAAAAATAATCATAAAGAGAGTGATCAGAGCGATCATCGCTCCGATCAGGGTGATCCAATTTCGTGAAGATTGGGGTAATTGCATCAATATTCTCCTGATTAAAATGGTTGATAGTCAACGCAATTATACAGTCTGTCCAACAAATTGTATAATCCTATACTTTCTATAGTGCATTATCGAAGAAGTAGATTTACTAGTTGGTTGCTCACACAGCAGTTACAATATAAAAAAAAACGCAATCAGTCCCAATTAATCTTTCATTTTGAAATGTCCAACATGAACTTATTATTGTCGGTATCGCTTTAACGGTAAGAAAAATTAATTTTGTGTCTTTGATATTTACTAATAAATTATGGTTATTAAATTTTACACTTTTAGATAAAATGTTCACAAATAAATCAATTATTATTGCCCTTTCTATCCTTTTATGTGCTTTTATTATTTTTCTTGCTCATTTACAGTTCTTCACAGCACGCCAGAGCACGGTACAGTTGTATGGTGAAAAGCAAATGGTTCTGGCAAAACAGGTTGCACTCGGTGTTGAAAGTTTTTTCAATGAGAGAATACAGGCATTAAAATTAATTGCCGAAAAACAGAAAATACGCCGGGGCGATTATACTGAGTTTTCTTCCGAATCTGAATATATCAACCTACATTTCGGTTTATTTGAGCATATAATTCTATTGAATGATCAGGGTCAAATAATTGGCGCTTACCCGTCATCAATAACAGATAATCTTTCGGATAGATTTTATAACTTAGAGAGTGTTATTAAATTTTATAAAAGTAAAATAACCAGACAGGATCCCAGAATTTGTGAACGTTCCTTCCTTCAGAAGGGTGAGAATTTTGTCTGTATTCAAATTCCTGTTTATGATAACAATGAAAAATTCCATGCGATTATTTTTGGTATTATAGATGTAAATAAATCGTTAGATTCTATCATCAAACCGGTTATTGAGCAACAAGATGTGCATACCTTTATTCTCAATCAGGGTGGATCGGTCATCTATCATCCCATGCATCCTGAAATGATCAGGAATAATATTAACGATAAGTCAGGCTATTGTCAAAGATGTCACGAGGATTTTCACATAGAGAAAAGAATGACCTTGGAAGATTCTGGATGGGGTGAAAAATCTGAAATCGACCAGGAAAAGCTGCTCTCTTTTTCTAAGATTAATTTACCGGGAGTTAACTGGTCCCTGGCAATTGATATGCCCTATCGCATCATTACCAAGGCTAACAGTAAACAATTCTGGATGTTCTTTGTCCTGAGTGCCTCTATGATCCTGGTGGTCATTGTAGGTAGCATTATTCTTTATAGTATAAATAGAGAAAAATTAGAATTCGAGAAGGAGTCTCATTTTTATAAAACGCGTATGAGTCTATTGGAAAATATAGAAGAAGCTGAGGCAAAATATCGGTCACTGGTCAACGGTTATACCTGAGGTCAAAGATTTCCTACGCGA
>Ga0209427_10003278_pt1 | contig 19020 bp, 20 predicted proteins | sample DeeMarSWOR136_30_FD_187465 | JGI IMG/M metagenome (GOLD analysis project Ga0209427, IMG submission 187465) | Marine sediment microbial communities from White Oak River estuary, North Carolina - WOR-1-36_30 (SPAdes) (version 2) | ecosystem: Environmental > Aquatic > Marine > Intertidal zone >...
TGAACTGGCTGACATACCCGTTCTCGACGTGCACGGTGTCACCGACAGAGACGCTGTCGATCTGGTCGTTCCATAAAATGAGTTTAATTGACCCTGTTGTGTCCGATATTTTCGCGTGGGAGACCCGATGAACCTTGAAACCATATCGCGAATATACTTCTCGCGTCTCGGATTTTTCAACGACTTTTCCTGTGATGTCAATGTTCTTCATGCCAACTTTCAGTTCCCTAATGTTCAAGCACAAATCACGCCCTTAAGACCTAGGCTCCGCACGCATTTTTTTAATAATCTTGCCCCTTCTTACCGCCGAGAGCCTATATTAATGTTTAGAAGGCTGTTAAGGCGGTCGCCCGCGTGAATCAGCCCCGGCGCCCCCTCACTTCGCTCAGGCTTTCAGCAGGGTTTGCCTCATTTTTCGAAGAGCTTGGACGCCCAAGGACGCAGTGGCAAGGTCCAGGATGTGCCCTTCCACATCGCTTTTCCTGATTTCTGTGTCGTATGGGATAAGGCCCAGGAGGGGGATGGTGTTCTTGCTGCAATACGCTCTGATTACGTCCTCTTCAAACGCGTTCAAGACCTTGTTGCCGACGATGAACACCCGTTCAACGCCCATTTCCTTGGAGAGGCCGGCTATGGTCTTCGCGGTTTCCAACGACTTCAGGTTCGCATCGGCTACGACGAGCATCACATTCACGTTTTCAGCGGTTCGCCTACCGAAGTGCTCCGTTCCCGCCTCCATATCCAGTATAACGACCTCCTCGCGCCTCGTGATGAGGTAGCGAATGAGGGCTCTGACTAGGGCGTTGGCTGGGCACATACAGCCTTGTCCTGCAGAACGAACTACACCCATAACCAGGAGGCTCACGCCTTCAAACGTTCTTACTCCATATCTCTCTATGATGTCATCGACTCGGAAGGACAAGCGGAAGACGCCGCCATAGGACTCGGGCTGGACACCCGTCTTCTCCTCGATGAGGGCCGCGTTTTCTGACACGGGCACGATCTGTTTGGCTTGGTCCAGGGGAATGCCAAGGGAGAGCGCTAGGTTGGCGTTGGAGTCCGCGTCAATAGCTAAGACTTTGAAGCCGTCATGGGCGAGGATGCGGGCCAACGTTCCCGCGACCGTCGTTTTGCCGACCCCGCCTTTACCCGAAACCGCAATCTTCAAACCTCTTTCCCACCTTTATTGCATAAACCACGGGTCCCCCCATAAACTTCTCCCTTTTACCATCCCCCCGTCCTCGTCGCCAGGTGATTCGTGAACAGGATGTAGGAGAAGCCGGAGTGATGGGTCACTGAAGATCGACATCCGGTGTTCCACCGCCCCCAGGGCCTCTTCACTCTGCCCCGCACTCCTCTGAGCGCCCATCGTCAAGGCTTAGGTTGCTCTCTTCCGAGCCTGGCCAGATTCACCAAACGAATGCGGAAACAATCTCCCTCCGAAGATTGCCCCACAACCGTGAGCCCCAGAGGACGAGGATTCATGGCGACTAGGCGATGGTGTCGATGGGGCCTAAATGCCTCACTTCAGCGTCGTCCGCCGTATAGGGGGTTTGCGGTCGAAGCAGTGCTTCTAAGGGAACCCCTAGCTCCCACTTAGACCCATCACCAACGATGATAGAGAGGCTGGAAGAGTATAAAGATTATGCGTATCCCGTTAGCGGAAAGAAGGGTTTTTATTTTTGATAACTGTTCAAGTAGAGTGGAGGGCCGGGATATCCTAGAGTCACTTGCCCTTTGACGTGACAGGGATTCTGGTAGGGAGCAGACCTACTCTGTAGGTGCTTAGGCCTGCTAAGTCTGTGGCCTACGGGCCTCGTGGGTTCAAATCCCGCTCCCGGCGCCATAACTTCACCGAACACGGTGCTGTTGCTCCCGTTCTCACCGGTCAAGACGCCCCCGCAATCGCCTCCTCGCTTTCTCAACAAGGTTTATATTCCCACTCGCCGTCTTTGACATCCATAAGCTTCGTGACGCGTTGAAAACAATCATTAGGACCGGAGCATCGCATGTGGGTGCCTTTCTTGGTGATGTAAATGCCTGGCGACTTGGCGAGGGAAATCAGGAGACTGGAGGCAAGACTTGACGTCTTTTTACAAGCTGAAGACGCGTTTGTGACTGAGTTAAGGGACTGCTTAGCGCAATTCAAAAAGTTAACGGATGGTCTGGAACGCTTAGAAGCCGGGCGAGCCTCTGAACGCGTCACAGACTTATCGAGGCTTCGGCTAGAAGCCGCCGAAACGCTGAACGCGGTTCTGCAAAGGCAAAGTAAAGCGGAACACGAAAAAAGCCATATCCTTGAATCCTACGGCGCCCTCATTCTGGCCTTAGAAACGCGGCTTCAAAGCGTTCCGTAAGCCCTCATTCTTCTGTAGTCTTCCCCTCCTCCTCATAACAGTCCTCTTCTGCGCTGTAGAATCGGCTCCGCTGACCGTCGACGGCGCACTCTCTTGTCTCTGTTATTTTTGCAATGATCTACGTTCTTTCTCTTCTTGTCTTCTACAATCAAGTTTTTACGTCGAGTAGACATAATTAAGGGTAAGACAGACCTAGAGCAGACGGAAAATGACGGGGAATAAGCGTCCAACCATAATAATTACGATGGGGGATCCTGCGGGAATCGGCCCCGAAATCGCGGTGAAAGCCCTTTCAAACCCAGCAATTTACTCCCTCTGTAGGCCCCTTATTGTGGGCGACTTCAACCTACTACAGAAGACCGCAAAACACCTCAAGTTAAACCAAAAGTTTAGGCGGCTCGATTCTCCCCGAAACGCCAAAGGCGAACTCGGAATAATAGACGTAGTCGACCTAAAAAACGTCGATATAAAGACGCTAAAGATCGGGACGATCAGTGCAGAAGCCGGACGAGCCTCCCTAGACTACGTTGAGAAAGCGGTAGCATACGCCTTACGAGGAGACGCTCAAGCTATCGTGACCGCCCCCATAAACAAGAAGGCGATTCAAGAGGCGGGAAGCCGCCATATCGGACACACTGAACTGATCGCAGCGTTAAGCGGCGTAAACGAGCCGCTGACAATGTTCTGGGTGAGAGGTGCCCGAATCTTCTTCCTGACACGGCATCTACCCCTGAAGGAAGCGTTGAAGGCGGTGAGGAAGGAGAGGCTCATGGACGCAATCATTCACGTAGATGGCGTGCTTAGACAAATCGGCGTAGTAGACCCTCGCCTCGCAGTAGCAGCCCTGAATCCTCACGCAAGCGATGGCGGCCTACTTGGAGAGGAGGAAGCGCGTGAGATCATTCCAGCCATTAAGGCGGTGCGGGCAAGGGGCGTAAACGCATGCGGACCCATTCCCGCCGACTCAGTCTTTCATCTGGCCGTGGAAGGAAGATATGACGCGGTTCTATCGCTGTATCACGATCAAGGTCACATAGCGGCGAAGACCCTGGACTTCTACGGAACCGTGTCCGTGACGCTGGATCTGCCCTTCATCAGAACGTCCGTAGACCACGGAACGGCGCACGAAATAGCGGGAAAAGGAATCGCCAACCCCAAAAGCTTGGAAGAGGCCGTAAAACTAGCTAGCCGCCTCCTAAGCAGTCGTTCCCCCACTTCTTAATCCCCCCACCGAAGCGACCCATGTCTTCTCTACCCCAAATCCGTCGCTTCTTCCTGGGCTTCCCGTGACCACCACCGCGTACACCTCACCGCCCAACAGGATCATTAAGCCACCCGCCTCCCTACAAGACGATACCTCGACCTTGACGTATTGACCTAGTATTACGTAATGTTTAAAAACAGCATTTAGCATGTTTTGTTGAAAGCCATTTGAACTTTGATCGCATTCGCGATTGATCGAGCAGAAGAGGAGCATCCACACTTGTCAGAATTTCGCTACATCGTTCGGGTCGCCGACACCGATTTAAGGGGTCCAGAGAGCTTAGAGTATGAACTGACAAAGATTAAGGGAATCAGTATTAACCTGTCAAAGGCCATTCTCAAGGCAGCTAATTTAACAGACGTAACTGTGGGCAACCTTAAGGACCATGAGGTTCAAAAAATAGAGGCCGTTCTGGAAAACCCTGAAGGCTTTGGCATCCCGTCATGGCTTTTTAACCGTCAAAAAGACTTGGAAACTGGCGAAAACCGGCATTTAATCGGTTCAGATCTTGACCTCCAAGTCGAATCAGACTTAGAGATTATGAAAGAATCACGGTCTTGGAAGGGGGTTCGCCACGCCTTGGGCTTAAAGGTTCGTGGACAACGAACCAAGACAACGGCTCGGTCAGGTAGAGTCGTGGGTGTTAGGCGAAGCAGCATCCGTAGAACCAGTCAACAATAAGGAACAGGTGGTAACGAATGGGAGACCCAAAAAAGCAGCGAAAAAAGTATGAAGCCCCCCGATTTCCCTGGTCCACGACCGAATTAAACACCGAACTCCGCCTCGTAGGCGACTACGGCTTACGAAACAAGAGAGAGCTGTGGCGGCATCATCATGCTGTTTCACAGTATCGAACCCTAGCGAGGCAGTTATTGGCCAAGTCCGACAAAGAACGCGGTAACCTCGAAAAACAGCTTTTACACAAGCTGACATTGATTAACGTCATCTCGGAAAACGCGGATCTCGACGATGTCCTCGATTTATCGGTGCAAGAAATCCTTGAACGCCGTCTTCAAACCCTCGTCTTCAGAAAAGAGTTAGCACGAACACCCCAACAAGCACGACAGCTTATTGTCCACGGCCATATTTCCATCGGTAACCGGAGAATCACCTCTCCAAGCTACATCGTTCCACGGGACGAAGAACAGGACATTCACTACACATCAACAAGCGTCTTCGCTAAGACCGCACCCGTGGCCGTAGAGGAACAGCGTGCACAAGTACCTGAGAGCTAAGCCTGATGGGTGAAAACGAAAATGAGTCGGAAAAAAGAGAAGTGGGCGGTCGTTAATATCTACTCTTCCTATAACAACACGATTGTCCACGTTACAGATCTAAGCGGGGCAGAAACCATCGCCAGATACTCTGGCGGCATGTTCGTCAAAGCCGACCGCTATGAATCTTCTCCCTACGCCGCCATGCAAGCAGCCTTTAGCGCGGCTCAAACAGCGCAGGATAAAGGCATCAACGGAGTGCATATCAAAGTTCGAGCTCCAGGAGGCCATGGTCTTAAGTCGCCTGGGCCAGGCGCGCAACCCGCTATTCGAGCTCTAGCGAGGTCCGGTCTTCGAATAGGACGCATTGAGGAGGTGACCCCCATCCCCCACGATGGAACACGGCGTCCCGGAGGCCGTAGAGGACGACGCGTATAAGATCGCCGAAGAGGGCGGCATCATGGACGTTAAGATTCTGAAGCGAGACGAGAACCGAATTCGCTTTTTTGTTAGTGGAGTCGATGTGTCCCTCGCGAATTCTTTACGGCGAATAATGATGAGTGAAGTGCCTTCTATGGCAATCGAAGACGTCTTCATCATAGAGAATTCGTCTCCCATGAAGGACGAGATGCTAGCCCATCGACTCGGCCTGATTCCTTTAAAAACAGATCTTGATTCTTACGTTCTGCCCAGTAACTGTACATGTAATAGTGATCTGGGCTGCAGCAAGTGCAGTGTAACCCTGACCCTAGAATCTGAAGCCCAAGACAATTATCGCACCGTCTATTCAAAGGAATTGAAATCCATTGATCCCGACGTAGTTCCCGTAAGTGATCAGATTCCCATCGTCAAATTGGCGCAGGGCCAGAAGATCCGGTTAGAAGCCTACGCCAAGCTCGGCTTGGGCCTCGTCAACGCCAAGTGGCAGCCCACCTCCAATTGCAGCTATACCTACGCTGCCGACATCAAAGTTGACCGCGAGACGTGTACTCTGTGTAACAAATGCGTGGATGCTTGTTTAAAACACGTGTTAGCACTGAATGGCGGAGTTCAAGTCGTTGACGCTGAAAACTGTAATCTCTGTAAGGCGTGCGAAGCCGCCTGCCCCGAGGATGCGATACGGGTGGACTGGCTTCAAGACTCCTTTATCTTTACTGTTGAGTCCACGGGAGTCCTGCAGCCCGAGAGAATCTTCTTGGAATCCATCCGAATACTAAAGGATAAAGCCAGTGAATTAACGAGTTTCATAGAGCAGCTCAAGAAGGGGGAAGCCTAATGCGCTCTAAAACTACGAATCCAGAGCTTATAGACGTCTTAAAAACCCTTATAAGAACGGCGAACGAAGAAGATGCCGCGATATGGGACGCCTTAGCCGATAAACTAAGGAAGAGCAAGCACACACGGGTCTCCGTAAATATCAGTCGAATAAACCGATGCTCCACAGAAGACGAAACCGTCGTCGTTCCCGGCAAAGTCCTGGGCTCTGGCGTTTTAACCCATCCCGTCAATGTAGCTGCCCTCGCTTTTTCAAGGCAGGCTAGAGAAAAGGTTGTGGTGGCTGGAGGTAAGTGTCTAACGATTCAAGCGCTCATCGACGCGAATCCTGAGGGCTCTGGCATAAAAATCGTTGGGTGAAAAAGAAACACGTTGAGAATGATGTAGATGAAGACGCGGCATTCAAGTAAAAGGGGTATCGTTCTGGAGAGTGGAAAGAGGAAGACCGCTATAGCCCGTGCTACCGTGAGGTCCGGGAAAGGACGGGTGCGAATCAACAAGGTTCCCATCGAAATCGTGGCTCCTGAAGTGGCACGAATGAAAATCATGGAGCCCTTACTCCTCTTAGACGAACATCGGAACGAAGTCGATATCGATGTCAAGGTTACGGGTGGGGGCTTTATGGGGCAAGCTGAAGCCGTGAGAATGGCCATCGCCCGAGCAGTCGTTCAATGGTTTAAAAGCTCGTCGATAAAGAAAAGCCTTCAAAGTTATGATCGAACCATGCTGGCGGGTGACCCTCGAAGAAAGGAACCCAAGAAGTTTGGTGGTCCAGGCGCCCGAAGGAAGAAGCAAAAATCCTATAGATAGGAGGGTGAAGACCTTGATGGTTCCTGTAAGATGCTTTTCATGCGGCGCCCTTATCGGCGATAAATGGGAAGAGTTTGCACGCCGGGTCAGTGGAGGCGAGAATCCAAAAAAGGTGTTAGACGCGTTGGGGATAACGCGGTATTGTTGCCGACGGATGATCCTTTCCAACGTTGAAGTCGTAGACGAGGTTCTTAAATACTTTGAAAGTCGGTAGACGCTGATTGCTTCTTACCGGAGAAAGATAGATTTAAAAACGGGGAAAAGGGTGGAACTTGGATGGTTACAGGGTGTAGGAGAGTTCAGAAATGACCGAAGAAGAAAAAATTGAGGGAAGAGAGGGGGCAACCGATGAGTCGGGCCTCCTTCTGCCTATTGAAACCCTGCTTTCCTCGGGGATACACATCGGGACGAGGATCAAGACGAAGGACATGATCGCCTTCATATATCGGGTTAGGCCGGATGGCCTCTTCGTGTTAGACGTGAAACAGACCGATGAACGAATAAGAGCCGCAGCCAAATTCCTCGCAAGATTTGACCCATCCCGGGTCATAGTTGTTTCCACCAGACTGTACGGTATAACACCTGTCAAGAAGTTCTGTGAAGTGACCTCGGCTACACCCGTTATCGGACGCTTTCTACCGGGAATCTTCTCCAACCCAAATCATTCCAGCCACATCGAGGCCGATGCTGTGGTTGTCACTGACCCTAAGGCGGATAGACAGGCCGTGAGAGAAGCCGCCTTGGTCGGCATCCCTGTGGTCGCTCTCTGCGACACCGATAACGACTTTTCTAAGGTTGATTTTATCATTCCAGCGAACAACAAAGGTCGAAGATCTCTGGCAACGATCTATTGGCTGCTGGCTAGACAGATCCTCAGGGAAAAGGGAGAGATAGCTCCTGACGGTGATCTTTCAACACCCATAGACGATTTTGAAACGAAACTCGTGGAAGTCCCGTCAATGATGGAATGAAACGAGGGAAATAACCGTGGGAGGTAGAGTTCGACTTCCCCGTCAAGCAGGAAGCTTCTACGCGGCATCGGAAGGGTCGCTGAGAGAACAGATTGAAGCGTGTTTTCTCCATGAGTTTGGCCCGGGAACGCTTCCCAAGGTCAGAGAAAATGGGCCGCGACGGGTTCTTTCCCTCATCTCCCCCCACGCGGGATATATGTACTCCGGTTCCATCGCATCAAAGGGCTTCTACTACTTAGCCGACGATGGAAAACCCGACGCCATCGTCCTCCTCGGCCCGAACCATACAGGATACGGAAGCGGGGTTTCGATCATGATGGAGGGCGTCTGGCGGACTCCCCTCGGAGACGTTTCAGTGGCCTCTGACCTGGCAAAGGAGATCCAACGCTTCTCCACCTTCCTTGACGTGGATGAGGGGGCACACCTCTACGAGCATTCCATCGAGGTTCAACTTCCCTTCCTCCAATATGTCTACGGCGCCGTCCCGTTTGTCCCCATCTGTATGATGATGCAAGATCTGGAAGTAAGCCGCGACGTCGGCAGAGCCATAGCCCGCGCCGTAACAGGGAAAAACGTTTCAATCATCGCGTCCACCGATTTCTCCCATTATGAGCCTCAAAACATAGCAGAAACCAAAGATGGGGCGGCACTAGACGCCATAAGCCGTCTTGATGAGGCGGGTCTTCAAAGGGTTGTAGAAGCCCGCGCCATCTCAATGTGTGGATATGGCCCCGTATCGGCAGCCATCGTGGCTTCGAAGAACCTAGGAGCTAGCAAAGCGGTTCGCTTACAATATAAGACCAGTGGCGATGTAACGGGAGATACAACTCGGGTCGTTGGCTACGCCTCCGTAGCCATAGTTAAATAACCTTTGTGCACATGATAAGTTGAACAACCTACTGAGGCCACGGCCTTAATGGCTTCCTCAATGGAGGAGGGCTTCTTGAAGGTAACTGCTGTAGCTCCAGGAAAAACCATCTTAGTGGGTGAACACTTCGTCGTCTACGGTGAAGCCGCCGTCGTCATGGCCATTAACCGTCATGTCCAGGTCACCATTGAGGAGAGAGACGATCCTTTCCTTCACATATCCTCGGACCTCGGTGTTTCAGGCCTCTTCATGGAGGACGTGTACAAGGCTGACAAGGGTCATGAGGCGGGCAGGCGGGTTCTGGAGCCCATCAAGATTTCGGCGCAGACAGCTCTCGACGCTTTAGCGGAGAAGCGGGGCCTCAACATTCACGTTCACTCCACCCTCCCCATGGCCGTGGGCCTCGGCTCTTCAGGCGCCTTGGCGGTTGCCACGGTGACTGCCGTCGGAAAGCTCTTCGGAAGAGCCTTCTCCGAGGAAGAGATCTTAGCTCTCTCCACGGGCGCCGAGAAGTTTGTCCACGTAAATCCGTCTGGGATCGACCAAGCGATCTCTACCTACGGTGGCGTCATCGTGTACAAGAAGCATGAAGGCATGACTCGCCTGAATACCGCGTCAGCTATTCCCCTCGTTATTGGCAACACGGGGATTCAACGGAACACGGGAAACCTGGTTGATGGCGTCAGAGCCAAAGGAAACCGGTTTCCCGAGATCATGAAGCTGATGAACAACGTCGCCGGTCAGGTCTCTCAACGCTTCATCGACGCCTTACAAACGGATGACCTGAACCGACTTGGCGAGTTAATGGACCTAAACCACGGCCTTCTGGTAACGATCGGTGTCTCCAACAACGCTTTAGACACGCTGGTGGCTGCTGCGAAGACGAGTGGTGCCTTAGGGGCGAAGTTAACCGGTGCTGGCGGAGGCGGATGTATGATCGCGCTCTCAAGCCTCGAAAAGCGGGAGCAGGTGTCTGAGGCCATTCGCAGGGCTGGCGGTACGCCCATGATCGTCGAAAAGGAAGATAAGGGGGTCCGCTGTTGGATGAACGAGTGACTCCCACCATGGTCAAGCTTGGAGGCAGCGTAATCACCGTCAAAAATGCGGTGTTTACCCCAAACGTGATGGCAATCCACCGGCTCGCCAAGGAAATCGCTGAGGCCCGCCTCAGCTCTCTGATCCTCGTCCACGGGGGAGGCTCCTTCGGCCATCCCCTTGCAAGGGACTACCATATCGCCGAAGGCTACAACACCCCAGGTCAGAGACTCGGATTTTCTAAGACGCGGCAGGCCATGATGGTCCTTAACAAGCTAGTCATTGATTCCTTCATTGAGCAGCACTTGCCTGCGGTCGCTGTTCAACCGTCTGCCTGTATCACAACGAAGAAGGGAAGAATCAACACCTTCAACTTCACCTCCATCCAAAAACTACTAAGCTTGGGTTTCATTCCCGTTCTGTACGGCGACGCGGTGTTAGACACTGACGTAGGCTTCACCATTCTTTCGGGAGACCAGTTAACCTCTGCCCTCGCCATCTTCTTTACGGCAGAGCGCATCGTCGTTGCAGTAGATGTTGACGGCCTCTTCACCGATGACCCGAAGTCAAATCCCAACGCTACACTATTACCCGAGATCTCACTATCTGACTTGAGGGGGCGCCTTGGACAAATTGATGAAGCCAAGACCGTGGACGTCACCAGGGGGATGCGGGGGAAGATCACCGAGTTAATCCCCGCCTTGGAGCACGGCGTTCAAATAGAGATCGTAAATGCTGGAAGGGAAAACCGTCTTTATAAAGCCTTAAAGGGAGAGCCGGTCACTGGGACAACGATTAAACCGCGGGTAGATTGCTTTGACTGAAACCAACGTCAGAAAAGAAGACCACCTCAGGATATGCCTTGAAGAAAACGTGCAAGCCCGCACCGTCGAGACAGGCTTCCAGGACATCCACCTCATTCATAGGGCTCTTCCCGAGATCGCTAGAGACGACGTGAACTTATCCACAGCATTATTCGATCATACGTTATCGGCTCCGATTATCATCGAGGCCATGACGGGCGGCGTTAAACGGGCGTTTGACATCAATGCGGCTCTGGCTGAAGCAGCCGAGGTCCTTGGCTTAGCCATGGGTGTGGGAAGCCAAAGGGCGGCGATTGAGGACCCGAGGATGGCTTATACCTTCACAATTGTCAGGAAGCGGGCGCCCCATGCCTTTTTAATAGCGAATATCGGGGCTCCCCAACTCGCTGAGTATACCGTAGATGATATTCGGACCGCCCTTGACATGATCGAGGCCGATGCCTTGGCAGTACATTTTAACCCCCTCCAAGAGGCGGTTCAGCCAGAAGGCGACCCCCAGTACGAAGGCCTGGTAGACAAAGTGAAAGAAGTGGCTGCCTCTCTCTCCATCCCCCTCATTGCCAAGGAGACGGGTGCAGGAATCGCCTATGAAGACGCCAGGCGTCTTGAAGAAACAGGCGTGAAGGGCATAGATATCGGTGGCGCTGGCGGAACAAGCTGGGCTGCCGTTGAAGCCTGCCGCGCCAAAGCGTTAGGGAACCGTCATCGTGCGCGATTAGGAGAGACGTTTTGGGATTGGGGCCTTCCCACCGCCGTAAGCGTCGTCGAGGTCAGTCAAAGCGTGGCTGTGAAGGTTCTCGCCTCTGGTGGCCTGAGAAGCGGGCTTGACGCCGCAAAGGCCTTGATCCTCGGGGCGGACGCAGCAGGATTCGCCTTCAACCTGTTGAAGCCTGCCGTGGAAGGGAGGGTTCAGGCGGCTTTGGAGAGGATAATGATGGAGCTCAAGACCGCGATGTTTCTCGTGGGCGCACGGTCCATCAAAGAGTTACAGGCGGCTCCTGCCGTCATCGTTGGAAAGACTTATCAATGGTTAACAGCAAGAGGCTTTCATCCAGAGAAATACGCTCGGAGGAGAACCCCTTGACTCAAAACCTGTCTGAAGCATTAGCAACGGCTTCAAAGGCGGTGAATCACACACTCGCCGAAATGTTTGATGATGCCCTTGAACCCACGAAGCTGTATGCAGCCTCAAAGCACCTCATCACAGCTGGCGGGAAACGGCTCAGGCCCTACTTGGTCTTAGAGGCCTGTAAGCTTGTTGACGGTCGACCCGAAGACGCGTTACGCGTGGCCGCGGCCGTCGAATTAATTCATACTTTTACCCTCATCCACGACGATATTATGGACAGTGATGACCTACGGCGTGGCGTGCCAACCGTTCATACGCTGTGGGGCACGCCTATCGCCATATCGGCGGGCGACCTGCTCTTTGCGAAAGCCAACGAAGCCATTCTCTCCTCCCTGAAAGCCAGTAAGTTATCGCCGAGACGGATCTTGAAAATCATTTCCCTCATCACTCAAGCAACCATTTCAATCTGTGAGGGCCAGGCCCTCGACATACTCTACGAGGAGCGAGCTATCATCTCGAAAAAAGAGTACTTTAACACAATTGCTAAAAAAACCGCGGTTCTTCTCGAGACCTCGGCGAAGGTTGGAGCCATCGCGGGGTGGGGGAAGGCTGCTCAGGTACGGCGGGTCGGACGATTTGCCTACTATTCAGGGCTTGCCTTTCAGGTAATAGACGACTGCCTCGGGTTAACCGCTGACGAAAAGATCCTGGGAAAACCTGTCGGCAGCGATATTCGAGAGGGAAAACGAACCTTAATCATGATTCACGCCCTCACCCACGCCACTACGGATCAGCGGAAGCAGATTTACGCCGTTTTAGGTCGTGCCAGCTCAACCCCCGACGAGATTGACGAGGTTGTTCAGCTCGTACGTTCCTCAGGCTCCCTTGACTACGCCTTTACGCAAGCGGAAAAACTCGTGGTAAGAGCCAAGCGTCAGCTCTCTCCCTTTCCTCCTTCTCCGTCAAAGGAAAACCTTCTAAATCTTGCTGACTACATAATATCCCGAAAGTATTAGCGAGACACCGTGGACGCAAAATCGAGAGAGTGGTGGACTCATCCATTCAATCCCTCCTGCCACGAAATGAGGATCATGTCGTTGGATGACAAAGTAAAAGAAACGGTTTGGAGGCTCGCCCTCTATAACGCGCATCACCATGACGGCCGAGCCCAAGCTGGGCCCGTTCTGGGCAAGGTCTTAGCGGAAAGCCCTGAACTCAAAGCCGATATCCCCCCCGTTCTTCAAGTAATCCATTCAATAGTAGCAGAAGTTAATCGGCTATCACCCGCCGAGCAAACCCAACGTCTCGAAGAAAAATGGCCCGCTCTTCTCAGCGAAAAAAAGGCTAAACCCGAAGGAAAACAACTTCCCCCCCTACCCAATGCTGCGAACTACGCTCTGATCCATCTGCGGTTCTGTCCCAACCCGGATGGTGCCTTACACCTCGGCGGCTGTCGCGCCGTCGTGTTAGACGACGAGTACGCAAAGATGTATAATGGACGCCTTACCTTGCGGTTTGATGACACGGATCCCCGGACCAAATCGCCCCTCCGGGAGGCTTATGACTGGATCAGGGAGGATCTTGAGTGGTTGGGCGTGACGTGGCATAACGAGGTTTATCAATCCGATCGAATGGAGGTATACTATTCCTACGCCAAGCACCTCATAGCCTCTTCCTTCGCCTATGTCTGTACCTGTACCCCCAGCACTTTCAGACGTTTGGTTCTTGAGCATACGGCGTGTCCGTGTCGAGACCTCCCCCCTGAAGACCACTTAAGCCGCTGGAATCGCATGCTCGACGGTAGCTATCGGGAGGGGGACGCCGTGGTACGGATAAAGACCGACCTTCAGGACTCCAATCCCGCGGTGAGGGATTGGCCTGCCCTGCGGATCATTGATGTCACGAAGTACCCGCATCCCCGCGTCGGTGACACGTATCGTGTCTGGCCTCTCTTTGCCTTCTGCTGCGGCATCGACGACCACGAGCTGGGGATATCCCACATTTTGAGGGGAAAGGAGCACGTAACCAACTCAAAGCGGGTGGACTTTCTCTATGGGTACCTGGGGTGGAGCCAGCCCGAGGCCATTCACTATGGGCGGCTGAAGATTATGGGAACGGTGCTCAGTAAGTCCAAGATCCGGAAGGGAATCCGGGAGGGTGCTTACTCAGGCTGGGCTGACCCGCGATTAGGAACCTTGAAGGCCCTGCGGCGGCGGGGGTTTCTTCCCGAGACCATCCGCCAGTTCATCATGGAGCTGGGCCCGAAACCCGTTGACGTAAAGGTCAGCTGGGGGAACCTTGAAGCCCTCAATCGGAAGCGGCTAGACCCCTTGGTCAATCGCTTCTTCTTTGTGCCTAACCCCATTACCCTAGTAATCACCCACGTCGATAAGCCCTATCAACCGCGGTTACGCCTTCACCCCGATTATCCCGAGAAGGGATACCGAGTCTTCACGGTTTCGCCGCGAAACAATATGCTTTCCCTTCGTGTGTCGCGGAATGACGTGCCTCTTTTACGGAAGGGGCAAATCGTCCGACTCATGGGCTTGTTCAACATTCGGGTGACGGAGGTCCAAGGCGAAGTGACGGCTGAACATTCTGGTGAGTCGTACCGTGCCGCGCGGGCGGTCGGTGCACCGTTGATTCACTGGCTTCCCCACTCCACTGGCGTGAAGGCAGCTGTCGTTTTGCCCGACGCCACCGTTGTTGAGGGGGTAGCTGAAGATCAATGTAAAACGCTGCGTCCGGGGGAGATCATTCAATTTGAACGCTTTGGCTTCGTGAGAATCGCCGAGGTCAACGATCGCATCCTTGCCTACTTTGCCCACAGATAAATAAGTATGCACGGGCACGAAGCCCGTGGTGGTGACGCTGTTCCACGCCTGCTGCTACCTCCGCAGCCCTCCGTTGTCCATCCGGTCTGGGCGACGCTAGGTTTCGCTAGGGTTATCCCGATGTGTGCCAGACATACCGGCTAATCGTGGAGTTGAATTGCTGCAAGAGTTGTTGGGCGTGAGCGGTGTCTTGTTCTCGGCCTCGCACGTACTGTCGGGTCTCCACCTTCATGCGGGTTGTTAAAACAGAGGGGAGGAAGTTCCCGCCGATGTGTGACCACGCTTCCCTCACACCGTGGAGATGAATGCGGATGTGGGTCTCGCTGTCTCCCGTTTGTACTCCTTCGATGACGCCGTGGAAGGCGTCGTTGGCCGTTCGTTCTTCCTTTCTGGTGATGTGAACGCCGAGTTTCTGGAGGATCTCCGGTAGATAGGAAAAGATTACCTTGGGCGGGGTCAGTCGAAAGGCTCTCTCCGAGATCACGCCTAACGTATCTCCTAGAAAAAAAGGGGTGGCGTTGGAGGCCTAGAGGCCCAACGCTTGCATCTTCTCGGGGGTGGGATGGCCTTCGCTGTCCAAGCCTCGTAGCTCATAGTACTTCGTTAGCATCGGCTCAATGGGCACCACGTGGCCCTTCGCCGGCCCCTCCGGCATCGGGCCCGCTAAGAGCCGCCAGGGCAGCGTATCATCTTTTCTCCCAAAGCCTTCGCGGGCGTTGAACGCCCTCTCCAGGGTCCACACCCGGTCACCTACTTCTAAGACATCGTCGGCTGTCCACGCCCATCCCGTGCACGGGGTGAGCATCTGGGCGAATTCGGGTGCGCCGATGCCGAAGGTGACGAATAGGCAGACGACGCTGGAGTCCACGGCGCTCGTCAGGTCTTGGAAGGTCTTGAGCATCTCTATCTTCTTGGTATCCTCATGGCCGGTGAACCTGTCTAACTCTTCGGGCACGCCCATGATCTCGGGCGCGATCATGTAGGCTCTGACGTGGCATCCGCCTCGGTTGGAGGTTGCGTAGGCGAGGCCGTGGCCCTTGGCCCCCCTCGGGTCGTACGCCGGCATCTCCATGCCCTTCACCGCCATGGAGAACTTCTCGGAGCCTAAGCCGATCTTCTTGGCAGCGGCTCTTGAGCCGTCCGCAAGGATTACGCCAATGCCTTCGCCCTTGCCCATGAGCTCGAGGGTCTTGAGGAGGGCGTCCGTGCTCCCGAATTTGAGGTCTATGCCGCCGGTGTCCTCTTGGGTGATGAGGCCCCGTTCATAGCACTCCATCGCGAAGGCCACGGTCGACCCGGCGCTTATGGTGTCCAATCCATACATGTTGCAGAGTAAGTTCGCGCTTGAAACCGCATCGAGGTCGTCGACCCCACATGCTGCGCCGAGGGACCACAGGGTCTCGTACTCGGGGCCCTCGCCCTCAATTCCTTTGTAGGGGCCGGAGTCAATTCGGCTCCATCGTCCACAGCCGATTTGGCAGCCCCAGCAATACGTGTTTCGCACGAGTCGGGTGTCCTTGAGGGTCTCGCCGCTGATCTTGTCTGCTCCTTCGAAGACGCCGGTCTGAAAGTTCCGGGTGGGGAAGATGCCGTGCTCGTTGATGACGTTGACGAGGACGGCGGTGCCGTAGGTGTGGAGGGCTCCATCGGCCTTGGAGACATCGGATTCCTGCATCGTGTTAACCGCGTCCTTCGTGGCTTTCTTGAACCGTCGGGGGTGGGCGAGGGGCACCTTCATCGTTCCATAGACGGCGATGGCCTTCAGGTTCTTGCTGCCCATGACGGCGCCCGCGCCGCCTCGTCCCGCCGCCCGGTACTTATCGTTCATGACGGCGGCGAGGAGGGAGAGGTGCTCCCCGGCTGGTCCACACTGCGCTACCACGGCGCGTTTGCGTGTGTCCTTCTTTATCGCGTCATCGGCTTCGAAGACGTCCAAGCTTCCCCAGATCTTGGTTGCATCCCTGAAGTCGCAGGTTTGGTCGTGGACCCAGAGGTAGGTGGCGGCCTTGGCTTTTCCTGTGACCACAATGTAGTCGAAGCCAGCTCTCTTGAGGAAGGGGCCCCATGTTCCGCCGGATCCGGTATCGAGGACGGTTCCCGTTAGGGGGCTCTTGGTGCTGACGGTGTAGCGGCCGGGGCAGGTGGCGGTGGTGCCGGTGAGGGGGCCGGTGGCAAAGATGAGGAGGTTCTCGGGGCTGAAGGGGTTGGTGTGGGGCTTCAGTCGGTCGTAGAGGATCTTGACGCCGAAGCCGCGTCCGCCGAGAAAGGTCTTCGCGAACGTCATGTCCAGGTCTCGGGGTTCCGCGGTTTCCTTGGTGAGGTTGACTTCTAGCCATTTTCCCATGTATCCGCGTGGCATATTTTTCCTGTCTCCCTTATCGTTGGGTGTAACGTGATTACTACTAGGCGATTTCATCATAAAAGGTTACCCGTGGGTTCTTGGGTGCCATGTGGTCAGCGTGGGAGCGGTGACTGTTGGGGTCTTGGGTACGGTTGGATTCGGGGGTCTGGTGGGGGCTTATAGAGGGGTTTTGGTGTGGGATGGGGTGTTTTTTCGTGCGTTTTCGAGCGATGGGGCCTGGTTTTGGGGGGTTCTGAGAACCGGTTTTTCTTCGTTTCGGTGGGTGGTGCGTCTTTGGTGGGGGAAGAGGTGGATCGTAGAGGGGGTGGAGAATAACCTTAAAATAGAGAGCGTCTGCCATAGGTCTGCTGATGTATCTGGATGCCCGCGCTTTGGGTTGAAGGGAGTGGTGGCTGATGGTGCTTGATCCTGTGACTATTCTTATCCTGCTTCTGGTAGTTTGGGCCATCATCTACGTGGTGAGTCGGGTTCTGCCTTTGGAGAAGTATCGGGTAGAGGTGACGCCCTTGTACTTGACCGTGAAGACGGAGCGCCTGAACCGGTTTCTCCGGGAGACCGCGGCCAAGTACCCGCGGCTCTGGGAGGTGGCCTCCAACGTGGGGGTGGCGGTCGCCGTGGGGGAGGTGCTGTTGGCCTTTTACATTTTGGGGAGTAACCTCGTCAATTTCCTCTTCGCGCCGCAGCAGGCGCAAGCGGTCTTCCCCCTCCTGATCGGCATCACGGTGAGCCTCCAGTGGATTCCCTACCTGTTGCTCGCTATCGGCCTCGCCATCACCATTCATGAATTGGCCCATGGCGTCGTGGCCTCCCGCGAGGGCATCGCCATCACCTCGGCTGGGATCGTCTTGGCGCCGATTACCTTCGGGGGCTTCGTGGAGCCCGATGAGGCCGCCTTCGAGCAGGCAAGGTTGACGGCGAAGCTACGGTTTCTGGCTGCGGGGTCCCTCTCCAACTTGATCGTGGGCATTATTGTCACGCTGATTGCGACGAGCCTCTTCGTCCCTGGGTCGGGCGTCCTGATCATGGCGGTGACGAAGGACGGCCCCGCGGCGGGGGCGGGCGTGATGCCGTGGGATGTGATCTATGCGATCAATAGCACCACGATCACCGACTTGGGAAATCTCGCCGCGGTTATGGCAGGGGTTCAGCCCCATGATCTTCTGGTTGTGGAGACTTCGGGGGGTCTCCGGACGTTCCGAGCCGGCGTCAGTGACGCTAACGCCAGTCAGGGAGTGATGGGGGTGTACAACCTCGTCAGCTATCTGGCGCTGCGGGTGGGCGAGAGCTCGCCGCAGGCCACCTACCACCTGAACCTGACGTTCTATTGGCTGTCCCTCATCATGATCAACCTCGCCATCTTCAACATGTTACCCCTCTACCCCTTGGACGGTGAGGCCTACGTGTACGCCGTCCTCAAGACGCGGGTGACGACGAACTTGAAGGCCGTGCGCGTCGCCGTGAATGCCGTCTCCCTCTCCCTCCTTGTCCTGAACATGGCCCTGACCTTCTTGAACTACGGATTGACCCCCATCTGACGCTTCGCCCGCACTATCCGGTCTTCGCTTGTTGTCCTATACAGAATGCTACGGGCTCCAGTGGGGTCCGATTATGGAAGTGGGGAGCGTGCGTGGCTAGCTAGGTCGTAGTCGCACAAGGATTATGCTGTTCAACAACGCTAGCTCGCTTCATGCTCTTGGTATCGTAGTATCACGCCAACGAGAAGTAGCACTAGAAACAGGGCAAGCTCAAGGATGACTCTTGGATGGGTGAGGAGGATTTTCCGATCATCTCGCCGGGTAAGGGTATATATGAGCAATCCCATGGGAAACAAGCTGAGGTCCCTCAGTATCTTGCCGATAAGCATTCGACTGGTCATCTTTTCCCCAGCCAAGCCCTGAATACAATACCTAGGACTCCTTTAAACCTCTTATCACGCAACAAGGCGCGCGCGATGACCGGTGCTCAACCGTCCCTAGCGCGCTCTTTTCGCGTCGCTAGCCGTAGTACGACGGAGGTTTCTATCTGTCTCGCGGGGATGTCCCAGTACGTGCGAAGGAGGCGTGTCTTCTCCTGTGTGGAAACCAGCCTGAAGCCGTGCTTCTGGTAAAAGCGGATCGCCCACGTCGCATCCGCCCAA
>Ga0209427_10003279_pt1 | contig 19016 bp, 14 predicted proteins | sample DeeMarSWOR136_30_FD_187465 | JGI IMG/M metagenome (GOLD analysis project Ga0209427, IMG submission 187465) | Marine sediment microbial communities from White Oak River estuary, North Carolina - WOR-1-36_30 (SPAdes) (version 2) | ecosystem: Environmental > Aquatic > Marine > Intertidal zone >...
AATCTTGGAAATTCTCTTTCCAAAGCGTAAAATAACCCTGCTTTATTGAACGATCCGGTTCATATATAGCAATTTTTTTTTCACTCATAAATCTAACCACAGAGTCTTTCTGATATAGATTAAGATAACTAAACCGTGGATTTATATCTGTTTTTGCGCATTAAGGTGGATGTAAATTCAACACAATAATCTCTCTGAATGTAATGAACGAGTAGAATATATGGACTGTTTACAGGCACCATTTCTCGGTGTTTTTGCGTCAATTCTATTCAATTTTTCTTTGCCCTTGATAATATTCGTAATAGAAAATGGCGAAAACGAATTTGATAATAGTACAAATAATAAATCCATTTAGTAAACCCTACATTCCAATTATAGCCTAAACGATTTACTACAGAGTGTAAAATAGCCCATATCATTTTTTGTTCTTGAGAATCCAATTCTGTCTTCCATTTATCAGTAAGAGAAGTAAAAATCTTTCCTTGAATCTGCCTATCTTCGAACATTGTATTTGATTTTGCAGGCAAGCCATTAACAGAGGGGCTTAATAGAACTTTATTCATTTTGACCCCTAGAAAACGAGTGACATTCTTTATTTTAGCCTCAGGGTTTGTCACTAAATCCTCATAGCGTAGCATATGATACTTATCTTCTCCAAGACGTTCTTGGTTTAGAAAGCCAATTTCTATAGAATTTCGAATTGAATATGCGTAAGCTTCTGTATCCCAACTCCAATTACGCACTTTAAAAAGTCGCTTCAAGGAAGCAATATTAGAACGTGGATCGCGTATTATATGAATAAAACGTGCAGAAGGAAATAAATTCAAGATTTGTTTAACATTCAATTCATTCCCAGGTGTTTTTTCAATCCATAACTTAGGAGTCGTTGCACGTCGACTATTTGCACAGTAAAAAGCCAAAACAGCAGCAAGGAAAAGACCACGGGCGGATTGAGGTAAATTATCAAGCCAATAGGTTAAATAATTAAGAAAATCCAAGTAAGGAGTTTCATTTTCGCCCATAATCCAGAATGGTTTTTGACCAGTTGGATTGATGAGGCGAGAGACCCAATGTGTATCCCATCCTTTTAAACATTCTATCCAAGACATATTGCTGTGCTTATCGATCCAAGCTATCATGCGTGAATCGCCTGGCATAACAATGAGTTCTTGGTGACCGTCTAAGAGTTCCAAAAGTAGCGTTGTTCCGCTTTTCATATATCCACAAATGAACACACAGTTCTCAGAGATTTTTTTTGCTGATTCAATAAGTTTATCATCAGGCTTCCAATTTGGTTTTTTGATACTCTTAAGAGCATTTATATATGCAGTGAGAGTCTCGCGCGTATTTTTTGTATTTTGAGGATCACGTTTTGGGAATAATCTATCCCGTTCTTCGAGCATTTGAGTCAGAGTAAGACGAATAGCGTCAATTTCTCTGTGGGTGTCTATTTTTATTGACATTGCGCTGTAGAACTCCAACAACTCTTTCTTTTATAGTCCTTTATGAGATCAGACCTGTTTAAGATGTACCACTTTTGGGTATATAGAGAATACTTACAAATAGACCTAACTTTTCAAAAATTGAACACAAGGAAAACATATTGGCATTTCTAAAGAAATATATTATATTTTTCAGCAATTCTTTCGCTACAAAAAACAGTTTTCTAATGCCAAAAGTATGCATTATGCCCTCACTCAAACCTCCATAGAAAAATCGTTTGAAAAAGTAACTTCTGTTCAACCTTGTAGGGTATACCTTATGTCTCACCACAGCTTTGGGCGTGTAAATAACGAGATAACCTGTTTCCTTAACCCTCTTACAAAACTCGACCTCTTCGTTTGATAGAAGAAGTTTTCCTCTACGACCTAAATCTTCTCTAAACAAATTCATTTCATTGAATAATTCCTTTCGGACTGCAAAATTGCAGCCAAGTACATATTCAACTTTTTGCCTTTTATTTGAAAAATGTGAAATTCCTATTGCTGGAGTCAATCGATCATCTAACCATCGAGGAACGCGTTCAGTTAAGAAAAGCGGGATTGATCGACCCCCAACAATGCCTGTTTTTTTAGTACTAAATCCATTTAAAAGACTTTGAAGCCAATTAGGACAGGCAACACAATCGTCATCAATAAAAACCACAATATCATTCTTAGCAAGGAGAATACCGATATTTCTGGCTCTGGACAGACCTATGGGAATTTTAGAATGAATTATTCTTACTAATGAATTATCCTTATATCTTTTTTTTAAATCAAGCGCTGTTAACACGTTGGGGGATGACTCAATAACAATAATCTCAAAATTATGCTTGTTGAGATTAAGAAGGCTGTTAATACAATCTACTACGTCTATTTCCCTCCCATAAGTTGAAATAACTATAGAAGCATCCATTTCTCGCTCTACCTTATTTGTGCCTTTTAATCAATGTGCCATGACGCACTACAAACGTTTTCTCGTCGTTTGAAAGCGCCTTTTTAGATTCATTTGTATGTACTATAATTCGATTTGACATTACTGTTATTAATTTCACAAGAAATACTCGCAAGAACGTTCCTGCAACTCTTGAGAATATATTCTTCCACTTTTTTTTCCAGAGATAATGAGGGTTATAAACAGTGTGCATTGTTGTTATTGTTTTAACGTTAAATAATTTTGAGAGGAAATAGAAGAGTAAGATAGAAGAGCCTATCTGGAGAAATGGGAAACATTTGAATAAACCATATTCAAACTGTATGTGCACAAGTTGGGGATGGTACCGGTCAACAATTTTCACTAAAGCGATGCCAAAACTCCAGTTCTTCTTAAGCTTAATCCGCAGAACTTTCAGTTGTTGATTTTCTAACGAGTTTGCCAAGAATGATGCATATTCGCCTATGCCACAACGTTCCCCAAAAGTACTAACTATCGCTATGTGTGAAGGATGATATGTTTTTAGCAGATTGCGATATATTTTGAGATGTTCATTAGCAATGTTGCCCCATGATGTTTTAGAGGCTAATTCTTTTGTACGAGATTCATAAAACTTCTTCAATTTGCTATTCTTCATTTTAAGAATAGCGTTTCTTAATGCAATTTTATCGTAAGGATCGACCAATAACGCGTTTCCTCTTAATAATTCTACGAATTCGCCAATTTTTGAGGCAATAATCGGCTTTCCAAGACCTAATGATAAATGGAGAATTCCAGAGCCACTTTGAGATACATCTAAATAAGGTAAAATAACTATATCGCTATCTGCAATTATTTCAAGAAACTCATCTTTCGAAAAGAATTTTTCAATTATTTTCACATTACAAGGAGCGTTTTCTTTTATTTTTGTCAAGTATGCCTTATGAACACGTGAATCAGTTCTAATTGAACCTGCAACAATATATTCCACGTCATTGAGCCCATCAATAGCGTCAAAGACTAAATGAACCCCCTTATGAGGTGTAATAAAACCTGGTGTAAGCAGTCTTAACTCTTTTTTTTGTGCTTTGGTCATTTAGTTCTCCATCCTCTGTATTTGCTCAATAAACTCTGTTCTATTATCTCTTTGATTTTCTGTTTATATGACCAAAACGTAACAAAGAGTGCTACAAATAATGTACTCAGTGTAATTAGTAATCCTACTGTTTTAGGTGTATTAAGCTGGTACTTAAGCGAGATATTATGCGTTCCGCCTTCGTTAAGATATATACACATAAAAAAGGGTTCCGCAATTAGGATTTTACTTTCTTTTCCATCAACTAAAGCATGCCAGCCAGGGAAGAAATTAAAACTGAAAAATACAAAAGAAGATGCAGAAACAAATATATTTGTCAAGATAGTGTCTTCTCTCACCTCTAAATCAATAATTTGTGACATAAAACTGTCGTCATACTCTATTGAGTCCTCAAAAGATTGGAGAGGGGTCTCAATGTCGTTATAATACTGATCTTCTTTGAGAAAAATCATTTTTGAAGGATCATAATCTGGATTTGTTACATAATCATAGAAAGTATCGATTTCGTTTTCGCCTCCAACAAGCGCTGCAGACTGAGAAATTATGATCGGGGAAGTGTATCCACTATATTCCAAAATAGTTACCTTGCCGGAAGTATGCACTACTTCTAATTCAGATGATTTGGTTAAGTGCGTAGCATAATTTTTGGAGGTATCTAAAAGCACATATTTAACTCCTAAAAGTTGAAGAGGAGTTAGAAGCCCTTTTTTAGGGGCATTATTCAATGATCTTATTTCTCCCTTAAACATGGAGGTAAACTCACCATAGTCTTTATTCGTAGATTGTCTAAAGTAGCCTGCGGTGTCGAATGTATTTCCAATAATAGAAGAAGAAACTACATAACTGGGTCCAGAATCCCCAAATCTCATGATTTTATGGTAACCAGTCTGTGTATCAAGCCAATTATAGGCACCTAACCATTCATCATCAACTAACCAATCCAAAGGTCTGTTTTTGGAAACTAAGGTTCCTGGCCATAGATCAATGATTATGATGACCATCAATATTACGATTATCCTTTTTTGAATTCTTGGATTCGACTTAAGTTTCATAAGATACCCTGAAAATGGTTTTTGTATATTCTTTATTGATGAAATTGCAATGCCAGACAATACTGATGCCACAAAACTAACTAGTATGAGGAATCGATACGGATATTCAAGACTGACAATAAAAGGAATTGCCGTATAGAATGGAAGTTCTGATCCGATTACAAGAAAGAACGAAAAAAGCAACAATGCAGTATATACGATGGTTGACCGAGTTCTACGCAGAAATATCGCTGCAAAAGCTATTCCCAATATAGAATCCCCAATATATACAGGAAACGGTTGATAAACGTTTACAAAATCTCTTGTCAGAATTAAGGGTAGAGATATAGGATATCCTAGCCAATGTGAATCAAAGATTCTTGTATTTGCTCCAATACCATCTACAAAGTAAGGTATAATGAAGAAGGAAGACAGACCTAACGCTACGACTGTTGAAATTAAGCATATGCGACCTATTAAGTAGATATTTTCAAATTTGAACTTAATAGCACAGGAAAATAGAAGATAAAAAAATACCAAAAGAGAGACCATATATCCGGCTCCTTGATGAGAAAGGAATACCCCAGCCCAACAAAAACCTGCTAATATCGCATACACTTGTTTTTCTTTTCTAATGGCTAATTCAAAAGATAAGAATAATAAAGGAAGAAAAATCAACACCAAACTGCTGGCAAGATGTCCATACTTCGTTAATAGAGGAAATTTATAGTAGGTAAGGGTATAGGCTACCCCTCCCACTATTCCTCCAAGTCTATCTTGAGTAATGACATATATAAGCCCGTACATGGCGAGGGGAGACATTATACATGCCAGATACAGAGCCAGTTTAGAGCCAAACATCCAATCTGAACCTAAGGAAAGTAAAGCTGCGAAGACATAAAATAAAGGACCATAAAATTCCAGGAATGGATATCCTGAATACCAATATGGACACCAAAGTGGATAAAAACTGCCATTTAGCCATGCCTTCCTGAGATACCATACCTTAAACGCATGAGTAATACCGTCTGCATGGATATAGCCTGGACCTATAAAAGTAAGATTCGCTAACATGGCAATAAGAATGATGAAACCCAGTGCATATCTGTGAGAAGTGGTTACTAATTCAAAGAAGGCTGTTACATCGTGCCATAATAATTCAGAAACCACCAGTATAATAACAGCTGAACAGATCAAAATGATAGGGTAAACAAAAGGAATGGAGAAAAGTTCATATCGCCAAAGGATTAATAAAATTTGTGAGAAACTAAGAATACCTAATCCGAAAAGGGCACCACGCATAAATTGCTGAACTCCAATCTTACTTTTTTTCAAGTTTCTACAGAGATAATCTTTTTTGTTAAACTAAGATACATAGATTACTTTCACTCTATACAAATTTCATAATGCATCTTTAATACACTATGTGAGTTCGTCCATTGTTTCTCAAGCCATTTTATCTTTTCTCCTCAAGAAGACCCCTCAACTTGTTGGGTGGTAGTTCACTAATCTAACTTTGTAAAATCTTTAACACAAATTCAACTATCTGTCCGAAAAGGCACATTGTTTCTCAAAGAACCACAATTAAGCAAAAGGAGATGTTGTCATAAATGTGGACCATTGTATCAAATATATTATTACTTTGGGCGAATTTCTTAAGTATATTGCTTCCACATAAGAAGGTGCTGTATTAGGGTCTGAAAGCCAAAAGAGGAGATTATCTGTATATCCAAAAGGCCCAATAACGACATGAGTTATGTTGTTTGCGTACATATAACTCATTAATTCCGTGACGTATGCTTGTTTATTGTTTCTAAAGTATTCACTATATATTTGTTGAGACGGTGCGATACACTTTCGTTGCGAATAATATTCAAAATCAAAGTTTTTAAAGGTAATCACTTTATCTTGTGGATCACTAGTCTCTTTAACCCAAAGAGCAGCTTCAATATATGCTCTCCATAATGGAGATGTAACAACCATGTCATCAGTCGATAAATAATTCTTGTTTGCTAATGTATCTGCTACAATATTTGGCAATAATATCGCTGCAATAAACATCAAGTTTATGAGAAGATGAAATTTTCCATGAAACGAGAATAAACCCTTCTTTTTAAAACATATAGTAGAACGATTGGAGATATATTTTATAGCAGATATCATAATATCCTTAGTTTTAAATAGTCCAATAAACAAAAATGGTGCTAACAAGGGTATAATCGGATAAAAGTATCGCGTCACTTGGTATTCTAAAATTAACAAAAATATGAGCAAGAGAAGTGTTGAGAGTATAGTAATTCTCGTAAGTAATTTATTCTGGGAATATCCATTTACCAAACCAATTATTATTATTAGGCAGACACCTATTGAAATGATAATTGCAGAAAAAGTAACTTGGTACTGGTTAATTAAATGGAAACCTAATACCATCCCTGGTATTTGTACGACATAATAAAGAAGACGCGAAAATAAAGTTATATAAGTTGGGGAGGGAGTAGTAGCAACATATTCCAAAGTAGGATCTAAGACACCAAGATGAATGTAGCTCCAGAGAAACCAAGGCAACAGCATACTTGTTACTCCCACAAAAAATCTAATAGCATTATCGAATTTCTGTCTCAAGTTTATACCCTTTGTTAGAAAATACAATAGAATTGTCAAGAGGATTAGATAGATCCCTGCTTGTCGAACTAAATCTGAAAGACCACAAAGTATACCCGCAATGAAAGGGAACCGCTTATTACTTTCAGAATTCTCCAATTTCTCAAAATTTAAGAGGATAAAATATATAGAAAGAAATGTGAGAAACGTGAATGGAATGTCTGTCATGATCCAATAGGAAAAATCAAAAATCTTATGATGAAATGCCAAGAAAAGTCCAGTTAACCATCCGATCTTTTCGCCTCCCAATTTCTTGCCAAAAGAATAGCCAACAAAGGGTAAAAAACTCGTGAAGATTACCGTAAGTAACCTTATAAAAAAAGGGTGCTGCGTATTGAGAATTATGAAAATTATGCCCAGCATAAAGGCATAACCTGGCTTAGATCCAGCACCTGGCGTTATTTCACCAAATATAAAAGAAGTGTCAATTAGGTAAAATGCCTCGTCTAGTCCATAAACCCATTTGCGCATAGGAATAACTCTAATAAGAACAGAAATACAAAACAGTAAAAAGAATCTAAACGTGTTAGATCGCCATAGTTTAGACATGAAACTACCTCTTTACCACAATGAGAAAGTAAGTTATAAGAAAGATATAGTGTGATCAGAGTGAAATGCTCATCAATCAATAATGCTTTAAAGGACGTTATTGGATTTATTTCGGGTTTTGTCTGGTATGATAAGACTAGACTTAAATTATTTGTTCTAACTCTCTTAGTTTATTCGTTTTCAATTTCACATTACTATGCCCCTGATGAATCTAGTTACTGGTTGTTAACTGTATCAGTCACTGACTTTAACACATTATACATAGATCAGGCTATGGAAATGTACACACCTTGGAAATTAGATTTAAAAATGGGTATTGCTTCTTATGATGGACATTATTACGCCAAAACACCACCCGGTCAATCTTTTATAGCTATACCCTTCTTTTTGATTGGAAAAGGTATATGGATAGTGTTACGTTCTTTCGGAATGACCTTTTCATATCTTTCAGTTACCTATATCCCTATGGCAATGCTCAGTTCAATTTCTGCTGCTTTAGCTGTCAATCTTCTTTATAAACTTTTAATTGAGCTAGAAATTGATACCACCTCTTCCCTCTTAACATCAATAACGCTTGCTTTTGGCACAACCTCATGGGTATATGGAAAAACTTTTTATTCTCATTCATTGTCGATGTTCTTGAATTTTTTGGGCTTATATCTAGTTATTTCAGCTACAAGGTATAGAAAAATAAATAGATATTTTCTTGCAGGCATTGTGATAGGTATAGCTATTACAGTAAGAACGGCAAATATTTTGTTGGGTATACCCATTTTAGTCTATCTAATAATAAAAGCCCAAAAGCCTCAAACTTTGATATACTTGATTATCGGCACAATACCAGCACTCTCTTTGCTGTTTTTTTACAACTTTCTATGCTTTGACGATCCATTAGTAATGGGATATCAGTATGATCCTTTGTATGACTATTCATCAATATCTTCTACATTTTCAACAAACCCATTAGTCGGTGGTTATGGTCTTCTGTTCAGTCCTGGAAGTGGCTTATTTGTATACTCACCAATTTTAATCTTGTCAATTCCTGGATTTTATTATTTCTTTAAATCAAATAAAGAAGAAGCAATATTATTTGCTCTTATTTCTCTTGTAATTTTGTCGTTCTATTCAGCATACACATGGTGGCCTGGTAATGCGTTTGGTCCACGATATTTAACAGATATTCTTCCAGTGATTGTTTTACCGTTGGGAAAAACTCTAGAAAAATTTTCATCCAATAAGTATTTCTGGATACTCTTCTACATATTACTTGGATTTAGTATATTTACACAAGTTGCTGGGGTACTCACTTCACCATTAGTGGGTAATCATGAATATATTCTTCCAGGAAAAGTAAATGACCTAGCAAGAAATGGACCTGACATTCTTATTCATAATCTCATCAAAAAATATTAATTCAATTACCCCATTCTTCTCCGAGAGTCTTCTTCGGTGGTTTAAGATGAAAATAGCGATCTTAACACATTATTTTAAGTCACCTGACAGCCGAGGTGACTACATCAAGAGAATTGCGTGGGGTTTGGAAAAAAAAGGTCATAAAGTTACCGTACTCGTTACAGGTCCTTGGTTCGATTCTCAGGCAGTTAGGAGTCTTGCAAATTATAAAGTATTTCCTTTTCCAAAAATAGTCTCAAGAACGCCTCTTATCCATGAAATTTCTTTGCTTCCTTATCTTAAAGAAGTTTTGAGCTTCTTAAGTCAATATGACGTGTTCTGTGTAGAAACACATTCATTTATGGACTTCTTCTTGATTTTTCTTATTAAGCAGTTGTATAATAAACCCTGTGTGTTTGACCATCATGGTCTTACATTTTCTGCCTATAAGAAAGGCATAGATAAACTATCGCTTTTAAAATACGATGCAATGTTTCGATTTTGGCTTTCATTTATACAATTTGATTATATTATTGTGCATAGCAAGTACATTAGAGAAGAAATAAGACAACGATACCGTATAAACAGTGAGATCATACCTCATGGTGTCGATTTAACTCGATTTAATCCTTCTATTTCTGGAAATGACGTTAGAAATCGCTTAAACATAAGAGATGCTACGGTACTTCTGTATGTTGGTCGTTTAGAAGCACATAAAGGATTGCAATGGTTTTTAAAGGCATTAAGCCTAATAAGAAACGAACGAAAAGATATAAAGATTAAAGCCATGATTGTAGGGAGTGGAAGGGAACGAAAAAACCTTGAAACATTTGCAAAACGATTGAATGTATCTGAGATCGTAATATTTGCAGGACACGTTTCAGAGGAGGAATTGCCAAGCTATTATGCTGCAAGTGACATTTTTGTCATACCAAGCCTCTACGAAGGATTTGGGTTACCGATTTTAGAGGCTCAAGCTTGTGGTTCGCCAGTTATTGGCTCAGATTGTACTGCAATTGCTGAAACAATTGGCCTGGGAGGAGTCGTATTTGAACCAAATAACGAGGTTTCGCTAAAAAATGAAATCTTGCGACTTATTGACGATAAACAAACCTATAAGAAACTGGTGGAAAAGAGTTTAGAAAATGTAGAGAATTATAGGTGGCAACACGTTATTGATAGAATTGAAAGGATATTAAGGACTGCTTCAAATAATGATAAATGATTTCACAATTAGAAGTAACTTTGAGGAGAAATTTATGGATTTATCAGAAACGATACTTGATCAGTTTTTTGAATCCTATAAACCACGAAAAAAGAAAGAAAAATCCTCAAAGGAAGAGAAAATAACTGAATTAGAGATTAAAGAACTTACAACCAAAAAGACAGATTTTTTACTCTCTGTAGAATATGATGGAAAGAATAGTTGTGCTGCGGCACGATTTTATGATCCAAGAAATCACTCAATTTATTTCTGGCATGATTGCTCAGATCATCATCCTTATTGCTTTTCAAATATTTCCATTGAAGATCTGAAAAATAACTCTAAAATAACGAACCATACAGGATTTTTGGATATGGAAACGGTTGAAAAAAAGGATCTTTTACTAGATAAGTCTGTAAAAATGACAAAAATAATTGCTAAAGATCCGCTTGCAATCGGCGGGAAAACGGGGGCTATTCGAGAGTTATTACCAACGGCATGGGAAGCAAATATTCCATATCACAAATGTTACATAGCGGATTTAGCGTTAACACCCGGTTTACCTTATGAAGTCTTTGATGAGCAGCTTAATAGTGCTGCAATCGTACCAGTAGAGATTAAAGAAGAAATTAATCAACTATTTGAAGATGAACCAAAAGAAGTGAAGGAACTTCTGGAAAAGAATATGCCTCTCTTTTTGTCACCAATACCTGATATAAAACGTGTAGCTATTGATATTGAAGTTATCTCACCTTTTGCAGACGCAATTCCAAGACCCGAACAAGCAAATTATCCTGTTGGATGTGTCTCTGTTGTTGCGTCGGATGGGCAAAAGCGAATACTACTACTTGAAAGAAAAGATGTGGAAATTGGAGACGCCAAAGATAACCTTGAAGATGTAAGTATAGAATATTTTACAAAGGAAAAAGAACTTTTTCAAGAACTATTTCAAGTCTTCAACGAATATCCAGTTATTTTGACATATAACGGTGACAAATTCGATATGCCTTATTTGTATTATCGAGCTCTCAATCATCTTGGATTTCGAAGAGACGAAATTCCAATGATCATCAGAAAAGATTTTGTTGCATTGTCGAAAAATATCCATGTAGATCTCTACAGATTCTTCAATAACCGAGCTGTTCAAATATATGCGTTCTCTGCAAAATATAAAACTACTGACCTCAATACCGTAGCCAACGCATTATTGGGTATGGAAAAAATAAAAGTAGAGCAACCCCTTTTGAAGTTACCTCTATTAGATTTAGCTAGTTATTGCTATAGGGATGGAAAAATTACCTTAAATCTTACTCGCTATAGTGAAAACCTCGTCTGGAAATTGATAATATTATTGATGAGAATTTCCCATTTATCACTTGAAGATGTTACACGTCAAAGTGTATCTTCTTGGATTCAAAATTTGTTTTATTATGAACATAGAAAGAATGATTATCTGATCCCGTTACCAAACGAAATTAAGGAGGCAAAAGGGGAAGAGGCTTCAACGCAGGCAATAATAAAAGGAAAGAAATACAAAGGTGCCATTGTTATTGACCCTTTGCCAGGCGTCCATTTTGACGTTGTAGTGCTTGATTTCGCAAGTTTGTATCCTTCCATCATAAAGGTCCATAACCTTAGTTATGAGACTGTAAGGTGTACACATCCAGAATGCAAACAAAACCTTATACCAGGTACAGACCATTGGGTTTGTAAAAAACAACGAGGCCTTGCAGGTCTTATTATTGGATTTCTAAGAGACATTAGACTGAAATGGTTTAAGCCACAGTCAAAAAACAAAATGTTGGGCAAGGAAACACAAGAACTCTACTATGTTATTCAACAAGCGTTAAAACTAATTATTAATGCGTTTTATGGCGTCTTTGGCGCAGAACATTTTCCCTTGTATTGTCTGCCTGTGGCTGAAAGCACAACAGCTCTTGGGAGATTTATCATTACACAAACAATTGAAAAGGCTCAAAAGATGGATATTTCTGTTATCTATGGAGATACTGACAGTGTTTTCTTAGAAAATCCCTCGGAGTCACAAATCGAAAAACTTACGCAATGGTGTAAACAAACGCTTGATATTGAGTTAGATATTGACAAGATTTACAGATATGTAGCTCTTTCAGAGAGGAAAAAGAATTACGTAGGCGTATACAGAAGCGGATCTGTTGATATCAAGGGACTAACAGGCAAAAAACGTCATACGCCTTTATTCCTTCAAGACGCATTTTTCGAAATGATGAATGTACTTTCGGAAGTTAAAGTTCAAAATGACTTCGAAATAGCTAGGAATAAAATACGTACGATAGTAAAGACATGTCTAGATAAATTGAAAAATCTCGAATATTCTTTAGAGGAACTCGCATTTCGTGTTCAAATGACTAGAAACTTGAAAAGTTATCAAAAGACGACACCTCAACATGTAAAGGCAGCAAGATTATTGAACAGAGACATCGAGCCAGGTAGCATTATTTCATTTGTGAAGGTGAGGGGTGAGCCTGGTGTAAAACCTGTTGAAATAGCTTCGATTGATGAAATAGACACAGAAAAATACAAAAAACATGTTGAAAGTATCTTCACTCAGGTTCTTGACGCATTAAACGTGGATTTTGGATCTATTATCGGTATAAGAAGACTTGACCTTTTCATGTAATAGAGACGGAAAATGTTAAATCTAAGAATTGCATAGTTCTCTTATGGTTTATTTCTAATTAATGGTGATCATATGGAACTCCGTGAAATATTAACAAGAGGACATATCCCCGTACTTGACCCTTATATGCTTAACGAGACTTCCGATGAGTTTTTCGCGAGTTATGGGAGTTTTTTAGAGCGAATTGCGTTAATGGCGAAGAGAGATACTGGATACACACTTTATAGAAGCATGAGCGCACCGAGTGATCAGAAGTATTCTGAATTTTTCTCAAGTTTCTCCCAGATTGCTTCTGACATCGCCGTCGATGTTTATGCTATAGTTTCAACCTTTGTAGATGATTATTTTGCTCAGGATCCAAAATATGGTGCATATAGATCTGGTATTACCAGGGCTCCCGTAGGCACTTTTGTATGCCCCGTCCAAGAGTCGTACTGGAAATATCTTATGGCTGTGATTAAGGAAATCCTCACATTTCAAATAAATGGTATAATACTGATGGATAATCAGTTTGCTAGACAGGAGTTTTGTTTTTGTGAAACATGTAGAAAAGAGTTTTCAGAATTAATGAACTTAGAGAGAGAATTCGTGTTTGATACATTGCTCAATGATCCGGACATCCTTTCTCAATGGTATGAATGGCGAGCCAATAAAATAACTACATTCCTTTCTAAAACTACAAGTTCAATCAAGGAATTAAATCCAGATATTGAAGTCCTACTAACCGTCGATATAGATCCAGAAACCGATTATATTGAAGGAGCTAAAAAACATTTTGGACAAGACGTGATGAAATTATCTGATGTTGCAGACCAATTATTATTCAATGTTTTACCACTTACACCAACACTCCCACAACCTGAAACCCCAGATTATGAAAGAGTCCTTTCAGAATTAGCTTTCACACGCGATTTAAATCGAATTGGAAGACGGTATAGTATTTTCAATTGGGGGGTTACGGACCCAGAAATTGAGACTTTAGAAAAAATGAAAGCAGACATTAAGGCTACATATCTGTTCCTTTTAGAGGGCTACCCTCAGACTTATAAGGAGAGACGAGAAATCCATCTTGGATTAACATAACAAGATTCAATGCATACTAATTAAATAAGCCCTCACATCGTTGATTTATACTACCGGACATGGATAGAGTCTCGCCAATAGGGTGATCCTTGAAAAATGAAAAATGGCTGATTAGGGAGAATTTAGAATATTTAAGAACGTATCAATCTCTAAGTTCAGCTCCACAACGAGAACAGAATTTATCATCAGGAGAGTTTCGCTTTCTACAGCGCGGGCATTTGCCAGAATAACTCAAGTGACGTGAACCTGTTTCTGTTGATGGAGGAACATTTTTTCTACCATAACGGACTTCTTTTTGGTTTAAAGAACTATCCCACATACTATTGCTGTCAAAATCATCCCCTGAGAGAAATTCCTTAAGGAAATCCTCTGTATTCTCTTTTTCTGTCTTTGAATCTACATTTGGATTACCGAAAAAGGATGAAAGATCTAGATTATCATTTACACGAGACGGTGAATTCTCACTGTAAGTGGTATGTGAATGTGTGTGTTCAAACTCTAGAAAAAGTGAATGATGCTCATCTTTAATACGAGAATACTCATCCAATGAGATGTTAAGCATTTTCAATGTAGCGTCACGTTTATCACATTTATGAGTTCTAGGGCAACAATACGCCAAGCTATGATAACATAATAGAGAAAATACGTTTTTTCTTGTGGATCCATAAATTGGCTGAATAGGCATATCATTAAGTATCAATTGTGCAGTTTCATCATCGAAAGAAAGTGCACCTGACCTGTTAATTGCTTTTAGAAGTTCAATAGCAGGATACGCCTTTCCATTGATAATGATGTTTCCATCAACTTCAATTTCAGATTGTGTCATTTTTGTCGCCGCCAAAAAATGATTATACATTTACAAACTAAAATTGAAGTCTTTAATATTCGTATTATCTCTAGCAATACGTTAGATATACCTGAAATGAATTAATCCTAGCAAAAATTTAGATGATCAATGCATCAATTCTGCTCGATAACTCTTATTTCACTGAGGAGCGAGTTTCTTTTCTAGTATTTCTTTGATATTTTGAATCGCAACGAGCGCTGGACATTCTGGTGCAAAGTCAATAGGTGCAATACCCATGATATCAGATTGGATAATGGCAGGATCTCTGGGAATGAGACCAAGTAATTCTAAATCAGATCCTATTGCTGCATTTTTTATGAAGTTCTCTTCCTGCTCGTTAGAAATCCTATTCCCCACAATATAACGGCGAGGAACTCCAAGGCTTGCCCCAAGAGAATTAATTCTTTTTGCCAGATCTAATGATCTAGTTCCTGGTTCAACAACGGTTATCATTGCATCTACACCCTTGCTTGTACCTCTTCCTAAATGCTCAAGACCTGCATAAAAGTCTATTATGACAATATCATCACGTTTTAGAATTATGTGGCTTAGCAATGCGCGCAAAAGAGTGCTTTCTGGACAAATACAGCCACCTCCAGCAGTCTCTATTGTTCCAAGTACAATAAGTTTTGTCCCATCTTGTCTAACATGATACTTATCAGGTATATCATCAACCCTCGGATTCAAAACAAACATTCCTGATGCTCCTGCAGGGACTCCTGTCCTTTCTTCAACAAGTTCTTTCATTTCACCAATGGGAGTAGGAAGTTCAGTTGTAGAAATCCCCATTGTTGCATGTAAATTCATATTTGGGTCTGCATCAACAGCAAGAACATTTTTACCATCTTGCGCAAATAATCTTGCCAAAGTTCCCGCTAAAAAGGTCTTTCCTACACCCCCTTTACCAACAATAGCTAGTTTGAAAGACATAAGATTTCCTTCCGATTAATCTTGATTCTTGCATAAGGTTATATTATCAAACAGAATTATGAGTTAAGACAACTCTTATTCGTATCGGTTTAGCCACAGTCGAATCGATAACGAAGATCGGTGCAAACTCAGATATTTCTGCTTCAGTAATGCTCATTTCGTCGTCAACTATTTTTGTTCCCACGATCATCGTAGGATCAGCAAGACCGTAGATCAATGCTATTCTCTTCCGTAATTCGCCTATTTTTTCATCTCCTTCTGCGAAATATCTTAATTCATCAAGTTTCCATTTTTCACCACATACAAAACAATCTAATCTTCTAGTAAGATCAATTTTTGTGAATTCTTCAGAAAAACCATCGTAAAAGAGATATCCAATAGGACTCCCAAGCCCTAATAGCAGTTTCACAACTTCTTGGCTCATAATTCCTCCAATTACGGCAGAAATCGTTCCAACCGATGGAAATACCTCCTTCGGTTCATCTCTTTCCTTCTTCCTCGGTTCACCTGGGAGTGTGCATACTTGCTGTAATCGAGTTTCGGGGATTAGGGGTTGACATTCAAGACAGGCGGAATCTGACCCAGGGATAATTACCTGAACATGACCAAAGAATTCGTAAAGACCTGCATCAATCAGTGGTTTTCCTACAGAAACACACATTGAATTTAGCCAGCGGCGTGCCTCAAAGGTATCTAAAGAGGAAACAATTAGATCGCACGTTGCATAAATGCTTTCTGGAATGTCTTCTATCTTTTGATTAAAAGCAATAACATCGACAGAAGGATTTAGCACTTTAAGATGTTCTTTTGCAACTAAAGCTTTTGATTTTCCAATATCCTCGTCACGGAATAGCCATTGACGGTTCAAATTTGAAAGTTCAACAGTATCGAAATCCACAATCACTAATTTACCAATACCCATCATCGTTAATATTTCTGCCACAACACACCCAAGTGCCCCAATTCCAGCTAGAAAAATTGTAGCATTAGAAATCTTTCTTTGATCCCAGTTCGGCATTATAGTTTGCCTATGATATCTGTCGCTATTTTTGCTCATTTTGATCACCAAAGGAAGACACAATCATCCCGAGAGATTCTTGATTTTAAATTATCAGATTAGCGATTATTAAATCTTAAAAATAAGATGCGCAATGGGTGTGCATTTATTTTGAGAGAATTTATCAACTTTGTAATTTTTCCCAAGTAGCATATTGCTGAGTAAAATCTTTTACAGTTTTCTTGAAGCGTTCTAGATCATTTTCCATCTGATTAGCAGCAGAAGTGTTTAGAGGATCTGCAGGGTTTGGCGCTGCCAACAATATTCTAAGAGTCTCAATGACATCAACCAAGCTATTCGATGGGGACCAGTCCTTACCTAATAACCCAACACAAACTTTATCTTTGTAAATATTCGGGTGCCAGATTTCTGTGAGCCATTTTACATGTGGAGGTGAAAAAGGAAATTGTCGAGGGATTTCAATTTCGATCTGAAAAACGCCACCTTCGTACAATTCAGTACCAAGGATGAAACCATGCCATTTGCGAATATCCCCCTTTTCAGGTTTAAACCCAGGTTCTTCACTTTTAACATGTTTTGCTTCATAAGCCAGCCTGGCCCAATAATCTTCATCACTTAAGCTCAACTAATCCCCCTAGTTTTAGATTTAATATGATAATTTTTTGAGATAGATGTCCTAACAATATTCTCTTATGATGCTAACATTATGAACATCATTTCAATTTATTATGAAGATTTCGTTAATGTATTTATTATTCCTGTGGGAAGATAATGGAAGAAGATATCGCATACTCTAAGAACGATCGCAACTTCTGTTTAGTTGTTGCGTTCAATGCAAGACCCATTGCAACTTCTGCTAAAAAAGCAAATTATGATGTCCTTGCGATTGACTTTTTTGGAGATTTAGATCTTAGATCTGTTGCAGAACATGTTTTTTCAGTTGTATGGCAAAGAAAAAGTCATCCAATAAAGAGAAAATTTCTCCGCCCAATTTCTGAATACATGTGCCTCCTAGCCGAAACAATGGCTGATGATTATTATGGAAAGATAGAATTCTTGCTTATAGGCAGCGGTTTTGATGATGAACCTAAAATATGGCAACGATTTGGTAAAATTGCACCTGTTATTGGAAATACTCCAGAGATAATAAGTCGTTCGGACCGTTTAAGTATCTATAGATTAGCCTCGAAATTAGGAATCGAATGCCCACAGACTATAGAAGTAAAAGAAAAAGAGGAAGCACTTGAAATTGCAAAAAATATTGGTTATCCAATTGTACTCACTACGCCGAGAAGCGCAGGCGGACTCTTTGTTAAATTAATTACAAATTTAGATGAGTTTCATATGGCATATAACGAGTTAAGAAATTCAGGGAAAAAGATTCTTATTCAAGAATTTATTCAAGGAATTGATGCAAGTTGTTCAGTGCTTGGAACTGGTAAGAATTGTCAAGCTATTTCGGTAACAGAACAAGTAATTGGAAGATCAGAATTAGGAGTTTCCATGCCTTTTGGCTATTGCGGAAATATTGTTCCATTAAAAAATTCAACAACAGTTATCGAGAAAATAAAAAGTATTTCTGAAGAATTAGGTTTAAAATTGGGACTCTTAGGTTCGAATGGATTTGATTTTGTTATTAGAGGTGATCAACCTTTTTTAATCGAACTTAATCCACGATTTCAAGGCTCTCTCGAATGTATAGAAGCAGTTACGTCATCAAACCTCGTAAAATTACATATTGAGGCGTGGAATGGCAATTTACCTGAAAAATCTTTTGAATCAAAAGGTTATGCGGTAAAAATGATACTTTATGCAAAAAAGAGGATAATTGTTCCAAACTTATCACATATGCCTCATATCGTGGATGTACCAGTCGAAGGCATCATTCTTGATCCATCAAATCCTGTATGTACCGTTTTCGTTACTGGAACAGAAAGAGAAATAGCAATTAAAAAAGCAAAAACTCTTGCGAACAATGTCTACAGACAACTTATCCCTGCACCAAAATCATGATCTTAAGCGCGCATAGATCATTTTCAAAAGAAACAAAGGATGTTTCAGTGCATACCATTTAAAATCACGAGGCGAAACCTCGCCGCGCATATATTTGCAAAGCTGATCACCAAATTCCCTGTTTTTAAGAGCTGTATCG
>Ga0209427_10003281_pt1 | contig 19012 bp, 20 predicted proteins | sample DeeMarSWOR136_30_FD_187465 | JGI IMG/M metagenome (GOLD analysis project Ga0209427, IMG submission 187465) | Marine sediment microbial communities from White Oak River estuary, North Carolina - WOR-1-36_30 (SPAdes) (version 2) | ecosystem: Environmental > Aquatic > Marine > Intertidal zone >...
CCCTACTACATCAACCTCAACGCCCGCGAGCCGGAAAAAATAGTCGCCAGCCAGCAAAGAATCCTCCAGACCGCCCGCATCGGGGCTTTATGCGGCGCCCAGAGCATCGCCTTCCACGCCGCTTTCTACCTGGGCGACCCGCCAGAAAAGGCCTACCAAGCGGTCAAGAAAAACCTGGCCGAGGTCATGAAAACACTCAAAAAAGAGGAGAACAAGGTCTGGGTCAGGCCCGAGGTCATGGGCAAGCCCAGCCAGTTCGGAGATATCGACGAAATCATCAAGTTAGCCAACGAGCTGGATAGGGTCAGTATCTGCATGGACTTCGCCCACTGGCACGCCCGCAGCGGGCAGGCTAACTCCTACCCCGAGTTCGTCGCCGTGCTGGAACAGATAAAAAACGGGCTGGGCGATAAGGCCATAGCCAAAATGCATATCCACGTCTCCGGTATTGCCTACGGCCCGAAGGGGGAACGCAAACACCTTAACCTCCAGGATTCCGACCTCAACTACATCGAGCTACTACAGGCGCTCAAGGACTACGGGGCGGGGGGGCTGGTAATCTGCGAGAGCCCCAGCCTGGAAGCCGACGCCCTCATCCTTCAGGAAAGCTACCACCGCCTCTAAAAGGTACAATTTCGCTATTGCCAGCGCCTTTTGGTATAATATAGGGTAAGAGCCTGAAAATGAAATCGAACTGGATGCGCAACAGCTTAATATACATCATCATTCTGGTGGCGGCGGTTGTCCTCCTCTACCAGCTCTTCCCGACGGGGTCCTCGCCGACCGAGGTCGGTCTGGACCAGGCTATCGCCATGTCGCAGGACGGCGAGATAGCTGCCATAACCGTGGACAGCGAAGAGCTGCTCATCACCACCCTCGACGGCAGGGAACTGAAGACCGCCATCGGCAACCTCACCCTGGTCGAGCTTCAAGAGCTGGGCCTAAACCTCGAAGGCGTTGATTACAACGTCAAGCCTTCGGGCTTCGACTGGAGCAGTCTGCTCATCGGCTTCATTCCCCTGATTCTCTTCGGCGCCCTCATCTTCTTCTTATTCCGTTCGGCACGGGGGGCTAACACCCAAGCGATGAACTTCGGGCGCAGCCGCGCCCGCCTTCTGCAGGGCAGCACGCCCACGGTGACCTTCGACGACGTGGCTGGCGTGGAAGAGGCCAAACAGGAACTGACCGAGGTTGTCGAATTTCTTAAATCAAGGGAGAAGTTCCAGAGCCTAGGGGCGCGTATCCCCAAGGGCATTCTGCTTATCGGCCCCCCCGGCACGGGCAAAACCCTACTGGCTAGAGCGGTAGCTGGAGAAGCCAGCGTCCCCTTCTTCTCCATCAGCGGCAGTGAATTCGTCGAGATGTTCGTCGGCGTCGGCGCTTCCCGTGTACGCGACCTCTTCGACCAGGCCAAGCGAAACACCCCCTGCATCATCTTTATCGACGAAATTGACGCCGTCGGCCGCCATCGCGGTGCCGGCTTAGGCGGCGGCCATGACGAGAGGGAGCAGACCCTCAACCAGATTCTGGTGGAGATGGACGGCTTCGACACCAACACCAACGTTATTATTCTGGCGGCGACCAACCGCCCTGATATCTTAGACCCCGCCCTCCTCCGCCCCGGTCGCTTCGACCGCCGGGTAATCCTGGACCGCCCCGACATCAACGGGCGCACGGCCATTCTCAAGGTTCACTCCAAGGGCAAGCCCCTGGCCGAAGAGGTCGATCTAGAGGTTCTGGCCAAACAGACGGCGGGCTTCAGCGGCGCCGACCTAGCCAACCTGGTCAACGAAGGCGCTATCTTAGCAGCGCGCCGCGGCCAGAAAGCCATCACGATGAAGGAGCTGGAGGAGTCCATAGACCGCGTCATCGCTGGCCCCGAGCGCAAGAGCCGCCGCATCAGCCCCAAGGAAAAGGAAATCAGCGCCTACCACGAGGCGGGCCACGCCCTGGCGGCACGGCTGTTGCCCAACGCTGACCCCGTCCACAAGGTTTCGATTGTGGCCCGCGGCGTAATGGGTGGTTACACCCGTCTCCTGCCCAAGGAAGACCGCTACCTGATGACCCGTTCCCAGTTCAAGGATATGATCGCCACCCTCCTGGCGGGACAGACCGCCGAGGAGATAATCTTTAAGGAAACGACCACGGGTGCCCAGAGCGACATCGAAGAAGCCACCAAGCTGGCGCGCAAGATGGTGACATCGTACGGGATGAGCGAAAAGCTCGGCCCGCGTAGCTTCGGGCGCAAGGAGGAGATGGTCTTTTTGGGACGCGAAATCTCCGAGCAGAGGGACTACAGCGAGAAGGTCGCCCAGGAGATTGACGAAGAGGTGTACAGCATCATCGAGAAAGCTCACGACGAAGCCAGACGCCTGCTCACCAAGAACAAGAAGCGTCTCGTTCACGTCGCCGAAAAAATCATCGCCCAGGAAACCATAGAGGGCGACGAACTAGAGCTGGCTTTCACCGAGCCACTCACCGTCAAGCCCAAGGCTAAGGAGACCCCCAAAGCGGCTGGGGCGGTAACCAAGGCTAAGCCGGAAGCCAAGAAAGACGCAGCGGCACCTCAACTTATTCCCAAACAAGCGCCGGCATCCTCATAGGAAGAGCCGTGATTGAGATTACCACCAAGCCTATCTCCCCAGATTCCGCCATCAACAGCGTCAGGACCCGCGCTAGTGGCTGCGTGACCGTCTATGTGGGCTCAATTCGCGACAGTTCCCAAGGCAAACAGGTTGCCTCCGTGGAATACTCCGACCCCAAGGGTACAGCCAAGGCAAGCCTGGAGAGACTAGCTGGTGAAATCCGCCGCCGATGGCAGGTTGAGGGCATCGCCATATGCCACCGCATCGGCAAGCTTGAGGTGGGCGACATCAACTTCCTGGTTGCCATAGCCAGCGCCCACCGCCAGGAAGGCTTTGCCGCTGCTCAGTACGCCGTCGACAGCTTCAAAGAGCTTCTTCCCACCCGCAAGAAAGAGACATACCTTGACGGCAGCACCCATATCGAAGGGGAATAGGGAGACAGGCGTCCCCCTAGTTCTTACGGCTTATCACCAAATCAGCCAGCTCTTTTAGCGCCTGTCGGCAGGGCTTAGCCGGCAGCTTGTCCAAATCGCGGCAGGCTTGGACGCAGTAGTCAGAGGCAATCTGGTAACACTGCTTGACGATAGGCGAAGGGGCCACCATCTCTATCGCCCGCCTGATTTTCTGCTGCTTATCCTTTTCGGGCATATGGGGGTTATTAAACAGCTCTTTTACCGGGTTGTCGTCGGGATATTGCTCCAGCAGCAGCATGGCGGGCAGCGTCAGTGTCCCCTGGGAGAGGTCAGATCCAATGGGCTTGCCCATCTCTTCCTCGGTGCCCACGAAATCTAGAATATCGTCCACAATCTGAAAGGCGACGCCCAGCTTAAACCCGTAATCCTCTAAAATCCTTATCGAACCTTCGGGCGCATCGCTCAAGATAGCCCCCGAAATCGTCGCCAGGGAAAATAGCGAGGCAGTCTTGCTGGCGATTCTATCCAGGTAGTGCTGGCGGCTCTGCTCCAACTTAAAGGCGTCGTTGGTCTGCACGATCTCACCGGCAGATATGGTCTGCAATGTCTGGCTGAAGATTTTTATCACCCGCAGGTTGCCGGTGTCGGCGGCGAACTCTCCCGCCCGGGCAAAAACGTAGTCCCCCAGTAGCACCGCCCGGTCCTCCCCCCATAGCTGGTTGACCGTCGGTCGCCCCCGCCGCACCGCTGACTTGTCGATGGCGTCGTCGTGCACCAAGGTGGCGGTGTGCATCAGCTCTACGGCGGTAGCCATGGGCAGCAGCAGATCAAGGTTGTAGTTGTAGAACCTTCCCGCCAGCAGGGTCAGCGCGGGCCTTATGCCCTTGCCTCCCTCCAGTATGTGCCGCAGCATCTCGGCCAGGGGTGGGTAATCGACCTCGGTCACCGCCTCCAGCTGGCGCTTTACTTTAGCCAGATCCTCGGCCACCAGCTGGTAGATTTCTTCCAGCTCCAACACTATCTCCTTTATCTTATGGGTAGTCGGAACAGCTCTATCGTGTTCTTGGCCGTCGCCTCCGCCACCACCTCTCGGCGTACTTCCCGCACCTGGGCCACCTTCTCGGCGATAAGGGCCACGTAGGCAGGCTCGTTGCGCTTCCCCCGGTAGGCCTGTGGCGCCAGAAAAGGCGCGTCCGTCTCCAAAAGCAGCCTTTCCAGCGGCATATCCTTGGCCACCTGCAACAGCTCTCCCGCCGAGGGGTAGGTTACCGAACCGGCCAGTGAGATGTAAAAGCCGATATCGATATAGCGTTGTGCCAGCTCGATATCCCCGCTGAAGCAGTGGATAACCCCCCGCCGTAGCCTCCCCGCCGAAAGCGTCGACCTCACCCAATCGCTGAGTATGTTAAAGACCTCTTTATGGGCCTGACGGCAGTGCACCACCACCGGCAAAGATAATTCTACGGCTAGGTCGAGCTGCTTCTTAAAGGCTTCAATCTGGCTCTGGCGTGAGGACAGATTGCGGTAGAAGTCGAGCCCCATCTCCCCCACCGCCACCACCTTTTCATCTTGGGCCAGCTCGGCGAGCGTATTGAGGTCTTCGTCTTTCATTTCGGAAGCATCGTGGGGGTGAAAGCCCACCGTGCTGAAGACGTCATCGTATTTCTTGGCTAATTTCAGCGAGGCGCGGCTCGACTTTAGGCCCAGCCCGATGTTTATCACCACCCTCACCCCACCCTGTCGGGCGCGGGCGAACACCTGCTCGCGGTCGTTATCAAAGGTGGCTAAATCGATATGGGCGTGCGAATCTATCAGCATCACTTCCCCAGCCGTGCCGTCTCCTCCTCAACCAGCTTCTCGTCCAGCTTGGTGAACAAGGGTTTAGGCTCACCCAGCTTTTGCCCACCCTCAGGCAACCTCAGCTTCCAGCCGTCCTCGTCGCCATCGAAACCCATCATTTTATGCAGCTTTTGGGAGCTAAAAGGTAAGAAGGGGTAGAGCGCCGTCTTTAGCGCCGAGATGACGCCCAGCGCAACATAGAGCGCCGTGGCGGCAGTCTCGCGGTCCTCTTTTATTACCTTCCAGGGCGACTTGTCGTCCAGGTAGCGGTTGGCTTCCTGCGCCAGCACCATGGCCGCCATCACCCCCTGCTTGAAGCGGCACTGGGAGATGAATTCACCGACACTCTGCAGAGACTCTTCGGCCTTTTCTAGCAGCGCCCGGCTCTGTTTGTCCAATTCGCCTGGTTCGGGAACGCCGCCATCGAAGTTGCGATAGACGAAGGTAAGCACTCGGTTGACCAGGTTGCCGTAGGTGGCCACCAGCTCGTCGTTGTTGCGACGGAAGAACTCCCGCCAGGAAAAGTCGGTATCGCTGGTCTCGGGCATGTTGATTGACAGCAGGTAGCGCAACGGGTCGGGCTCATAGCGCGAGAGGTAATCGGGCAGCCAGACCGCCCAGTTTTGGCTGGTGGAAAGTTTCCTGCCTTCGATAGTTAAAAACTCGTTAGAGGGCACGTCGTAGGGCAGGTTTAAGCCCCCGTAGCCCATCAGCATGGCCGGCCAGATTATGGTGTGGAAGGGAATATTATCCTTGCCGATGAAGTAATAGGCTTTACTATCCTTACCCTGCCAGAAAGCGCGCCACCCCTCCCCGTCTCCATTGGACTTGGCCCATTCTTTTGACGCCGACAGGTAGCCGATAACCGCCTCGAACCAGACGTAGATGCGCTTGCCCTCGTAGCCCTCCAGCGGCACGGGCACCCCCCAATCAATATCGCGGGTAATAGCCCGGTCCTTGAGCCCGTCCTCAAGGTAGCGGGTGGTAAAGTTGAGCACGTTTGTCCGCCAGTGGCCCTTCGGCTTCACCCATTTTAGTAGCTTATCCTGGAAGGCGGAGAGCTTTAAGAAAAAGTGCTCCGAGTCCTCGAAGACGGGAGCAGTGCCGCAGAGGCGGCAGCGGGGCTCAATAAGCTCGGCGGGGTTCATCGGCTTACCGCAGTCGTCGCACTGGTCGCCCCGGGCGCTGGCAGAGCCGCAAAAGGGGCAGGTGCCCTCGATATAGCGGTCGGGCAGAAAGCGCTGACAATGCGGGCAGTAGGGCTGCGAGACCTTATCCTTATAAATATAGCCCTTTTCGAGCAGGGTAAGAAAGATATCCTGAGCTACTTCGGCGTGGTTCTCCGTGCCCGTGGTGGTGAAGAGGTCGAAGGAGATGCCAAACCTCTGCCATGATTCGAGGAACTCGCCGTGATAGCGGGCGGCAATCTCGGCGGGCTTTTTCCCTTCCTGCTCCGCCTTGATGGTAATGGGAGTGCCGTGCTGGTCCGAGCCTGATACCATCAGCACGTCGTTGCCTTTAAGGCGGTGGTAGCGGGCGAAGATGTCGGCGGGCAGGTAGGCCCCAGCGATCTGTCCCAGATGCAGCGAGCCGTTGGCGTAGGGCCAGGCGACACAAACCAGTATCTTCTCAGTCATTCTGACTCTCTGGTAAAGATTCGGGCTTTTCTGGGAAAAAGGTCAACACCTGTTGCCCCTTATCCTCGGTATAACGAGCGTAGCCCTTGCTCAAACAGCAGTTAACACAGATACGCGACATCTTGCCTTCCTCGTCGATAACCATATAGCGCTCGGGATAGGGTATCTGGCGCTGGCACTCATCGCACTGGACGTCCCCCAAAGATGTACAACCACGGCGCATTGTCAACTCACCTCCATACCCAAATCTTTAGCCTGACTTCAGCCAGGCGCGATACAACTCTTTTTTAGACAAGCCAGTCTCCTCAGCGACCTTGGCCACTGCCTCTTTCGCCCCCACCCCACTCCGCCGCATATTTTGCAGTTCTTTTTCGACAGCCTCGGTCAGCTGCGGTTTCCCCACTTCTTTATTTCCCGCGATAACCAGGGTAAACTCCCCCCTGGGCTCGGCGAAGTGCCCTATTGCCTCTTGCACCCTGCCCCGAAAGACCTCCTCGTGGAGCTTGGTCAGCTCCCGGCAGACGGCGATTTCCCGGTCCCCCAGGACCTCAAGTATATCACCAAGTGCCGCGGTTAAACGATGGGGAGTTTCAAAGACGACGATGGTGGCGGGCTCATCGGCAATTGATTTCAGCAGTTTCTGGCGGGCGCTGCTCTTATGAGGTAAAAAGCCCAGGTAGCGGAACTGCCCCGTATCCAGCCCCGAGACGGCCAGCGCCGTAATCACCACCGAAGCCCCGGGAATGGGTATTATAGGAATGCCCCTCTTTTGAGCGGCGACGATAAGCTCCTGCCCCGGGTCTGAAATGCCCGGCATCCCCGCGTCCGAGACCAGCGCCACATCGCCTTGATTCAATTGCTCCAGTATGTAGTCCAGCTTGGTCAGCTTGTTGCGCTCGTGGTAGCTGGTGGTCGGCGTCTTGATGTCATAGCTCGCCAGCAGTTGCTTGGTGCGGCGGGTATCTTCAGCAGCGATAAGCTTCACCTCACGCAGAGTCCGCAGGGCACGCAGGGAGATGTCTTCCAGGTTGCCAATCGGGGTCGCCACAATATAAAGAGGCATGGTCACTATCCGCCCGATTTTTGCTATTATAGCGCATAGCTAGGTTATAGTCTACTGGGGGTTTTGACCACCCCACCCCCAGGTTTTTCTTCCCACCCCACCACCCTATCTTGTTTAGCGTACGCTGTTCTGACCCACCCTACCCACCCTTAGAGGGTATTCTCCCTCTAGAATTCCTTCTGGGTTACGCCTCCCAACCCTATATTTTGGGGGGTTGTTAAGGGGGCGAAGCCCCCTTAGAAAAACGTTTATAGGGCGGGTCGGTGTGGGTATAACAACCTGGGGGCAGGGAGGCACGTAACCCTGAATAAGGGATATATAAGGGTCTAACCCTTATAGGGTGGGTATTGGGAGGGACAATAACGCCTCCGCACAACAGGGTGGGGTGGACGGGCGTATCCCCTCAGGTTAAGGAGTTTACTCATTAGGGCGGGCTGGGTTGGGACGAAATACCCACGTTCGCCAAGGTGGTGAGGCGGGTTTCCACCGGAAAATCTCCCCAAAAACTCCTTGACTTTGCCCGACTCCCTTTGTTATAGTTAAGGTTTAAAAGAAGGTGAGAGATGGCTAAACCCAAATTCAGAGAGCTCCGACGCTCATACGGATTCGACGAAGTGGCCATCGTCCCCGGCGACATCACCGTCAACCCCGAGCAGGCCGACATCAGCCTCGAGATAGAAGGCATCAAACTCGACATCCCCGTTCTGGCCTCGGCCATGGACGGCGTCACCGACGTCAAGACAGCCATAACTCTGAGCAAGCTGGGCGGATTGGGGGTCATCCATCTGGAAGGGGTACAGACCCGCTACGACAACCCCGATGACGTCCTGGCCGAAATCGCCCGCGCCCCCGTCGAAAAGGTCACGGCGCTCCTGCAAAAAGTCTACTCCACACCGCTCAAGGAAAACCTCATCGGCGAAAGGATTCAGGCGATTAAAAAAGCGGGTGCGGTCTGCGCCGCCTCGGTAACCCCGGCCAACACCAAGCGCTTTGCCCCCCTCATCGCTGAATCTGGGGCCGACATACTGGTGGTGGCCTCCACGGTGACCACTGCCCGCCACACCTCGAAGAGCTACGAAGGATTAATTTTCACCAAGCTGCGCAAGCTGGTTTCAATACCCGTTATCGTCGGCAACTGCGTCAGCTACAGCGCCTGCCTGGAGCTTATGGAGACCGGTATCTCAGCGGTTTTGATAGGCGTAGGGCCCGGCGCTGCCTGCACCACGCGGCAGGTCTTGGGCGTCGGCGTCCCCCAGATAACGGCCACCATGGACTGCGCCCAGGCCAGAGATGATTACCAGCGCCAGTCGGGAAGGTATGTTCCCGTCATCACCGACGGCGGCTTCCGCAACGGCGGTGACGTCTGCAAGGCCATCGCCGCTGGCGCCGACGGCGTCATGCTGGGCTCGGTACTGGCTCAGGCCAAAGAAGCCCCCGGACTGGGCTATCACTGGGGCATGGCCAACCCCCACCCCGCCCTGCCCCGCGGCACGCGCATAAAGGTAGGCACCAAAGGAACGATGGAGCAGATTCTCTTCGGCCCGACCTCGGTCACCGACGGCAGCCAGAACCTGATGGGAGCACTGCGCACGGCCCTAGGCGTCTGCGGCGCCATGAATATCAAGGAAATGCATAAAGCGGAGATGGTCATCGCCCCCGCCATAACCACCGAGGGCAAGTTCTGGCAGATGACTCAGGGCGACCCTTAGTCCTCTTCCTCTTCGGAAGCAGTCTCCACCCCACCCATAGGCGGCACTAACGGCTCGGCTCGGCGCTTACTCGCTTTCGGCGCCGGCAATTTGTCAATCATCTGGCGCAGCTTATCCAGCTTGTCTCCCGCTACCACCCCACCCACGCCGGCCTGGCACAAGGCCTGAAGCTCGCTGGCGGTGATGTCGGGCGATACCATAACCAGCAGCGGCTTGGATAAAATATTAGCCCCCCGCCGGAAGAGCATAAGGTCCTGCCAGGTCAGCGAGGGCTTCTCCCCGGCGATAAGCACCGCGTCCACGGGCAGGTCGTCGATGGCCTTTAATAAACCGGCATCAAGCGCGGGCTCCGTCTCAACTACCTTGCCCAGTTTATCATCTTCGAGTATGGCACTGGAGACGCTGGCGGCGGGAAAGACGACGAAGTCGGCGCCCCCCTCCCCCAGCTTCTTGACTACCGGGCCGGTGACATCCTTAAGCCAGCCCCCCCAGGGGACGTCGGACTTGGCCTTAGGAGCTTTTACTCCCGTCTTAGGGAAGGAAACTAGAACAGCGTCGGCACCGGTAGCTTTAGCGCCAGCGCCATGCGCCACCAGTACCATCCTGGGCCTGGGCTTACCCCCCACCGCCCGGAAGCCCATAGGTGCCAGCCCGCCCGCCGAAACCTGCTTTAATCTATCAATAAACCGGCTCATTCGGTCCAGCCTCCAAATACTAAAAATAACCCTTTAAAGCGTATGTTAACCGCCCCATTATTACCTGTCAAATTTCTCTAAGCGCCCCGTCTCAAGCGGCACCAATCTGCAACCTTTTTCCCCCAGTTTTATGATTTTTAAACGACCCCGCCGTTATCATAGGTTAATACTACATAGGGGAGGTGCGCTTTAAATATGAAGCGGTATTTTATTATTTTGGGAATCCTGCTGCTGGCTCTGGGGACGATTGCCGCCTGTGCCACAGAGACAGATGAGACGACCGGCTACATTTTTCTGGGCAACTACAGCGCCGGGGTTGACGCTGGTTACCCCGTAGAGCAGTAGAGCGGCATTCTCCCCAACAAAGGGGATGCTATAACTCCATTATCTGCACGCCTGGCGGCAGCTCGAACATATCGTCGGGGATATCACTAAAATCTAAGTTCCTATACTCGGCTGTAATCGTACCGGTCGGCGTTGTCATCTCGGCTCGAATCGGGAACCCATACTCTTCCCATATCCACATTTTTACCGTTGTCTGCTCGGCCGGAACAGCATATTCAACCACCAGGCACTCCTTGCCGTCAACTATCTCGGTGCCGATAATCTGGTATTCATAGTCGGTGACAGACTGAGCATCGGCTAGTGGCAATTCTGCCACCTGCTCGAAATCCATTTCATAAGCTATGTTCATAGCCGGATAATACAAATACGCGACCTGACTATCAAAGTTCGCTATCATAACTACATCCTGCCCCTGCTCGGTCACTTCGGTTCTAATCTTGTCTTGCTTGAACCAGACTTGCATAATCTGCTGAGGAGTCCCGGGAGCAGTTATCACCAACTCGTATTTCACCGAGACTAGCTCTGCCCCCCGCCCCAGTATGTCTTCCAGACTCTCCTCGCCACCATTACCGTTGCCATCACCGTTGCCGTTCCCATTTCCGCCACCGTTCCCGTCACCATCACCGTTGCCGTCCCCGCTCCCATCTCCGTTAGCGGGCTGACTGCCGCCGTCATCGATCACCGCCCCACCATCACCGCCACCACAGGCGGCCAGCCCCAAGCAACCCACAACCACCAAAACCAGCAATAGTGAAACAATCTTTCTCATTTCATTACCTCCTTAGCCGCGCTTTAAGCGTTCCTTTCGGCGATGTCACCGGCTACAGGTATCTTAATCCTCTTGCCCTGGTAAGCCCTTATCATCAGTACAATCCAGAGGATAAAGACGAGCAGGATGATACCCCAGCCGAATATCCAACCGATAATCGGTATAAAAAGGAGGCTGAAGGCTAGGCTGAGCACGCCGAAGACGACTATGGACTGTATGGCGTGAAAGCGGACAAACCTGTCCTTCCTCTCCAAAAACAGGAACTCCAGCCCGGTTACCCAAAAAAGTAAGTAGCACAGTAACCCGGCTACATTAGGCTTCAGGCCGGTGCTCGATTTGCCCTTGGCCTCAGCCATCGCCTGCCTCCTTTTTAGCTTTGAGCTAGGTATAGCATCATTCCCCCCGAAAGTCAATCACCCATTTTACCCACTTGACAAAAAGCGGACAATAGGCTACACTCACCCTAATTAAATATAGTTAAAGGCTGGGAACGAGATTAGTAGGCCCCCAGCGAGGCTAGCAGAGAGCCGGGAAGGGTGAAAACCGGCGCTGGCGCAGGGGTTGAATGGACTCGGGAGCCGCAAACCGAAAGCCTTATCGCAAGTAGGCCTTGCCGGAGAGGGTACCGTTATTAAAGCCCAGGGTATCGCTACAGACTATTGAAGCCGTACCTGAAAAGAGATGGTTGCCATAAAAGCAATCAATTAGGGTGGCACCGCGGAAGATTTAACCTCTCGCCCCTATGGGCGAGAGGTTTTGTTTTTGGGGAGAAAAAATGTATTATCCCGACCTAAAAGAATATAGAAAATTAAAAGACCAGGGGAGGCTGGTGCCGGTCTACCGCGAGATAGCCACTGACGGGGAGACCCCGGTTTCGGCGCTATTGAAGATAAAGCGCGGCGACTACGCCTTTCTATTAGAGAGCGTCGAAGGCGGTCATGACGCCGGCTACAGCTTTATCGGCACCGAGCCCTACCGCGTGCTCACCACCCGGGAAGGCGATAAGACCAATCCCCTGTCTTCCCTAGCCGCCGAGCTGGCTAAACAGCAGCTGGTCGAGATAGAAGGCCTGCCCGATTTCTGCGGCGGCGCCGTCGGCTACCTCGGCTACGAGACGGTGCGGCGCTTGGAAGAGCTGCCCTCACCCGACTCCGACCCCCTGTTCCTGCCTGAAGCAGTCTTTATATTTGTGGATAGCCTACTCATCTTCGACCACGCTAATAAAAAAATAAAAATCTTCTCCCTGGCTCCCCCTGACGGCGATGACGCCTATCGGGCAGCGATAGCCAGGATAGACGAACTGGCAGAGCGGCTAAAGAAACCCCTGAATCAACCCCACCCCACACCACCCCAGCCTAAGTCCAGCGGTACTCCAGAGGTCGTCTCAAACCTCACCAGAGCCGAATTTGAGGCTAATGTGGCCAAAGCTAGGGAATATATCATCGAGGGCGAGGCCATTCAGATTGTGCTCTCACAGCGCCTGAGCAAGCGCACCACGGCCAAGCCACTGGAAATTTACAAAACGCTGCGGGGCATCAACCCCTCCCCCTACATGTTCTATCTGGACCTCAAGGGCTTTCAGGTCATCGGCTCCTCCCCCGAGATTTTAGTCCGTGCGCTCAACGGCAGGGTAACCACCCGACCCTTGGCGGGGACGAGGCCGAGGGGAAAGACGCCGACGGAGGACAAGAGGTTGGAAGAAGAACTACGCGCCGATGAAAAGGAGCGCGCCGAGCACATCATGCTCGTTGACCTGGGACGCAACGACATCGGGCGGGTAAGCCTCCCCGGTAGCGTCGTGGTCAGCGAGCTTATGGACGTGGAGCGCTACTCCCACGTTATGCATTTGGTCACCAACGTCGAGGGCAAGCTCAGACCCGACCTCACCCCCGTTGATGCCTTGGCCGCCTGCTTCCCCGCGGGCACGGTATCGGGGGCGCCCAAAATACGCGCCATGGAGGCCATCGCCGAGCTTGAGCCCGACAAAAGAGGCCCCTACGCGGGCTGTGCTGGTTACTTCAGTTTTTCCGGCGCTATGGACACCGCCATCACCATCAGGACCATCGTTATGGTCGACGGCGCCGCCCATGTCCAGGCGGGGGCGGGCATCGTCTATGACAGCGTTCCTGAGCGCGAATACGAAGAAACAATGAGCAAGGCCCGCGCCCTGCTCAAGGCCATTGAGCAGGCGGAGGCCAACGAGGGATAGAATGCTTTTAATCATTGATAACTACGATAGCTTTACCTACAACCTCTTCCAGTACCTGAGCGAACTGGGGCAGGAGGTTCAGGTGGTGCGTAATGATAAAACAACGCTCAAGAAGATAGAAGCGATGGCCCCGGAGCGCATCGTCATCTCCCCCGGCCCCTCCACCCCCCTCCACGCCGGAATATCCAATGACGTCATTAAGCACTTCGGGGAAAGTCTGCCCGTACTAGGTGTATGTTTAGGCCACCAGTGCGTCGGCCACAGCTACGGCGGCGTCTTCGGCCCCGCCAAGACGATCATGCACGGCAAGTCCTCGCTGATTCATCACAATAGCAACGGTGTATTTCAGGGCCTGCCCAACCCCTTCCCCGCCATCCGCTATCATTCTTTGATGGTCGCCCGCGAGGGCCTCCCCGAATGTCTGGAGGTAACAGCCTGGACGGAGGACGAAACGATTATGGGCCTAAAGCACCGCCAGTTTCCCGTGGAGGGCGTCCAGTTCCATCCCGAGTCCTTCATGACCCACAACGGCAAAGACATACTCAAGAATTTTTTGCAGGGAGGCAGGGTATGATTAAAGAAGCCATTAGTTTACTAATTGACGGCAAATCATTGACTATGGAGCAGGCGTCCCAGGTTATGGAAGAGATAACCACGGACAACGTTACCCCCGCCCAGTTCGGCGCCTTCGTTACCGCTCTGAGAGTCAAGGGCGAAAGCGCCGATGAGATTGCCGGCCTGGCCAGCGTCATGCGGGCCAAATCGGTCAGGGTGGAGGCGAACGCCCCCGTAATTGACATCGTGGGCACGGGCGGCGATAACTCACACAGCTTTAATATCTCCACCGCCGCCGCCTTCGTCGCCGCCGGGGCCGGACTCAAGGTGGCCAAGCACAACAACCGCGCCATGACCAGCCAGTGCGGCAGCGCCGATGTCCTGGAAGCGCTGGGGATGAAGATTGAGCTTAATGCCAATCAGGTCAAAGAATGCATCGAAAGGGTCGGCATCGGCTTCATGTTCGCCCCACTCTTCCACCCCTCGATGAAGTTCGCCGCCGCCCCCCGCCGCGAGCTGGGCGTGCGCACCGTCTTTAATATCTTAGGCCCGCTGACCAACCCAGCATTAGCCGATTCGCAGGTATTGGGCGTAGCCAGCGCGGACTTAGGCGAAAAGATGGTTCAGGTACTCCAGCGCCTGGGCTCGAAGCGGGCGCTGGTGGTGCACGGCCTCAACGGCATGGACGAAATCACGGTATCCGGCAAGTCCCGCGTCTGGGAATTAGGCGATGGAGAGATAAACGTCTACGAAATAGCGCCCAAGGACTTCGGGATAGACGAGTCCAACATTGAGACATTGGTCGGCGGGACATCGGCGGATAACGCCAAGATACTGCGCTCGGTGTTGGAGGGAGAAAAGGGTCCGAGGAGAGATGCGGTGGTGATGAACGCCGCCGCCGGCATCGCCCTGGGCCGCGATGCTAAAGGCGTCCCTGCCCTGAAAGAGGCCGCCGTGATGGCTAGGGAGGCCATCGACAGCGGCCAGGCGCTGGAAAAATTGGATAAATCAATCAGGCTCAGCCGGAGCTACGGATAAAAAAATGTTTCTCGATAAGATTATCGCGCTGAAAAGAAAAGAGCTGGAGCAGAGGCAAAAAGCGGTGCCCCTGCCCGAGCTTGAGGCAGCTATTGAGCCAAGGCCAGCGCCACTGGATTTGGCCGCGGCGCTGAGCGCCGAGGGCATCAGCCTCATCACCGAGGTCAAGCGCGCTTCCCCCTCGCGGGGAGCGCTCAACCCCGGCCTTGACGCCGTAGAATTAGCCAAAACCTACGACCGTTGTGGTGCCACCGCGATATCGGTGCTCACCGAGCCGAACTACTTCATGGGCAGCGGCAAGGACCTGGAAGAGGTCAAGAACGCCCTCCCCCATATCCCCCTACTGCGAAAGGACTTCATCCTGGAACCCTATGAGGTGTTCGAATCCCGCGCCTGGGGAGCCGACGCCATACTTTTGATTGTGGCTATTCTGGACGACACCGCGCTTAAAGAGCTGATGACTCTAAGCCGCAAGCTGGGCATGTCCTGCCTGCTTGAGGTACATAACGAGGCCGAGCTCGAGAGGGCGCTGGGTTGCGACGCCCGGCTCATCGGCATTAACAACCGTAGCCTGCAGACGCTGGTGGTGGATATAAACGTCACCAAAGAACTCCACCCCCTCATCCCCTCCGGACGCATTGTCGTCAGCGAAAGCGGCATCAAGGGTCGAGAGGATATGGATAAATTACGGGATTGGGGAGTCGATGCGGTATTAATCGGCGAAGCGCTGGTCACCGCCGACGATATCCCCGCCAAGATAAAGGAGCTGCTATGAGCCGTATCAAGATATGCGGCATCACCGATGTTGCCCACGTCGAGGCAATAGCTGAGGCGGGCGCTGACCTTATCGGCGTCTTCGTCAACACCCCCTCCCCCCGCCAAATAACCCCGGAAAAAGCGGTGGAGATAGCCTCGGCGGCTAAAAAACAGGGGCTGCCCGTGGTCGGCGTCTTCGTCAACGCGCCCGCCGCCGAGGTAAATAATATAGCTTCTGGCTGCGGTCTGGACTGGGTACAGCTCAGCGGCGACGAAGACACGGAATGCTGCCGCCAGATAGAAAAGCCCCTGATAAAGGCAGTCCATATCGCCCCCGACTGGGACGAGCCGTATCTCCTCGACCACCTGGAGAGCTACCAGCGGGAGCTCCACCACAACTCTCCCATATATTTGCTCGACACCCACGTCGAGGGAAAATACGGGGGCACGGGCCAGAGCTTCTCCTGGGATATCGCCAAGCGGGCGGCGGAAAGGTACCCGGTGATTATTGCCGGCGGCCTCAACCCCAAAAACGTGGGGCGGGTGGTCGCCGAGCTTAAGCCCTGGGGAGTCGATGTCTCCAGTGGCGTGGAGAGCGGAGGTGTAAAAGATATTAAGAAAATCAAGGCTTTTATCGCCGCCGTAAGGCGGGCTAGAGCCAGGCTATACCGAACCAAAGGAGGACAGTGACATGTTAGTGGTTATGAAAAACGACGCTACCGAAGCCCAGGTGAAAGCGGTCATCAAGGAAATAGAGAGGATGGGCTACCGCGGCGTGCCCATGCCCGGCGCCCAGCGCACGGCGGTCTGTATCATCGGCAACACAGGCCCAGTCGACGACTCCGCGCTGATAATAATGGAAGGCGTCAAAGAGACAGTACGGGTCACCAAACAATACAAGCTGGTCAGCCGCGAAACGCACCCCCAGCCCACCACCATAACTATCGGCGACATCAAGATTGGAGAAGGCAAGCCGGTGCTTATGGCCGGACCCTGCGCCGTGGAAAGCGAGGAGCAGGCGCTCACCATTGCCCGCCGGGTCAAGAAGAGCGGTGCCGAAATCTTCCGCGGCGGCGCCTTCAAGCCACGCACCTCTCCCTATAGTTTCCAGGGGCTGGGGGAGAAAGGCCTCAAAATCTTGGCCAAGGTCCGCGATGAAACCGGTCTATTAATCGTCACCGAGGCAATTGATGAAAGCAGCCTGGAGCTGGTGGACAAATACGCCGACATCATCCAGATCGGTGCCCGCAACATGCATAACTACTCCCTGCTGCGCCAGGCCGGCCATGCCTCGAAACCGGTATTGCTCAAGCGCAGCTTCGCCGCCACCATCGAAGAGTGGCTCATGGCGGCGGAATACATCAGCTCCGAGGGCAACAGACAGGTCATCCTATGCGAGCGCGGCATACGCACCTTCTCCGATAACACCCGCAATACTTTGGATCTAGCCGCCATCCCCTCGGTCAAGCAGGTCAGCCATCTGCCCATCATCGTTGACCCCAGCCACGCTGCGGGCAAGCGGGACTATGTCATCCCCCTCTCCAAGGGCGCTATTGCCATCGGCGCCGATGGCCTCCTCGTCGAGGTGCACCACGACCCACCCCACGCCCTCTCCGACGGGATGCAGTCCTTATACCCCGACCAGTTCGACGAATTGGTCAAAGAGATAAAGGGGTTGGCACCATGAAAAGCAGCCATGTCATCAAACTGGAGTCGTCACGGCAGTGCTCTCTCATCGTCGGCGAAGGCATCATCGAGCATTTGGATGAGCACTTTGACTTCAGCGGCTACTCCAGCATCGTGCTCGTCACCGACACCAACGTCCACCGCCTCTACGGGCGGAGCGTTTTAGCCACACTCAGGGCGACGGGCCAGAAGGTTTCCTTCTTCACCCTGCCCACCGGTGAGAGGGCCAAGTCGCTGAGCACGGTTGAGCGCGGCTACAAGTTCCTCTTAGCCAACAAGGTTGACCGCAAGGGATTGATTTGCGCCCTCGGCGGCGGTGTCGTCGGCGATACCGCTGGATTTATCGCCGCCAGCTACCTGCGCGGCATTGACTACCTACAGCTGCCCACCACCCTCCTCGCCCAGGTTGACAGCAGCCTTGGCGGCAAGGTCGGCGTCAACTTTGAGGGTAAGAAGAACATGGTCGGCAGCTTCTACCAACCCACGGCCATCATCGCCGATGTCGCCCTTTTGCGTTCTCTACCCCCCGCCGAGATGCGCCACGGCCTAGCCGAGGTTATCAAGTACGCCATAGCCATGGACGAGGGACTTTATCGCATTTTAGAGCGCAAGGAGGGCAGTGTTTTCGGCACCGCCGAGCTCAAGGACATCGTGCTGCGCTGTTGCCGCCTCAAAGCAGACGTTATAGAGGTCGATGAGACCGAGAAAACGGGCCAGCGCGCCATACTAAATTTCGGCCACACCGTCGGCCACGCCCTGGAAGCCGAAGCCGGTTTTAAGGGAAACCACGGGGAGGCGGTGGCGGTGGGCATAATCGCCGTCGCCAAAATAAGCCAGCGTCTGGGCATCCTCAAGACAGATGACGTTGAGCGTATCAAAAAGCTTATAGCCAAGTTCGGTCTGCCCATCGCCTGCGCGGGGGTAAATCCCAACCGCTTAATCAACGCCACCCGTTTCGACAAGAAAACGACCTCAGGCCAGACCCGCTGGGTCCTGGTCGAAGGCATTGGCCAGGGAATAACCGGCCAGGCGGTGGCGGAGGACACCGTCAGAAAAGTACTGGAGGAGCTAAGCCGATGAAAATACTGGTCATTAACGGCCCCAACCTCAACATGCTGGGCCGGCGCGACGCCGAACACTACGGCACCGACACCCTGCCCGCCATAGGACGGGAGCTCAACCAGAAAGCCAAGTCGCTGGGCTGCCAGCTTACCTTTTTCCAGTCCAACCACGAAGGCGCCATAATCGACTTCATCCAAGAGAACTCAGACAGAGCCGACGGCATCCTCATCAACCCCGCCGCTCTCACCCACTACGGCTACTCCCTTCACGACGCTCTGCTTGACGCCGGACTGCCTGTGGTCGAGGTGCACCTTTCCGATATTAAGGCCCGCGAGGAATGGCGTAAAATATCGGTCATATCAGACATAGCCATCAAGCAGATAAGCGGCCTGAAAAAACAGAGCTATATCCTGGGGCTAGAAGCCCTGGTAAAACATATCAAAAGGGAGAAGAAGTGAGACTGAAGATAGCGCCGTCATCGGTCAGCGGAGAACTAGCCGCCCCATCCTCCAAGAGCTACACCCACCGGGCGGTGATAGTGGCATCGCTGGCAGAGGGGGGAAGCATTATCGAAAACCCCCTCCTCTCCGATGACACCCTTTACACCATAAACGCCCGCCGTATCCTGGGCGCCGACATCGAGCTGCGGGA
>Ga0209427_10003282_pt1 | contig 19011 bp, 12 predicted proteins | sample DeeMarSWOR136_30_FD_187465 | JGI IMG/M metagenome (GOLD analysis project Ga0209427, IMG submission 187465) | Marine sediment microbial communities from White Oak River estuary, North Carolina - WOR-1-36_30 (SPAdes) (version 2) | ecosystem: Environmental > Aquatic > Marine > Intertidal zone >...
CCAAGGCCAAGGAGCATAGTATTAACCTCACGTTCATACCTGAAAAAACTCTGGGAGAAATAACTATTGATCCAAAAGGAATTTACAGGAGTGTTCTGAACCTCGTATCGAATGCAATCGATGCTTCCCTTGACGAGGAAAATGCAGCGGTGACCGTAATAACAGGTATCAACGATGCAAAAGAAGTGACCATTGATGTTGTCGACCAGGGTTGCGGTATGGATGAAGAAACCATTCAATCCATCTTCCAGCCTTTTTACAGCAGCAAGGGTTCAAAGGGAACCGGATTGGGTTTATCGGTTACAAAAAAGATAGTAGAAGAACATGGTGGACGCATTCATGTTTCTTCGATCATGGGTAAGGGAAGCACGTTCACAATTTATATCCCACCAAAAGAAGTAAAAAAGAAGGCATCCGAAGCTTTAAAGAAATAATTCAATAAATCATAACTATAGAATTCTCCTGAGCATTGAAGTTAGCATGGAAGGGAGGTCGGTGAATGGGTATAAAAATGCTTGTGATCGATGATGACGATGATGTTCTGGAAACCTGTCGCGTAATATTTACTGACGAAGGTTATGACGTCGTAACGACGAACAGCCCGGATCAGGGTCTTCGTCTTCTTGCAGATTCTCATTTTGATGTGGTACTGTGTGACTGGAAAATGCCACAGTTTGACGGTATGGATGTCGTTGAAGAGGTGGATCGTCGTTCGCCTGATTCGGCAATCGTGATGATAAGTGGTCATCCAACGGTAGGAAGGGCCGCAGAGGCAATGAAAAGGGGTGCAATGGATTATTTGTCGAAACCCTTCACACCGGAAGAGATTATCAGCACTGTAAAAAAGGCGATTCAGCGTAAGATTATTGAAGAAAAAAAGGTGCTGGGAAGATTTGAAAAGATAGTAAAGAATCTCGAATTCCCTGTTCCCAGCCTGGAGGATAAAACCCCCCAGACTATTGCTGCAACTGTGGCACAGAAAGTTGGTGTAGGTAAAACAACGTCACCGTGGCTCTCAGTGTTCGTTCTTGGGGTATTAGCTGGTGCATATATAGGCTTCGGTGGCCTTCTCTCGAGCACGGTTACCTTTGACATGGTAGAACATTTTGGTGTGGGTTTTACAAAACTTGCCAGCGGTGCGGTCTTTAGCGTCGGTCTTATGCTTGTGGTGATTGCCGGAGCTGAGCTCTTTACTGGTAATAATCTCATGCTTACCAGCACTCTTGCAAAGGAGATAAGTTTCAGGACAATGCTCCAGAGATGGATTCTTGTCTATGTGGCAAACTTTATAGGCTCGATTATTCTCGCATTGCTTTTTTATCTATCCGGTTTGTGGACAACGGGTGGCAATGCCCTGGGTCAGCTCGCTGTGAGGATTGCGTATGGTAAAGTGAGTCTTGGATTTTGGAAAGCCTTGATCCGTGGTGTAGGATGCAACTGGCTTGTGTGCCTCGCTGTGTGGATGGCATTGGCTGCGAGGCAGACTATTGGCAAGATATTCGCTATTTTCTTTCCGATTATGGCATTTGTCGCTATCGGGTTTGAACACTGTGTGGCAAACATGTATTTCATTCCAACAGGTATTTTCCTGCATACGTGGGGAGGATTGAAAGCTCCAGAAGGATTTAACGCTGGCATCCTCAATTGGGTCAGTTTCGCCGTTAAGAATCTCATTCCTGTAACCATTGGAAATATGATCGGCGGAGGTTTGTTTGTTGGAATGAGCTATTGGGGGGCATATTTGCGGCCTGTTAAATCGCAATAAATACTGTTTCGTCGACTTATGTAAAGCATCTTAACCTAATTTTTCATCACATGCAAGCCAGTATCGGAACAGGTCCATTGAAGTATCATATATGAAATAACCAATGTGAATACGTCAGGTTACAACCTGGTATGCCATCTCCACGTGTGGTGGGTGATGCAGAATCTCTATCTCTTCCAAGTTCAATCCCTTTGAGAACAGGGTAAACATGTTCTGGTCCCGGACAATTTGACAGCCACGGGCTCTATCTCACTGATTTTTTTCTTGAAGTCCCCACAGGCTTTCTTTAGGTAGTAGTATGTGAGGAGGAAGATGTTTGATAGTAATTTTTAGAATATACTTTCCAGAAGAACCTACTCGTGGCTGCCGAACCTGAGCCACTACAAAGACCTCGACCAAATATTGGAGAGATGTTCCGCACGTTCAAAAAGAGAAAGTGCTTGTGTTGATATTGAGACGAGAATACAATCATATTTTACCCCAGAGCTCCTGGTTATCGAACCCTGCTCAGGAGGTCGTTGTTCTGACGGGAGCATAGGTGTGCTGTTTTGTTCTGCTCTGCCACACATTTTATGATTGGCAACACTAGGTTGCTGTTGCCGAAGCGCTGGCACCGTTGACAGAAAAAAAATTGAGTATGATGGGATTTCATCATTGGGTCAGTAACAGAAAGGAACGGAAACACTATGAAAAAACATGATGAAACTCAAATATTAGGGGCACTCCCTCTATCTTTTGGACAAGCCTGTTTGAATTACAAATTTCTTCTTGCCGAAGAATTGCTTTTCTTGGAACAAATTAGACCAGAGGAATGGTATCCTCTCGAAGAAGTATTGAACATTTTAAATATTGTTGGGGAGAAATATTCCGATCCTGCACCCATCTTTGAGCGAATCGGCATTGAAATGATGAATCTCTGGTACTCTCAAGGTCCGGGGAAACAAATTATTAAAAGAGGAATTGATTTTTTACACTTTCAGACCAGTTCTGAGGGATATTACAGCGTTATTCGGGGGAACCCCGATCAAATTGGTGATTTTTCTTTGCTGAGCTTGGATGAAGAAAAAGGAAACGCAGTTGTTCGAAGTACAACCCATTTTAATAGAGACATGGAACGAGGAGTTCTGATTGGTGGTCTATCAGCGCCGAAAGATCTGATTTATATCAATGTGGATAACTCTGAAGATGAAGACATTTACCTAATTCGGTTCCAAGATTCTCAACAAACTCATGAAGATAGACAGAGGTCACTTGAATTACCTGAAGACGTTGATACCCGCACATTATATTGGAAGCACAAAATGCTTGAGGATGATTTCAAACGTTGCAGTGCTTTCTGGAATTCAACAAATGACACGTTGTCACAAGCATTTGAAAAGCTAAGAGTACAAGATGAGGAGCTTCGAGAACGTACTGCTGATCTTTTGCATGCCAATGAGCAGTTGTCCCAGAAAATTGCTGAGCGTGAACAATCTCACAGGCGTATTCTACTTCTGAATCAATTAAAGGAAAATCTTTTTGGTCGACGAAGCATAGATGAAAAATTAAAACAAATTACAGATGGTATTGTGAGTATTTTCGATGCCGATTTTGCCCGCATCTGGATCACAAAACCAGGAGACCTGTGTGAATCCGGATGCTTTCATGCGGGAGTAACTGAAGGTCCACATGTATGCCGTTATCGAGACCTTTGTCTCTGTCTCGTGGCCAGTTCAGGGCGTTACACCCACCTTGACGGCGAAGTACATCGACGAGTCCCCTTTGGTTGCTATAAAATCGGTCAAATCGCAGCCGGTGAGGCTGCCAAATTCATCATCAATGATGTGGCCCATGATCCCCGTATCCACAATCACGACTGGGCCCGAGAGCTTGGTCTTGTATCGTTTTGCGGCTATCAGCTTCTTTCGGCTGTCGGAAAGACCATAGGTGTGCTGGCACTGTTCAGCAAGCATGAAATTTCTTCTGATGATGATGGCTTGCTCGAAGCGCTGGTAAACACCACAGCGGAGGTGATCCAAACAACTACAGCAGAGGAGGCACTGCGAAACTCTGAGGCGCTATACCACTCACTGGTTGAGAATATACCTCAATATATTTTCCGCAAGGACATGAAAGGCAGGTATACGTTTGTCAATCAACAGTTTTGCTTAAAAGAAGGAAGACCTTCGGAAGAGTTTTTAGGAAAAACAGATGTTGAACTCTATCCGCCTGATATGGCTCAAAACTTCCGGAAAGCTGATCAACAAGTTTTTGAAACCGGGGAAATCCTTGAATGGGTCGATGTAGAACAAAGTCCGGAGGGGCAAGAAATTTATACCCAGGTGATTAAAACACCGGTTTACGATGCAAACGACCGCATTGTCGGGATACAGGGGATTTTCTGGGATATTACTGAGCTCAAACGAGCGGAAAACGCTTTACGGGAATCGGAAGCGGAATTACGTGCTTTGTTTAAAGGGATGCACGATGTGGTCATTGTGCTGGATCACACCGGGCGTTATCTCAAAATCGCACCGACCTCACCGGATCTTCTCTATAAGCCAGAGGAAGAACTACGTGGAAAAAGCTTACATGATACTATGCCTAAAGAACAAGCCGATATATTTCTGAAGCATATTCGGCAGAGTCTGGCGACGCAGCAGCTTGTAAAATTAGAGTACAGCTTGAATATCGGAGGAACCGAATTATGGTTTGATGGACGTGTTGCCCCAATGTCGGAGAACACGGTTGTTTTCGTAGCTCGGGATATTACTGCACGCAAACGAGCGGAAGAGACGCTGCGGAAGAGTGAAGAGAAACACAGGGCAATCTTTGAGAATGCTAATGATATAATTATAATTGCACAGGACGGCAGAATAGCATTTGCAAACCCTGCTCTTAAAAAAATCTTGGGGTATTCTGATGATGAGGTAGTTTCAAAGCCATTTACTGAATTCATTCATCCGGATGACCGTAAAATTGTCTTTGAGCGATACAAGAAAAGAATGGCTGGAGAAGATGTCGAAACCGGCTATCAATTCAGAGTCTTTACTGTAGAAGGGGAAGAAAGATGGGTTATAATCAATTCAAGTGCATTAGATTGGGATGGGAAGCCTTCGACGCTCAACTTCTTAACCGACATCACTGAACGGAAATTAGCGGAAGAAGAGGTAATAGCAGCGAAAGAACAGGCTGAAGCTGCGAATCAAGCCAAAAGCGCTTTCCTTGCTAACATGAGTCACGAATTGCGAACCCCCTTGAACAGCATTTTGGGTTATACACAAATTCTCAAACGCGATAAAACACTTAAAAAACAGCAAAAAGATGCCATTGGCACGATTCAATCCAGTAGCGAACATTTATTGACACTAATCAATGAGCTGTTAGACCTCTCCAGAATTGAAGCGCAAAAGATGGAATTGAAACCGACTGATGTCTATCTTCCAGATTTTATTAAGAGTATCACCGATATCGCACAGATTCAGGCACAACAACAAGGCGTGCCTTTCGATTATGAGATAGCATCTGATTTACCAGCAGGTGTTCATGCAGATGAAAAACGCCTGCGTCAGGTTCTGTTGAACCTCATCAATAATGCAATCAAATTTGCCGGAGAGGGCTACGTTGTTTTTCGTGTCAGTGCCAAATCGCTTCTCCAAAAATCCGATGCGAAGTTGCCGACTGCAAGTATCCATTGTGAAGTCGAAGACACTGGAATCGGCATTTCACCTGATAAATTAGACGAGATCTTTTTACCTTTTCACCAGGAAAATAAGACAAAGGTTACCACCGAGGGAACCGGGTTAGGATTGCCAATTAGCCGCAATTTACTCCGTATCATGGGCAGCGAATTGTTTGTCAAAAGTGCTTTAGGGGAGGGGACAACCTTTTGGTTTGACCTGGAATTACCCATAGTTGAAGGCATCACCGCGAGCGAAGCCTTCAACACAGCCGGACAATTCCTCCACATTATTGGTTTTAAAGGAAACAAACGAAAGATTTTGATTGTAGATGATAACGAAAAAAATCGTGCTCTTTTTAGAGATATACTTTTGCCACTGGGCTTTGAAACTGCTGAAGCAGACAACGGAAAGGATGCACTTACTAAAGCTAAAAAATTTCAGCCGGAGCTTATTTTAATGGATTTGGTAATGCCGGTAATGGATGGAATTGAAGCAACAGAGCATATTCGTATGAATGCTGCACTTAAAGAGATCATTGTAATCGGTGTTTCGGCAAGTGCATTCGATACCACTAAAGAGGCAAGTTTTAAAGCAGGTTGTGATGATTTTCTTACCAAACCCATTCATATTGACAACTTGTTGGGACTTTTTCAGAAGCATCTAAAACTTGATTGGGTGTACGAGGAACCATCTGCGATTGAGTTCGGGGAACAGCAAATCCTTAAAACATCACCATTGGTTGTTCCTTCAAAAGAGGATTTGGAAACCTTACTGGAATTCGCAGAAATCAGCCATATTACGGGAATTCAGCAGTCTCTGCAAAACATAAAAAAAGCCGATAAACAATTTATTCCTTTTGTTACCAAAATTGAAGATCTTGTGGATAATTTACAATTCAAACAAATCACCGAGTTAATTAAACATTATTTGCAAGGAACGAAGGCATGAAATCGGAATTGTCAGAAAACAGGACGATATTGGCTGTTGACGACAAGCTTGAAAACTTAAAGGTCCTGATAAAAAATTTGGAAGACAGTGGTTTCGAACTTATGGTGGCACAGAGTGGTGAAGAGGCCCTCAATCGTGTTGATCGTATTATCCCCGATATTATTCTGTTGGATGTGCTCATGCCAGGTATTGATGGTTTTGAGACCTGCCGTCGGCTGAAACAGAACGAGGCTACACAGGATATCCCGGTAATTTTCATGACAGCCTTGACCGAAACCGTGGATAAAGTTAGGGGCTTTGAAGCAGGTGCTGTTGATTATCTTACGAAGCCACTGCAACACGAAGAGGTCCTGGCTCGCGTGAATGCTCACTTGTCCATTCGGCTGTTCCAACAGCAACTGAAGGAACAGAATGATTTGCTGCAGCAGAAAAACGCCCTATTGGAAAAACAAAAGCGTGAGCTGCAAGAGAGCGAAGAGCGATTTCAAGGGCTGTCAGAAGCCACGTTTGAAGGGATTCTCATTCATGATGAGGGGCGTGTTATTGATGGCAACCAGACTTTAGAGAAGATATTCGGCTATCCACGTTCCGAAGTGATTGGAAAAAATCTTGTTGAGTTTTTCACCTCTGAATTTCGTGACAAGGTCCTGAAATGGATGCGTACGAAAGATGAAAACCCCTATGAAGCGGAGGGGGTGAGGAATGACGGTTCGCTCTTTCCTCTTGAGGTTCAGGGGAAAACGATGCCTTATCAGGGACGCGATGTTCGAGTCGTCGCAATTCGGGATCTCACCTGGCGAAAAGCAATGGAAGAAGAAAAAGCCAGGCTCCAGAAGGAGACCTACACATTTAGCATGGATACATTAGGATTTGTTACGCATGAATTAAAATCCCCGTTGTCGGCGATGCAATCGTTGATTGTATTGATGCTGGAAGGCTATGTAGGAGAGGTTCCGGAAAAAATCGGGACATATCTAATACGCATCAGGCGTAATTGCGAGGAATTGCAAGATATGGTCAAGAATTACCTAGATCTCTCACGAATCGGTATGGGTGAATTGGTAGCACGCAAAGTGCCTGTCAATTACTATAAGACAATTGTGGAGCCTTGTGTAGAACACACTCAGATACTTTTTGATTCGCGAGAAGTAACTCTGAGTGTTGATTGTCCCGAAAATATAACAGTTCGGGCAGACCACGATTTACTCCGTATTGCATTGACCAATTACCTCACAAACGCAGCCAAATATGGTGCAGCACACACGCAAGTCCGTCTTACTGTCCGTGAAGAACAAGGAAGTATTTCTACCACAGTCTGGAATGAAGGTGCAGGATTTCGCCCGGAAGAGCAGCCTTCACTCTTTACAAAGTTTTCCAGGTTAGAGAATGAAAATACTTATAAAAATCGTGGGAGCGGATTAGGGCTCTATCTGACAAAGTATATCATTGAATTGCATCACGGAAAAGTTTGGGCGGAATCTGTTCCCGAACAATGGGCGAAATTCTGTTTCAGTATTCCGTTGAGCACTTCGAAGAAGAAAGCAGGAAAGAAAAACTAAAGGACAGATGGTAGAAAATGATGGTAAAAAGTTGATAAGAGTTTGCTTATATAGGCAGCGGTGTTATTGCAATGAACTTTTAAAAGCGAAAATATTGAAAGGTATTATGGATTATATTTTTTTAAAGTTTTTAATACGAGAAAGTATAGATTTATACATTTCTGATGAATGCAAGGATTCTCGTAACATCCGTATAGAAACAATCAGTATCGGCATCGGATTGCCTATCTTCTCAACTGCATCAAATAATTCATCATTCAACTGCAATAGGCTGAGAACACGGGACACATGCACTTTGAGATACCGAGTTTTTGGGCAAGGTCAGTCTGGTTTATAACCTCGCCTGAATCGATCATAATTTTGTATTTCTTCGCTAAAGAGACGGGATTTTGATAAAAGTGGTTAACACTTTTAGAGCGGGAAATCTTTGGTTTTAAGAAAAATATATGCGTAAAAGTTCTGTCTATGTCACAGTTCGGGGAGGGCGATAGGACAGGCAGTAGAGAGCCCCTCTGCTGTTTGTTTTTTATTAACTGAAAAACGATGCCTGTTCTTAAAACAACTCGATAGCTATGAACCGCTTCTGTGTTAGCACTCCTTGCATCGACGGTATAGTTGGTTAGCCGCTACCATCTTACACGCATACGAGGCCTCGTTTCATCTATTACCTGTCGAAAAAGTGTCTAAAAATAAATTGTTGGTTTTGTCTATGATAAAACAGGTAGCGAGACAGGCGGTGGGCATCTTCCAAAGTGCTCAATCCCACATGCGCTTGGTGACGTGTTATTTCATCGAGTACTCGGAAGATTGGTCTACGAATCGGAGTTATGTACGAGCTGAAGCGATCGAGATATGCAGGAAGAAACTGGGGCGTGCAGCATGAAACTTGGAGCCGTTGAATTTGGCTAATTATATCGAAAAACGGAAAATTAATATAGGTGAAAACCGGATAGCAGCCAGAAGTTGTCGACCCGGCAAGCCTTGGGATGCTATCTCACTGGGTGTGTATCCGGACTTTTACCCACTTCTGCCTCGGGTTTGGACTGACCAGGTCATAAAGGATCCATGTGGTACGGTTAATAGCACCCTCGGGTATGGGGATAGTGCCGAATTCCCCCGGCTGCACCGTATCGAAGTTGATTGGCTCGACGCCTCCGATAGCCAGGGATGGAAGGTCTGGAAACTCGACGTAAGGCGGTGTATAGACCGAACAAAGGTGATGGGGCCCCAAGTCATTGTTGATGAACGTGAGGGTACCTTCGGTATCGAAGACTGACAGCTCATAGGGGCGGTAACAAGTGACTGTCATTTCGTTGTCGCTATAGTAGTACGTCGCCTCGATGGTGTTAGGATCCATCTCCCAGCGTCCAAAGCCCGGAGGTAAATTGTCTTCCCGGGAGCACGCATGGGGAGGTTTTGGATCAATATCCATGTTTGTCGGCTGGACTTTTGAGGGATCGACGATTGGATCCTCCCTTGGAGGTCCGAAGCGGATATTCACCTGTGCACAAGCCACACTGCTCGCGCGCCCACGCTGATCAACGACGACTGCCTTTATCTCATAGCTTACGAACTGCTCATCGTCGGGATCCATCGGTGCCTCTGGGTCCTCTGCCGGGTCTAAAATGGTCCAGGTGGGAATCTCGCCTTCTATTGGCCAATAGATGAAGTGGGCTAAACGCCGACCCGCCTCGACTTCGACCCTGTTGATCCGCAGATCCATGTGGTCCACAGGCGTGTAAGTATGGATCTCCCATGAAACCTTGCAAGGGACAGGTGGATACCAGGAGGTCGTTCCGTCGAAGCCTGCATCCTCATCGGTTTGACAGGGAGCGAACATGGAGGTAACAGGTACAACTGCCATGAGAGGCGCGTAAGGGAGTGCGATCGGCTTGCTCGTGGACTCCACATCGAATGAGGTATCAAGACGTATCCAGGGACTAAAGGATTGCCAGTAATCTTCTTCCTGGTCCGTGGCGACATTGGGTATGTATCCTCCGGCGTTGGGATCCTCGTATTTAACAGTGGGGCTGACGAATTCCGGCATTCCTGTTGTGTCGACAATCACCACGGAATCAATCACATTGACGAGGGGCGCAAGGACTTCATGGTAAGGCATGGCGTCCTGAAGGTAATCTATCCAATCCTGGCTTCCAAAATTATTGTTGTTGAGAGCACTTTCAGCAAGGACCACTAGGGCATCCACATAGGCATCGATCTTCCCATCCTCCAGTGGCCGGTCTTGATACTCCCGGAGAATACGAAGCTTTCGTAGTGCCTGGAGTGCAGGTGTACCAGGCTTGGGGGGTATAGGTACTTCATCCGAGCAGGTGGAGCAAAGCGGTGTCAGCGGCCCTTCGCCAAACAGACGCTCAACAGCCTCCAACAACTCATTGGTGAGTCCTTCGGCAGCCGTGGCCGTCTCCTCATCCGGGTAAGTGATCGGCTCATGGGACAGGACCTCCTCCCCGATGATGCCATCCTGTAATTCAAGGTGAATTAGTTTTGAGAAGTCCAGAGTCTCGTAAGAGTGGGCTTCGGCCGCCAGAAAGGCATCAGCTGCGCTTCGGATCTCCTGCTGGGCGGTCGCATCGAGGAAACCTGTCTGCTCTAGCACATTGGCTATCGCGATAGAGTTGTGCGCTGCCGCCACTGCTGCCCAGTGCTCCAACACCGTGAGATGGCTCAAGAGCATCTGCTTGAGCTCTTCGGGGTAGTTGATCGCATCCTGCAGGGCATCGAAGATCTCGGCTGAGGTGGGACAACCATCGATGGGGTCGGGATCAGGGCAACTGATGTCACGTTGCCATGCATCGACCATTTGCGCCACAACAAAAGGATCAACGATGTCCAGGATCCGGTCGTGCCTTGTCACCTGATCGTCTGTAGCCCCTGCCAGGGCAAATTCTGTGACGGCGTACGTGTCGGTAACAAACCCCTCTTTCGGATTTACCGTGTCCAGCAAGTTGATCTTTTCGGTAGCCTTCTCTTTCTGACCACACCCTGCCGGAATCACAAGGATGCTGAAACACAAAGCGATTATCTTAAGCCTCATTAGATACCTCCTCATAGGAGGAGCTCACACTAGAATAACATTAGAAAATGTAATTATTATATTTATTCTCCTAACGTTACCGCTGACTTTATAGTTACAGGCAAAGAGGTCGTGAAAAAGGAGGTTTAGGATGAAAGACTTGCTGCTTAAATAGCAAGAAAAATTAACAAGAGCATTAACGACACTACAAAGTCAGCCTCGATAAGCAGCGGTACGTGATACAATTCTCAGTTTCGATTTTGTTTCGTAAAATTAGACAAATGATATAAAAGAACAAATATCGTTATTATCAAACTATCAAAACATATCAGAAATTGCAAACCCATTCGTAATTTGCGTCAATGCGTTCTAGGCTCATAGGTGACCTGCTGAATCCCATCCTCCAGATAAGCCTCCTTATCCGATAGCGATAGGATGCGTCAATATTATAATAGATTATAACAGCCATTTTTCTTCTTCGCCAGGTTCCTTTGTAAATTTTTTCTTCCCACCCTTTTTTTCTGAGTATTCTGATAAGAGCAGCCTTTTTCCTGTTTGGCCAAATAACATCGCCTGATCTCATGCGTTTTTTATCAGGGGTGAAAGACCTGCAGAAATCTGGCGGGAAATAACTGTCTATTATTGGCAAGTTGTCTCTCACATAGGAGAATCCATAAGATTTAAGTTTTTTCGCAATAGAGGGGTTGCAGACTTCATCCACCGGTCTTTCCGTCTTGTATATACTGCATCTCCCGTAGGTGATATCTGATTCTCCTATCCCGAATTGACCCTAAGAACCTGGCTTACCCGATAAAAAGTGCTGGCAGAAACGACATGAATCGAGACGGAAGTCACAGCGAGGGCAGCTTACAGGCCATTTAGATACAGTAATTCTGCCGTTTTCTGTAACAGACCACGCTTCCTTAATCTCGCTCCCGCAGAGGGGACAGATCATACTGTCTAGACTTTCAAGATTGAGGGTAGCTGCTTCTTTGCGTACTATACTGTCCAATTGCTCCAAGGTAAGTGCTGAAATCCTGTAATTCCACCAATACAGGGAAGGATTGATCCCTCCAGCAAGACTCCAGAGGAACCGGATAAAAGGCGAAACAGTAAGATGTGCGGAGTTAGACCATATTCTTACTGCACGAAACAGGAAGAGGATTATTCCTCCACTCAGGGTTCCTAGAATGACGAGTTTCGCTACAATTTGATAAGACATATCCACATCCACGGGCTTGAAAATGCGGTTGGGCGCGCTGTATTACTTTCAAACGTTGATGTAATCAGGCCGAAAAACGTTTATACTTCATTTCGGTCAAGTATGCAAATTGGACCGTCGAACTATGAAAATGTTTGAACACCCGACTCGGGGGCCATTCCTGGCCCCCGAGTTAGTTTCTTCCCCAGTTATTCGCAGTTCGAGTCTGGAGCGCATAAAATTAGTTATTTATTAAGGAAATCCGGAATCACTATCTTATTGATATAACAATATATGCGAAGCTGGTCCAGTAGGGGGAGATGAGGCAAACACTACTTTGACTGGCTCTTTTAGGTTAACACCCGAAGGAGCCACTTTTTTATGGATTTCCTGTAAAATAAGACTAGAAATAAGGCTCTTTAGATTTTTTTTACACCATTTTCGGGCTGATTAAGGACCATAAGCGGCACGCGCGAACCTTCAGGAGAACACCCTGCGTAGAAAACCGACCCTCCTGATCAAGTAGGAAACGGCGAAGCTCCCTGCAATCGCGGGAACCGCGACGATTGCGAACTTCAGGAGCGGCTGCAGAGCGAGTCCCTTCAATGCCGTCGAGACGGCGAGGAGAACGGGTGGGTGAAACACGTACACGCCGAACGCCTGCTCGGAAAGGAACCGCGCCGCGGGGCGACCCACGTTGAAGCGCTTTTTAAAAATCCCCATGAGTCCTATGATCATGGCTACGCAGAAAAAAGACTCCCAGAGGGCGAATGCCGCTGCCTGCCAGCGAATCCCGCCGTTGATCAAATCCACCTGGGAGGGAACGACTAAAATCACGACGAGTAACCAAAGCGGAAGACCGATTGCGAAGGCTGCGAGAAACCACTTCCTGCCGACCCGGTAGTCAATCCCGTCAAGAAGGCCGCTCCGGTACCCCCTGATCCCCAGCACGAACATAATTATATATGAAGAAAAGTAGCCGACCTGCATGTTGACGACGTCGGTGCCGAGAGGGAACACCGTCCGGAGAGTAAAGGCTACTGCCGTTATGAGCAAAACGAGAATCAGCGCGTTCTTCACTGTAGGGGTAAAACCGGATTCCCGGCGCACAGCGCCGAAGATCTTTCGGAAAAGAACGTAGAAGAGGGTTAATATCAGGAGCGCGAGCGCGAACCAGAGAGGTCCCGACCACGAGAGGAAGTCGAGTGACGCAATCCCGTGTATGTAGTAGCGCAATATCTCGATGTCGGGGTTCGTGATCGCGACGCAGAGCGGATGAAGTATGAACATGAAGACAAGCGTAGGAACTCCCAGCCTGAAGAGACGGTCTTTCACGAAGCGTGCGGTGCCCTTTCTCTCCAGCGAGCCGGGGATGAAATAACCCGCGAGCAGAAAGAGGAGCCCCATGGAAAAGGCCTGTGCGAAGGACTGATAGATAGCGAAGAGTACCATCGATGTCATGCCGACGTTCTGGTTTTCCTTGTAAAACCACGATCCCAGACCGCTGTAGGTCACCGCGACGTGGGTCAGGACGACGAGGGTTATCATGAGAGCCCGCAGATTGTCCACGTACGCAATCCTCGAGCCTTTTCGATCCTCTTGAGCAGCACCTGTGCTCACGGCAACGCCTCCTTACGTTTTTTGACAGGGTAGCATAATAAATGCCGTTTATCAATGGAATCCTCTTAATGTCTCTCTGAGTAGTTGATATGCACTCGCGAGTCAGGATTTTGATAATAGTGATTAACACTTTTCTTGGGGGAATTCTTGAGTTTTAAGTAAAAAATACGCGTAAAAGTTCTGTCTATGTCACAGATTGGGGAGCCGAAGGGGACTCGAAACAAATGCTATGCTGCGAGGACACTCGGGATCTCTATTCTGTTGTTGTAACAGTACATCCGAAGCTGGTCTAGAAGGGGGAGGGTGAATGGTGGGGCGAGTTGATATTCACAACCGCCCCCACCACTACTTAAAAGTATTTCCTTTCGATATAGAAACATTTTGCGCTATTTGTTTACGCTTACATTTCCCATTCTTCTCTGATTGTATCTTTCACCTTTTCCCACTCGCTATCTAACAAAGTACCCATGTTTTTTTCCAACTGTTCTCCTTCCTTCATATATTCTTCTCTCAATTCTGCAGCCATCGCTATAGCCCATTCTTCTCTGATTCCCCCTACTGCTGCTTCCCATCTTGCATCAAGTTCTTTTTGTGCTGTTTCCATTTGAGTATAGAGCTCTTTTCCTTCAACCGCTTCATTCGAACCTGGACGCTTTTCAAATAAAGTATTCAACGTTTCTTTCGCCCTGTTATAGTTTTCATTCTCGTAATATGCTCTCGCATCATTTAAAAGCGAAGTTGGTTCATATTTAACTGAATCAAGTTCCTTTCTGAGTTTTCCAGCCACCGTAAAGTTCATTACGAGAAACATGAGTCCCCCCGCAATAATCAATGAAACGATTCTATTTATCCACAGCTTTGACTTCTTGTCTTCACTCATTATATTCTCCTGTGTTTTTTTGCTGAAAACCTTTCCTTATGGAAAATGGGCCAGGTTCGGATAGTCCCAACTCAAATGGCTCAAGCGGATTGCTTATCACGTCCGACCCTGAGGCAGGGACGCTGCTTCAGTTCCGCAGCTCTTTGACAATATGGGGAGTTATCGTACCCAGCCCATGTTATTTTTTTCTTACTTCTTGTTGTTTTCTTTTTCCACTATCTCAGTCATCGCTTCGAGAAAAAGTTCATTCATAGTAACTCCCTTTAGGACTGAGACAATCTTGAACTGCTTGTACAATTCATCCGGGATATTTCGTACTCTGAACTCTCTTTGTTTGTTGTTTGTCATTTTTGTCAAGTATGCTACATTGCAAATATAAGATATATATCAAATATATCATACATATGTAATGTGTGTCAAGCTATATTTGCATTTCTTTTTAGAATAATACAATGCTGTTTTGTTTGGACAGATGCAGAGCGGTGCTAAACGATAATCTTGTATTGGTCGTAAGGTTAACATCATGTTACAATAAATATGGTTTTTGTAAGAGATTATTCAGGAGAAATATCAGTGGAAATATTAGAGATACATAAGAGTCGAAGGTCGCTTGTAGAAATAACAGAGAATGAAAGAAGACTTATACTCGATTGTTTGGAAATATTTAAATCAAAAGCGGGAAAAGATAAAAGTCATGAAATAGACATGTTGAAGTACAATGTCATTGATCAGAATGAGATAATCAGCATTTCAAGACACGAAGCATTTACAATACAAGAGGTGCTTCATACGGTGGGTGCTTTCACAAAGGAGATTAATGACGTAATAAAGGTGCTTCAGTTTTTAATTGATCAAATCAGCGATGAACAATCTGTAAACTAAAAGCAAAAAAACTAAAATGGAAAAGCCTGACTGTAAAATGAACCGATAATTGTCAGTGAACCCACCTCTAGTGTGCCTTCTCTACTACGGTACACTGTACATAGACGTTTTTTAAAGTAACTATAGATGTTGTACAAAGTCTGAGGTTGGTCACTTTGGACCCTATTGCTGAATGTTACTTAAACGAGACAGTATTGATTTGTATAGTTGTGGAGATTTCAGACATTCTCGCAATATCCTTACAGTGACGACTCTTTTTGGCATTTGGTCGAGGTGAGTTGATGAAAAAGTGTTTCCAACACCAATTTTCAGACGTAATGTATAAGTAAAGGTATAAATACATCATCGGAAAGGATGCGTATATGGAGCAACAAGAAAGCCATGAAAAGGATACGGAAGTAAAATTAAAACAGTGGGAAGCAAAAATTGATGAGCTGAAAGCTGTGATGGACAAAGCGGATGCAAGAACGAGAAAGAAAATTTACAAAGAAGTGGAGCGTCTAATTAAGTAGTGTAAGATATTTTGTGTAAACCTCCAGGTATTGCTCTGTGGGGGTACCCCCACAGAGCAATGTTGCCGACATTGAATACCGAATGGAGGAGGTTTCACATGATCTTTGACAAAGATAAATTACAAAAGCTCCTGGAAGAAAAGAAGCTCAAAACCACCGAGGATTTGCAGGACCTGCTGCGGGACATCACCAAGGAAGTGATCGAAACGATCTATGACGGCGAGATCACGGATCACCTGGGGTACAAGAAGCACGAGCAGAGGCCGGGTGATTCTGACAACACCCGAAATGGGCATTCCACGAAGAAGGTGAAGTCGAAGGTTGGGGAGATCGAGCTGGAGATCCCCCGGGACCGGAAGGGGAAGTTTGAGCCGCAGATCGTGCAGAAATACCAGAAGGATATCTCTGGGATTGAGGAGAAAGTGATCTCGATGTATGCGAAGGGGATGAGTACCCGGGACATCCAGAGTCACATTTACGACATCTACGGGTATGAGATATCGGCTGAGACGGTGAGTACGATTACCGACACGGTGATTGAGCGGGCGAATGAGTGGCGTTCACGGGCACTGCAGGCGGTGTACCCCATTGTGTTCATGGATGGGCTGGTGGTGAAGATGCGCAGCGAGGGTCATGTACGGAACATGACGGTGTATGCGGTAATGGGGATTGATTTGGAGGGGCAGAAGGAGTGTCTGGGGCTGTATTTGGCGGAGACCGAATCGGCGAAGTACTGGCTGACGGTGATGAACGAGCTGAAGAACCGAGGGGTGGAAGAGGTATTGATATTCTCGGTGGATAATCTGAGCGGGTTGTCCGAGGCGATACAGACGGTCTTTCCCAAGGCCGAAATACAGAAGAGCGTGATTCATCAGATTCGCAACTCTCTGCGGTACGTGTCCTGGAAGGAGCGTAAGGCCGTGGTAGCGGACTTGAAATCGGTGTATCGGGCTGCCACGGAGCAGGAGGCAGTCTCAGGGTTGGAGGTTTTCGAGAAAAAGTGGGGAAAGAAATACCCGCATATTCCGAAATCCTGGCGGAACAACTGGGCTGAGCTCTCACCGTATTTCAAATACCCTCTGGAGGTCAGACGGCTTATCTATACCACCAACCCGATTGAGAGCTTCAACCGGGGGATACGGAAGGTGACGAAGAACCGGGCAATATTTCCAACCGAGGATGCGCTGTACAAACTGCTGTACCTGGCGATCCAGGACATGCAGCGGCGTTGGACCCAGCGGGTTCAAAATTGGGGTGTGATATATTCGCAATTATGCATATACTTTGAAGAGAGGTTGGCCAAGTATATTGAATAGCACAATTATGGTTTACACAAAATTCTTGACAGACTCTTCAAAGAATAAAAGTTCAATCCTATGGGGGAAGACAGTACTAAGTATCTATGACACATATTTCGTGCTATTTGGTTAATTATGACCCGCCCCCACACTTTGTACCACTTCGAGAGTTAGTCTCAGAAGCGTAGGTGTGAGGTTGAGCGGAGCGAAACCGAACACCTACGCTCCCATCGGAATAATGACCTCTGGGGCAGGAGGTCGATACCCCAATGAACTATGTGGTCGTATATGATTGTATTCTCGCCTCCATCTCTCCACAAGTACTTTCGCCTCGAGTACCGTATCAAACACCTCTCGGTTTAACAATTCATCCCGTAACTTCCCATTGAACGATTCAATATACCCATTCTCCCATGGACTCCCAGGCTCTATGTACTGTGTTCTCACTCCCAAACGTCTCAGCCAACTACGTACCGCCTTAGCGGTAAACTCTGCCCCATTGTCACTTCGTATATGCTCAGGGATCCCCCTGCGGAAAAACAGTTCTGTCAACCGATGCATCACCGCATCATGAGTGAACTTTCTTCCCACATCTATCGCAAGGCATTCTCTGCTGTACTCATCAAGTATCGTGAGCATCCTGAATGCCCTCCCATCCCTTGTGCGGTCATGCACAAAGTCATAGCTCCACACATGATTCTTATACTCAGGACGAAGTCGTACACATGATCCATCATTCAGCCACAACCGCCCTCGCTTCGGCTGTCGTTGAGGTACTTTTAGCCCCTCCTGCCTCCACAGCCGTTCAATACGCTTGTGATTCACACCCCACCCCTCATTTCGTAGCAGTGCAGTAATACGCCTGTACCCATACCGCCCATACTGTAAGGCCAGTTCAGTCATACGCTGTATCAGAAGCTGCTCCTCATCAGATTCCCTCCCCTGGTACCGCTGTGAACTCCTCGCCACTCCCACCACCTTGCATGCCCGGCGTTCCGAGACCAACAACGCTTCACAGATATGTACTACGGTGCGTCGTCGTTTAGCCGGGCTCAGCAGTTTTTTGATTCAAACGCCAACGCCTCTTTAAGAATCTGGATGTCCAACTCTTTCTCTGCTACTAATCGCTTCAATCTCACATTCTCCTGCTCCAGCGTCTTCAATCGCTTTGCCTGCTCTACCTGCATCCCCCCATACTCTTTGCGCCACCGGTAGTAGGTTTGCTCACTGACACCGATCTTACGGGCAGCTTCAACTGCTGTCATACCCTCGGCAATGAATACTTCAGCTTCTCTGAGTAGTCTGATAATCTGCTCTGGTGAGTATCTTTTTCGTGCCATCAACCTGCCTCCTTAAGAAGTTCTTACCCCTGCTCCTAACATAACATCTGGACCAGTTTTTGGGGGGCAGGTCATTAACATGAAAATCAGTAATAGTGAAGTTGGTATCCAATCATTATTGACTAAATGTCTTAGCTTGGATAGTATGTCCTCAAAAAGCAAGAAGTCTGATGTTTTCCATCGATATTAGTAGTCGGATATACATGATGATTATTACTGACTCTATAACAATTGTATTTAATATTTATCCGCTGCGAAGCTGAGGAAAGTATTTATAATGAAAACAGGTTTAAAAAAAGAACTTACTCTT
>Ga0209427_10003284_pt1 | contig 19007 bp, 21 predicted proteins | sample DeeMarSWOR136_30_FD_187465 | JGI IMG/M metagenome (GOLD analysis project Ga0209427, IMG submission 187465) | Marine sediment microbial communities from White Oak River estuary, North Carolina - WOR-1-36_30 (SPAdes) (version 2) | ecosystem: Environmental > Aquatic > Marine > Intertidal zone >...
GCTCTCCTCATCGTTGACCCTGCAGTACATGCTCACCCCGGGCAGCTCGTCAGACATCACCCATCACCTACCACTAGAACTACCAACCCTTTATCCTTATGTGCGTTTTACACGCCCCCACGGTAGCGTCATTCCTGTGGGCGTTCGAGACGAGGTTGCAGCCTGTCCCCCGCTTCGAGTCGCAGAAGGTGGTCCCCGGGTTCTCCGGGCTGGGGATGGGATGCCTGCAGTGCGTACCGTCGTCCTTCACATGGCACCACTGGGTGTAATTGTAGTTGTCATACCTCATGACGCACGTCACATCCCCGCTGGTCACGCGCCCCCCCTCATCCGTCACCTTCCCACCACATACGTGGTCAGAGTTAGGCTCCTCCCCATGGTGGAAGACGTTGACGGCGTGCCCCATCTCGTGGGCGATGACCGCTGAGAGCTGGTCTGCGTGCTCGTCCTTACCAGTACAGAGCTTCTTGTTGATCGCCACCCTGTTGGTGACCTTGGGAAGGCCTGGACCGTCACCGTAACAATAGCCATAACACCCTCTTATCCTCTCGTTCACCAGCCTGAGGGCGTGCTGTTCGCCCTTCGTGGCGTTCCCCGCGTTGAAGTTGATTATCTGCTTCCCCGCGTCAGGGCTCGCGTCCTTCTTGGATGAGTCGCCTGCGTAATAGTCAGGCTTGGGGATGAAGTGCAGTACCAGCCCGGACTTGTGGAAGAAGCCCGTGCCGAGGCCGTCCTTGTCGTAGATGAAGAGGTCCTTCTTCTTTATCGACGTCCGTATGTGCTCCACACCCCTCCCCCGTTTGACGATGAAGCCCCTGTATTCCTCGTAGTTGGTGAGGCCGTCCCCGTCGTAACCGTCTATCTCGGGCTCGTCGTCCCCGTCGCTGTCCCCGGCCGCCCCGCCGTTGTCCTGGGGGGCTATATCGGCGATCTTGTTGTCGTTGTCGTCACGGGGTATCTTGATGTCATTGGGGCCAACACCCTCGCCCGGCTGACCGCCGGCCTCCCTCGGGGGGATCGCCTCGCACTCCGGGGCCGAGGCCTCCAGCACGCCGAAGGCGCCGTAGTCCTCACACCTGACTACAGCCACAGCCTCGGTGACGGCCGCCTTGGTCGTCGCCTTCAGGTAGTGGTACTTGTGGGACGGGTTGTCGTTCCTCGCGACGATGGTGGTGGGGCAGTTCTTCTTGTCCGTCTTGTCCTCGTCGAAGGTGAACTCCTTCATCCTGTCGTCGTCATCGGCGAAGAAGAGGTCGGGATTCTCATTGCTCTTACTCTTGGAGGGGAAGTTGAGGCAGATCCCCTTCTCCTTGGAGACGTCCTTGAGGATGAAGGTGATCTTCCTCGGCTCCCCAGGGTAGACCCATTTTCCGCCCTGGTAGGCGTAGATCCTAGCGCGGAACTCAAGCCTCGCGTTCCGTGCGTCAGGGAGCCAGTTCTTCGGCGTCTTGGTGAGGTCGACTCCCAGCTTGGGCCCCGGCCTGTTCACCTGGATGACGACCTTCTTCGGTGTTGGGGGCTTCTCCTCTCCGCTCATTCATATCACCTAGAACTCGACGCCCTCCTCCACGGCGATCTTCTCCATCACGGTGATGAGCTTGAGGTCCTTGGAGAGCTCCGACGGGGTGTCGTACTTGGCGTACCACCTCCCCACCATGATCCTGTTGAGGGCGTCGCCCGTCCTGGGCCCCACCCTCCCGTCGCTGCTCAGCGCCTTCCCCTCCCAGTCCTTATGGGCGGCCTGGAAGGACTTGATTGCGTCCACCGTCTTCGACCTGAAGCTACCGTCGACCCCGTCCTTGTCTGGACCCGTGTCCCCGAGATCGTACCTGAGCGCGGCCAGCATCTTCTGTACCTGCTTGACTAAGTCCTTGCGGGAGTCGCCGCTCCTCAGGGGGCCCTTTCCCCCCTCCTTCTTGACCCTCAGATCTAGGACCGGGAGGGGCCCCGGGTTGTCGCCGTCGACCGTCTGTTCGATCTCCTCCTCGGAAACGAGGTTCACCTTGTTGTCCCCAGCCGTGAACTTCTTCTCCTCAATATAGCCGCTCTCGTCCGTCTTCTTGTCTTCGCTCTCCTCCCCATCAGGGTTCTTGTACTTGTAGTCCCTGCCTGAGGCAGACTGCCAGTTGTCGTAGACGAGCCTAACGGTGTCAATCACGGTTGGGCCTATTTCAGGAACCTCGATCTCTTTCTCGGACGACAAATGAGGGCACCACTGACCGATAATCTCCTTCTAATCCTATAAAGGGGTATTCTCTCGTATTGGCATCTCTAGCCCATTCGCCGAAGAATCGTTTCGATGGGATAACTTGAGGATCTAGACGAGGTTACTCTATTTTGACTTTCTGCTCCTTGTCCTCGTAACCCTTGGCGTCGACCTTGACGGTGTACTCGTTGGGCTCCAGGTTATCCTTCCTGTAGACCCCCTCCTGATTAGTCTTGACGCTGTACTCCCCATCGGGCCAGGTTATCTTGACGTCCACGTCGGGCATGGGGTTCCCCTCGCCGTCAACGATCTTACCGGTCACGTAGTTCACCGAGGACTTAGCCTCGTCGGCCTTCTCCTCGACCTCCTCCTTCGCCTCCTCCTCTTGGCTAGGGGCGGGCTCGTCCTTCTCGGGCGGCGGCTTGTACTCCTTCAGGGTGACCGAGTACTTGTAGCTGTTGGGGGAGCCGCTGATCTCGTTGTATTCCAAGTCGGCTATCACGACGTCGGTTACGTCCGCCACACCGCTGAGGTCCGAGGCGAAGGGCACGGCCTCACCCAACTTGAACTTGGACCTGATGTTCTTGAGGAGCTCCTTCGCCTCCTCACCGTGGATGACGCCTTCGAAGGAGATCTGGACGGGCTCCCTCCCCAAGTCCTGGAGGACGCCCCCCTCCATCCCCGGGATCTTGTGCTCAACGACGCTCCTCTTGTCCTCCACCTTCAGGTTGTGGACACTGTTAAGGAGCTTCGTCTTACCCGTTTCGTCGTCGCGCTTCTGCTTAATCAGGGGTATCTTGTCTAGCTCTATGCTCATCAGTAAACACCATACCTGCGCGCCTCCTCCCGGAGGATGCGCGCAATCTTCCTCTCCAACTCCCTTAAGTCGAGATCAGATATCTTCTGCTCGACCTTTATCTCTATTGGGCGCTGGCGCCCAGCGGTGCGCTCCCCACGGACTCTGGGGGGAGCCTGAGGCGCCGCCTGCGTAGCCGCGGCTGCCTGGGAGAGCACGGGCATAATCTCCTGGAGCTTGAGACTCGGCAGACCCGAGGGCGGCGCGAGGGCCGCCCTCTGCAGGGCCTGCCTGTCCCCTGGCGCCCTGAGTATGCTCGAGAGAACCCTGTCCAGGGGGTCCTTCATCATCGACTCCATCTCCAGCTTCTCGGACAGGGCCTGCTTCATCGCACCCAGCGTTCCGTGGGTCACGGGCGCCTCAGCGGCCGCGCTCCCGAGGCTGGCCGCCATCACGATGGCAGCCGACTGAGCTGAGCCAGCCAGGGTGGGGGCCATGAAAGCAAACTTCTTCACCTTTTCGCTGATCGACTCAATCCCTGGGCCCAGACCCTGCGCCTTGGCTATCTGCGAGGCGAGGGCGTGCTGGATGCTTTTAGGAGGCTGCAGGGGGGCGGGCACCCTCGCGCCCTCTGTCGCGCCAGTGGGCGCTGCCGCGACCGCGGCTGCTGGTCTGGAAGCCGAGTCGATGTAAACCCTGATGGGGTAGGGGGGAGCCCCTGCGGCCATCCCCCTTTCGCCCGCTGCTGGGGCGGGAGTCCTGGGGGGTTGGGATATGCCCGCATACTCGTACGCCTTCAGCAGGTACAGGGGTAGGGGGTGCGATTTGTCCGGGATGATCTCCTCCATCCTGAGCCGCTCGGAGATATCCTCCACAGCTTCGGCCATGCCCGCGGAGGAGCGGAGCTTCTCCGTAACGCGTCCCCTCAGTGCGGAGGCCTGAACGAGGCCCTCTGCGACAGCCCGTCGATGCACGGGGAACAGGCTCTCGGCCCTCGATTTGTAGACCTTGGCCACTTTCTCCGCCATCCGCTGGACCGCCATCCCCGCATCGGAGATGATGAGCGCCGTCCTGCTCTCCGCCTCCCTCTCCAGGGCCTCCAGGGCCGGGGGAGGCAGCTCGTCCTCAGGTGCCCCCTCAGGGGGCCTCGTGAGGGCGGTGGCCTTGGGGACCCTCGGGACGTCCGCGCTGGGCACGGGCCTCGACCACTTGGCCATCTCGAGAAATCGTCGGCTTGCGACCCTCACCGTCTCCAGTATGGAAGGCCTCCAGTCCAGCGCCGCCCCGTACCTCGTGGCCTCGGCGATCTGGGGGCTCAGGACGTCTACCACTCTCTTCCTCTCCTCCCAGACGGTCTCGTAGGCCCTCATCTCGGCCACCACGGGCTCAGGTATCTTCACGCGTAGGGCCTGCCTCCAGAGGCCGTGCACCATCTGGCTGACGACCATCATCCTCGGTGGGATGACTGTGCTGGGGGCGGTCACATCAGGCTGCGGGACCGGGGTTTTGATCAGCTCGGTCTTCTCCGGGATAAGGATCTCCCCCGCCTCGCCCTCTAGGACTTCTGGCTCCTTCTCGGACACGATTCCGCCAGTTGCCGCCGGCGTCCATTTTTCCAGTTTGTCGGCGTCGATGAGGTGCTCAAGGACCTCTCTGCGGGGGGCTTGTCTCTTCGACTCGGGGATCTTGGCCTTCGGGATCTTGGGCTCTACTATTGGCCTCTGTACCCTGGGCGGGGACACGGTTCTCGGAGCCGGGACCGCCAGCACGGGCAATGACGCTGCGACCGTCTTCGTGTACTCGGGGATGGTGTAAGAGGCCTTCTTGACCGTGTCCGGGGTCTGCTTCTGAGACGGTGGGGGCTTGATCGGCTCCGCTTCACCGGCGGGCCTCCTCCTCTGCCTCAGGAACCTCTGGACTATGCCCCGTATGAACTTTGTCAGCGGATCTCCTCCCTGCTGTGACATTGAGAGCCTGAGGGGCTCCTCCGCCACAGGGGTCATCCCCTCGAATGCTACCTCTGGCTTCGCCTCCCCCGGGATGAAGAAAGACAGTGCCGTGGGCGGGGAGGCAGTTATCCTCAGCAGTGAGACCCTCTGGAGTACCCTGACCATCCTCTGGATGAAGGAGCTGTAGTAGCCGTGGGGGGCAGCACCCTGCAGGCTACCCATCATGAAGGAGGAAGCCTTGGTCCTCCCCAGCACCGGCAGCACGTGCTGGCTGGCCCTCTGCATCTCGTGGGTTCTCAGCACAAGCGTCTCGAGGCTTTTCATTCAGGTCTGACCCTTCCCATCGACTCCCCCATGTCTCACTCGAAGACTATCCTAGTCGTTCCGCTCTCCACGGGCCTCGTGTAGGTCATCTGCCTGAGGCGGTGCGACAATGCAGAAATAAGAAAGTTGATCTGGTCCCGGGTGAGGTCCCCCGGGCTGTCGGCGAGCTTGTAACCGTAGTCGAGACAGAGGCTGGCCAGCTCGAGGCCATCGGGGCTCGAAACCAGCTCATCCATCTCTACCCTTTTTTTTTAACCTCCTCCGTCGATGTGACGCCACTTATCTCCAGGACCTTGGTGCCTATGAGCTCGGGAACTCCGAACTTCATGTCGGCGACCTCCTCCTTGGAGAGGCGGGGCTCCACCATCCCCAGTGAGGTGGCGAGCCTGAGGGCCTCGAAGTTCTTGGTCGCGTCCATTCTGCTGATGTCTGGGGTGCCGTCCTCGTTGAGTGGTACGCTGCCTATGAGGGAGAATATCTGGGTTAGCTCACCGTCCGTCAGAGGCCTTATGACGACCTCCGCGTCGTACTCGTCGATATAGAGAGACTCGTGCCTCTCCTTGCCCTTGAGGATGTCCTCCTTAGTCAACCTACGCGCGCCACTCATCCGGCTACCTCCAGCGTTCTACGGCTCGACTACTCTTCCCTAACCCTTGTTGAGGTGAAGTTGTACGCGGTCACGCCAACTCCGTTGGCGGTCATCTCGAAGCTCTTGTCGTCGAGGAAGCACTCGTCGAAGGTGATCTTCCTCAGCTGCTCCTCCCCCTTCATGAGGGTGAGAATGAGGCTGAAGCCCTTCGGGACTGGAGCGTAGAGCTCCTCGTCGAGAGTCTTGTTGAGGGAGCTGACCCTTATTGTGCCGGTGACTATCACCTGGCCCGTCTCGACTCCCACGCGTTCGCCCCATCCGACCGCCTCGACATCTGCCTGCCTCCGCCTGACCTTGAAGTCGACGGATTGTACGCCGTGCATCAGCTCATCGTTCAGCATCACACTGCTCTTTGCCGCGGACACGACTAACAATGACACTTCATCTCACCTCCTATGCCTGGACCGTCACGGTCGCGTAGATGTAGTCGATCGCCCTCACAGGCCTCACGGCCAGGTCGACCCTGACGATGCCCTGGGCGAAGTCCAGCTGAGAGCTGTAGACGTCGACGATGAAGGCGGGCTCCGTACCGTCGGTGCTGGGAACTATCGCTCCCTCCCTCTCCATTCGTATCATCAGAGCAGTGATGTTCTCCTTGAGGGCTGACCTGCCCCTCTCGTTGTTGAGTGTGCCGATGAACTCTTCGCCCGTCGACTTCACTAGCCTCACCGCGTGGTCCGTAGTCCTGATGACGCTGATCTGCTCCTTGCTCGTCGTTATGCCCTTGACGACGATGATTCCTTTGCCCCTCTGGGCCCAGACGGGGAGGATGCCCGCGTTGAGCAGCTGCCTAGCCTGGGCGGGGGTGTATTTCGCCTCCAACTCGGCGAGGCCCCTGATGGGTTTGAAGGTGGGCGACTCGAAGTAGTCCAGCCTGCTGATGAGGCCCGCAACGGCCCCAGCGACGCCGTGGGGCGCCACCACAATGAACCTATCACTGGCGAGCACCTCCGTCCTCTTGATGATGTCACTGATATCCTCGCCCTCGTCGACACTGCCTATCCCGATCCTGCCCATCGCCTCAGCACTCATGTTAGCGCAATGGGCCTCTATCAGGGCGTGGACCTTGGGGTCAGTTACGTCACAGGCAAAGACTATGTCTACTGTGGACTCTGCCTCAAGCCTTTCGAGGGCTGCCTCGAAGCTCTCCACCGTTGGGTCGCCCGGGGGCTTGCCTCCCTTTAGGGCCGTTTCCTTGACAGCGGCGGGGTTGTTGCCTGGTGCCTTTGTCTTGGACTTCAGGTCCTTGGCCGTGACGAGGGCTGAGTTGTCGTTGACGTACTTGACCAGGTTCTTCGCGCTCCTGCCGTCCATCATAAGATCGTCGAAGACCTCGAAGACCTCGCCGTCGCTTACCAGTAGCCTAACCGAGTTCTCTGCGCTTCCCTTCTCGACGCTGAACTTGATGTCGTTGCCTTTCGTGCCCATGGCCCGGGCCTGGAGCTCGACTGTGTCGGCTTTCTCAGCGTCCTGCAGAGTCGCCGTGGCGGCGGCACCGCCCTTACCGACGATGCGCGTCGCGACGACCTCGAATACCCCGTTCTGGAAGGCCTGCTTCGCGTTGTTTGTGAGGGTGTAGTCTGGGTTGTCGCCGAATTTGTCCGCGAACTCCCTCCAGCTGCCCACGTGGGTCGGGTCCATCTCGGGCCCCATCTCCGCTGTCCCGATCAGGGCTACGACTCCCGAGGGATACGCCGCTGGGGGGATTATCTCCTTGATTACTTTTACCTCTACGCCAGGAATTACTCTTACCAAAGTAACCCTCTCGCTACTATCTGTGACCAATGGGTATTTTAAATTTTAGAGCAATGTAGCAAAAAGGTATATTCTAAAAGTACAGAAAATCCGCACGAAGGCAAACATCTAGCCCCGGAAAGGCCTACTGGGGCCTCTTCCTGGGTGATGAGAGCTCGTCGAGGTAGGAGAGGGTGCTGGAGAGGGTGTCCTTTACCATGGTGGCTGTCCTGGAGCTTACGCCGTTCGACTTGGCCAGGGCGTCCATCGATCTGAGGCACTCGTCGGCGACCCTCTTCATCTTTGTGAACTCCTCCTGAGGTACGAGCCAGGTCACGTTCTCCAGGTTGGCTATCTCCCTCCTCCGCTGGGCGAGCTCCTCCTCGTAGTTGTCTATGTCCCACCTGAGGGCGGGGGCCTTGACCTCATACTCCCCCCTCTTGACGTCGCCGAGAGTCTTCCTCATCTCCAGCTCCTGGAGGCCCACCCTCGCGTCGTTGAGAGCCCTCTCCAGGGCGTCCAGGTCCCGGGCGTGGGTGAGGATCTCGTTGCGGCGGTTCATGCATTGCCTCGACCTCGCCTCGTATACCTCGAAGCGGCGGAGGAAGTTCCTCTCATCTATCTTTCCATCCTTGAGGAGGTCGACAAGCCAGAGCTCTAGGGAGATGCTCTTCATGAGCTCCTCCATCACAGCCTTAATGATGTCGACGCCCGGCACGGCCTCCAGCTCCCGCTTCACGAGCTGGCGGCTTGGCTCCACGGGCCTCGGCTTGTTCCCGTTGGTCGGCTTGGAGACCCTATTGGGGACCTTGTCCACCCTGACCATTCTGTCTGGCGACCTCTCCTCAGCCTTCGATTTGACAGGGGTGATAGTCCACTTCTTGATCTCCTCCTTCACCTCCTCCAGGTTGAAGTCGACGAACCTCTCAGGCTGGGGGGGCTTCGCCGCTTCCTCCCTCTCAGGCTCTTTCACGGGCTCTTCCTTATCAGATTCATGGTCCGACTCGTCGGTGAAGAGCGGAAAGCCGCAGTTGAGGCAGTACATGGCGTTGGGGCTCTTCATCCTGCAGTTGGGACATGTAACCGTGTCCTCAACAACCTCTGGCTCGGATTCATCTACCTCATGTCTCGTTTGCACGGAGATCCCCCTCTGATGGTCAACCTCATGATTGCTGTATATGCTATTTAACGGAAATCTATTCCAAATACGATTAAATGATAGGAATCAGTGATTAGGATTGCAGGTAAACTCAGTTATACTTAGTTGTTAGCAGCGTCCCAAGTGCTTTTTATGGGCTGAAATATTCGCTTCGCTGCACGTGTTCGGATAGTTAACGAGGTCGTCGACGCCCCTCCCCTTCAATAACGACACGATAAGTGAGTGCGAGAGGTGAGTCGGCCTTAAATCGTGTTATGGGAGATTGGACTCGATGAGCATGAGGATCACCCAGCTCAAGGGCGCCTACAGGGTAAGGGCCGAGTTGAGCGGCCTTGAGATCGTCTCCGGCAGGGATGCCCGGGACTCAGACTACGAAGGCCCGTCGCCGGGCGACCTGCTGGAAGCCTCACTGGGCACCTGTGTTGGGCTGGAGCTCGCGGCATACCTGAACAGGAGATACAGGATCGATGAGGGCGGCTTCACCATCGCCGTGAGGGCGGTGGACGAGGGAGATACAACGGAGTTCGTCGTCGACGTCTACCTCAATCACGACTTCGATGACAGGCAGCTGGGTAGGATAAGGGACGTCATGGAGAGCTGCGGCATCTGCGACATCATCAAGCACGCTCATAGCGTGGAGGTCAACCTAAAATCACCTAGAAAAGATGCCTGACAGTCTGGCCGAGGACAAACAGGCCGAAGGCTATCCCGACGATCCAGACATCCATCGCGAAGGCGAACCCTAACCCCGTCAGGCTCCCCAGGACGGAGCCCGCCGTGAACAGGGCGGCAAGGAAAACCATCCTACCAGGAGAGGCGTCGAGGGCGTAGTTGGATCCCAGCTCCTCAACGATCTTCGACAGCCGGATCCCCCTCCGAAGCAGGAGGCCGAAGAGGGCGTACATCGCCCAGACCGTGGCCTGGGCCCCTAGCCCCGGCAGCTCCTCGGGCCTGAGGAGGAGGCCGAGAGCCAGGTAGACGAGGCCCAGCAGCGCCAGCATCGCCTTGAAGCCCCTCGGGCCCGGGAGCAGCTCCCTGAGGCTGTAGCCATCTCCTCCAACCCTCCTCCAGGCGAGCACGAGCAGTATGAGAAAGCCGGAGTTAAGGAGGCCGGAGGCGAGGGAGTCGAGGGGCGTAGGAGTCCCGACACTCTGGAACACTCCAGCGGCGAAGACGAGGACCGCAGCCAGAAACGGAGCCTTCCCAGAGGTCAGCGCCCGCTTCGCCCAGCCGGGCAGCAGAGAGAAGACCTCCCTCGAGGAGGTGAGCGCCGTCTCTGCGAGGAAGAGGGGGAGGATGAAGGCCATGAACGCGTGCCAGAAGAGCACGAGGAGCAGGGTCTCCACCACCGCGACCCCGCCGAGGTAGATGGGGGCGCTGTCCCAGGAGGGCGACCAGATCACCTTGGTGATGTAGGCCTCGTAGAGGCCGAATATCGCCCCTGCAGGGAAGATGGCGTAGAGCCAGCCCCTGCCCCGCCTGAAGACTGTGCTCCAGAGGACGAGCGTGTGCAGGGTGTAGAGTGGGAAGACCATGAGCCAGCTGATGAGCTTGTAGAAGGGGTAGATGTCCGAGCCTGACACCACCTCGGCGAAGAAGACCGAGAGAGACCCGAGGATGAGCCAGAAGAAGAGCCTCATGCGTGTGGGGGGCCTAACCGATGCAGAGTCCACGGGTTCACCTCTCCAGTGGCGAGTGAACATCTCCCTTGCGATGTAAAGGCTTTGGCACTTAGAGGGAGTGCATCGCGGGATAGCTGAACGAGAGTCATCAACTGGAATAATAGGGTATCGTGGCGTTCTCCCCCACGATAGGAGCCGCTGATGCAGGTTGACAACGTTCAGGGTTCTCAGGTTATTCTATGATCAGTAGAAGACCCTGCTCATCGAGGCCCTCCCCCCGACCACCGGGACTCCCTCCATCTCCAAGAGCCTTGCCCTTCATCTCAGCGCCGCCCTGATAGCCGCCGAGGCCTCCGCCGCTCCTGACTGCCCTGTGGCAGGGTATGACGATGGGGAACGGGTTGGTCGCTAGGGCTTTGCCCACCGCCCTCGATGAGCGGGGGGCTCCCAGGTGGCGGGCGATCCTGCCGTAGGTGGTCACGAAGCCCCAGGGGACCTCGTACTCGGCGAGTATCACCTCCCTCTGGAACCGTGAGCAGGATTCGAGGTCGAGCAGGTCGAGGGTGAGCCTGATCAACTCACCGGCGAGGAACTGGGAGACGGCCTCTAGGAGGCGGGACACTTCTTCGTTTCTAGACCTTGCTGCGTTGGGGAATAGAGCTCAGTGTTCCATGCTGGTTGGTAAAAGGACGCGTACAACGCTGGGTTCTAGCTCGCCCTTCCAGACGATGGTGACCTTGCCGAAGGACGTTTCCGCATCATCGAAGTGGATAGCTCCTACGTGCTCCCCTCAGTGCTCATTCTATCAAGTTCAGCCCGGGGATAAGGGTTGGGGCTGCAAGCACTGTTCAATAAACGGGGGTTTACCCCCTCAAGTTTGAGGGTTGCACGGATAAATTTTTACTTTGAGATGAGGTTTATTGTGGGCGGGTTTCAGGGTTGGAGCGGCTTTGCGACATCTTCTTCGAGTTCTCCAACGAGGACAGGATGAAGATAATGCAGAAGCTCAGGGGGGAGAGCATGAACGTCACCTTCCTGGCTCAGGAGCTCGGCATCACCACCCAGGAGTGCAGCAGGCACGTGGCCCGGCTGTCGGAGGCACGCCTCACCGCCAAGGAACCCGAGGGAGCCTACAGCCTGACCCAGTACGGCTCGCTCTTCCTGAAGCTGATCCTTAGCCAGCAGTTCATCGCCGATGAGAGAGACTACTTCCTCTCCCACAGCCTCGTGAAAACGCCCCTGGAGTTCGTCTACCGGATCGGTGAGCTCCGGGGGAGCAAGTCCACGGAGAACGTGATGGTCACCAACCACATCGTCGAGTCAATCATCAGGGACGCCGAGGAGTACCTCTGGATACTCCACGACCAGTACTTCCTCAACATACTGCCCCCGACACGGGAAGCCCTGAGCAGAGGCGTCAAGTTCAGGACCTTCGAGCGCCTCACCAAGAGACCCGACGGAGGACTCGACCCCCACCGCCCCTCCTACATCGAGGAGGAGGATGAGGTCTTCTTCATGAGGGCCTGGCAGAGGGGCCAGGTCTCGACCGAGTTCTCCGACGAGATCGACATCTACCTCTACATCTCGGAGAGGCAGGCGTTCGTCGCCTTCCCCAGCGAGAGGGGCGGCTTCGACTACCTGGGCTTCTACTCCTCGGAGCCCTCGATGCTGGGCTTCTGCCGAGACCTCTTTGAGTACTACTGGGGGAGCGGCGAGCCCCTGACCCAGGAGAGGGGCGACAGGGTCTACGAGCTCAGGAAGAAGTACTACAGGGAGAGGGAGCAGGCCCGGAAGAAGTAGGTCTATTTAGACCAGATATCCGACGCCTCTACTTGGCCCCCCGAGAAGCGCTAGCATGGCATAACCCCAAGAACTATAACGGCTAGGCGCAGCGGATAGTCTGGGAGCCATGAGGGTACTATTCGTCGAGCCCCCCAAGGACGTCTGGTTCATCATGGGGGACTACCTGCCCCCGCCCTACGGGATCATACAGCTCGCAGCCTACCTGGAGAGGGAGATCGACGGCATCGAGATCGAGGTCCTGGACTGCAACGCCGAGGGGGTCTACTGGGATGACCTGGAGAGGAGGATTGCCGCCTATGGACCCGACATCGTGGCCTCCAGCTCCCTGGCGACCTGCAACGCCTACGCCGTCGCACGGACCCTCGAGATGGCCAAGAGGGTGGACCCCGAGATACTGACCGTCACGGGGGGCCAGCACTTCACCGCGACGGCTCGGGAGAGCCTGGAGGCGTACCCCGAGATCGACGTCATCGTCAGGGGCGAGGGGGAGCTGACTCTGACGGAGCTCGTCGAGAGGCACGGGGACGGCGAGCCCCTCCGGGATGTGAGGGGGATCTCCCTCAGGAGCGGCGGGGAGGTCGTGAGCACCCCGCCTCGGCCCCTGATCGAGGACCTGGACAGCCTCCCCTACTCTGGATACCACTTCGTGGAGCACCTGGTCGACAGGTACCACTTCGTGGCGATGACCGGCCAGAACGTCCCCTACGCCCTGATCGAGGGGTCGAGGGGGTGCTCGCACCGGTGCACCTTCTGCACCCAGTGGTGCCACTGGAGCGGGAGGTGGAGGACGAAGAGCCCCACCAGGATAGCCGACGAGATGAGGCACTGCTACGAGAGGTACGGGAGCAGGTTCATCTGGCTGACGGACGACAACTTCGGCTTCGGGGAACGCGCCGAGAAGCTCGCGGACAGCCTGCTGGGGCACGGCCTCGACGAGCTGATGTGGTTCACCCAGGCGAGGTGCGACGACGTAGTCAATAACAGAGATCTCCTGCCGAGGCTGCGCGAGTCGGGCCTCTGCTGGGTGCTACTAGGCGTGGAGGGGGCAACGGAGGCGAAGCTGGAGTCGTACGGGAAGGACATCAGCCTCGAGGACGCCGAAGGGGCGATCAGGCTGCTCCAGGAGAACGACATCTTCGCCCAGGCGATGTTCATCATCGGGGAGAGGGGGGACACCCGGGAGTCGATAGGGCACCTGAGGGAGTACGCAAACAGGCTGGATCCCGATTTCGTCATCTTCGCCATCCTCACGCCCTTCCCGGGGACGGGGCTCTTCGAGGAGGCCACTGAGAAGGGCTGGATAGAGGACTCCAACTGGTCCCACTACGACATGGTCCACGCCATCATGCCGACGGAGACCCTCTCGACGAGGGAGGTGCAGGAGGAGATCTACAGGTGCTACAGGAGCTTCTACGGCTCCTGGGGGAGGAGACTGAGGGGCGTGTTATCCAGGAACAGCCTGAAGAGGAGGATATACTTGTACATGACGCGTAAGGGGATCATCAGGGAACTGAGATCGCTCTTCTGATGGGCGCCTGAAAGACGGGCAGGATGAGCACTATTATGGCTCGTCGAACCCCTCTGCGGGCAGCCCTCTCGCGAGGGCACTCTACCTAGTCTTCCTCTGGTTGTAGCTGTAGAGGGTCCCGGCGACGATGAGTATGCCCACCATGATCGCCGCGAAGGGCCCGATGTCGATGTCCCAGCCGTAGAGCATCTGCAGCCCGAAGATTATGATCAGCAGACCGAAGAAGATGCCGAAGATGGTGCTGCCGTGGGGGAGGCCGAAGCACTCGCTCTCCATCTGCTTGCCAAATCTCTCGGCCCTCTCCCCGAAGTCCTCCATTCGCCTCTCGAAGTCTCCCTCCCAGTCCCTTCTCCCGCGGCGGAAGGCCTGAAGGGGCTGCCCGCAGCTGACGCAGTTGACGGCTTCGTCATCGTTCTTGGTCCCGCAATTTGTGCAATAAACCATGACCTTCACCTACACAATGTAAACGATTCTTCATTCGATTAAAGATTTTTTCTATCTCGAAATCTTTTTCGCGCGGAGATGAGGAACAGGGAATACCCAACTCCCGTAGGAAGATATTTGGGAACATGACGCTCACATTGGTTCCCAAATCGGAGCAGTTTTTTATCGGTGTTCACCAAAATCGCAGCAAGAATTATTAGGCTGGGCTAATACCTGAGTAGGATTCGACATGGTAAAAGTCGGCATCATGATCTGCGACCGCAACAGGACCTGCACCGGCAACAAGTGCTTCATGGCCGTGAGGGAGAGGGACGGCGCTTTCGCCCGCTACCCGGAGGACGAGCCCATAGAGGTTGTGGGATTCATCAACTGCGGGGGCTGCCCCGGAGAGAGGCTGGAGTACAGCCCCGCTGACATGAAGAAGTACGGCGCCGAGGTGATCCACCTGGCGACGGGATACCTCGCAGGATACCCCGCTTGCCCCTACATAGAGGACCACATCAGGTACATCGAGGACTACGTGGGCCTGCCCGTCGTCGTCGGGACCCACCCCATGCCCCAGAACTACGTCGACGCCCACGAGAGGGCTGGAGACTGGGACAGCGACGGAGTGAGGGATTACCTGAAGGGCCTCGTAGAGGATGGTGAGGCCTCGCGCAAGTACGACTCCACAAGCCTCGGATTCCTTAAGAAAAGTTGATGTAAGGCCACCCAGGGAGCTTAAAGGGACCTCCATGAACAGGCACGGCCTCACTGAAGAAGACCTGCAGCTGCTGAGGAAGGCGGGCTACTCGGAGAGGGCAATAGACTACGTCCTTGGGGAGGTAAACCACGGAGCCCTTGAGAACCCCGACGTCAGGCACGTGCAGATCGGGGAGTGCGGCGACCTCATGTTCCTCTACCTGATACTCGCCGAGGGGGGAGTGATATCGGAGGCGAGATTCAGGTACGTCGGATGCCCCGCCCTGGCCGCCTCAGGATCCTCGATGACTGAGCTGGCCAGGGGAAGGACGATCCAGGAGGCGAGCGCTCTCATGGTGGAGGACCTGATGAGGGACCTGGAGTCCCTCCCCGAGGACCACATGCACTGCCCGGCCCTCGCCATCGCGACCCTTAGGGGCGCCCTCGACGCCTGCCGAGGTAGAAGGTTGCTGACGAGGGATGAGCACGACGACTACGTGCACTTCTGCGGTTTGACTGGGAGGCAGCTGGAGGCCCTGCCCTCTATACCCTGCTCCGACTGCCCGGAGGTGAGGAGGTGCGAGGAGGACCACCTCATAGTCTCGGGGCGCAGAGCCAAAGTGGTCTCATAATAGAGCTGTTAAGAGTTTACCAATGATGCCCGCTCAATATCGCGCGCGAACCACTGCAAAAGTGTATCAACAAATAGCGATTAGATTTAAGTAGACTATAAGGCACTATCGCAAATCAGAAAAAGATCAATCTTAGATAAAGATGGTGAAGCGTGATCCAAGCAAGTTTGGCTATGCATCTTTAATTATCGGAAAGTAACTTTGCAGGATGTAATTCAGGCGCGAACGAGGAGGAGAAAATATGAAGAGAAGAATCGAGGTTAAAACTTCTAGAACTGCAGAGATGACGTGCTCATCGAGAGCGGCCTCCTACTATGAAGAGAACCCATTCTACAGAAGTTGTGACCATGTGGCCACCCTACTCGTACCGTGGTTCGTAAAGTACATGTCAAAGATCGGTTTCCTGAGAAAGCTATTCATGGCAAAGTTCGCCCCCAAAGGCGTGTACGAATACGTGATCGCACGCACCAAGTACATTGACCACATCTTCACTGAGGCCGTCGAGCAGGGTGTCGAACAGGTGCTAATTCTCGGAGCGGGATTCGATACGAGAAGCATACGTCTGCTTAAGAGCGGCAGCAACGTCAGGGTGTTTGAGGTCGACGCAGAGGTAACTCAGAAAGCGAAACTGGGTAGACTACGTGAGGTCGGTGTACCGATACCCGATGGCACAACTTACCTGTCAATAGACTTCAACAGAGAAGATACCATGGAATGTCTGTTAGCGAACGGGTTTGAGCGCGGTAAGAGATGCCTCTTCATCCTCGAAGGGCTGGTAATGTATCTGGATGACGACGCCGTCGACAAGACGTTCCGCCTGATACACGATCTATCAGGAGGGGAGAGCCGCGTCGTCTTCGACTACGTGCATTCCTCTGTGCTACGACACGAGGGGAGGTATTACGGTGAAGAGCTTCAGAAGAACGTCAGCGACGCTGGCGAGCCATGGACCTTCGGATTCGAGGAGGGAGAAGTAGGTGGCTTCCTCCTTGATCACGGCTTCACCATCGAGGAGGAGTGCAACTCCGACGAGCTTGAGAAGAGGTACTTCACTGGTTATAATGGGGAGCTCCTGGGCAACGTCAATGGAACGCACAGCATCGTCCTGGCAAAACCCATCTAAAAACGAGCCAATTATCCTGTTTCTTCAAGAAGAGAACCGCACTCGGCATGTCTAGTCAAGAGCTAAATATTTAGACTAGCCTAAACTATAATATATAATATGGAAAAGGCGGATTATGGGAACTGGGTTCCCCAAAAAATTTGGTTGCTCCTCCTATTCGCCTCAATATTTGCCTACCTCGCCACCCTTCTCACAAACATCTGGCTTGTTGTGGTCGTGTTGAAGACGGTGTCTCTGCTCTCCCTCGGGTTTTTCATCTTTCTAGGGTACGTGTACTGGCTGCTGGAGAAAGACGACAAGGGGATACAGAGACAGTTCTGGAGCCTCCTCATAGAGCACCTGAAGTGGGATGGCAGAGGGAAGGCCCTCGACATAGGCACGGGCAGCGGGCCCATAGCCATTCTCCTGGCGCTCAGATATCCCTCCTCCGTTGTCAAAGGAGTCGACTACTGGGGCGAGCCCTGGACATACTCTAGGCAGAAATGCGAGAGAAACGCGGATCTCGAGGGCGTCTCGGACAGAGTGAGCTTCGAGAGGGCAAGCGCGGTGGACCTGCCCTTCGGCAATGGGGAGTTCGACGCTGTGCTGAGCAATTTCGTGTTCCACGCGATCAGGGTTAAGGACAGGACACAGTTGATTGCTGAGGCATTGCGCGTGTTGAGGTATGGCGGCTCTTTCGCATTTCAGGATCTATTTAACGACGAGTTCTACAGCGAGGATTTCCTCGATGTGATCAAGAGTTGGGAGCTGAGGGAGGTGAATTTCGCTGACTCTTCAGATTATATCTCCACCCCAATGGCGCTGAAGCTCAAGCACATGACGGGAGGCAGCGGAATCCTTTTCGGGATTAAATAGACGCACGCCAATATAATGGCTCAGACATGGTCACAACCATTCTCGATTTGTTAGTTGGATTCAAGACATATCTGTGAGTTCGCGCGAATTCAGTATGCGTGGTGAAGTCCGTGAGAGAGGGAATTGGCGAGGAACACCCGTTTTGTGATTCAGGGCAGAACACGTTCATTTTGCTCTACTTGTTGACATGGATGGCGGATTCCTTCTGGTTACACCTATCCACTGTTCTCACAGGTTCCATTCACTGGATTCTGAGAGGTATATTGGCGGCAATCTCAATGGCAGCCGGAGTATACCTTGCGCAGGGCTCTCACAATGTGGTCTTCGACGGAGCCCCCTCTGATCCTCGACTAATCGACTGGGGAGTTTTCGGCATAGTACGTCACCCCATGTATCTCGGAGTACTGCTGGTTCTTCTTGGACTATTCCTCTGGTCCCTCTCTCTGCTGTCGCTATGCGTCTGGATCTGTTTCTTTCTCTTCTATGACCGAATGGCGAGTTATGAAGAAGAGGATCTGTTAAGGATATTCGGAGAGGATTACGAGGAGTACCGGAGAAAGGTGGGTAAATGGATCCCCGTCGTCTCAGGATGAGACAAATTATGGATTTATGAAGCCAGATCGTTCAGGCAGAGTCTGGCAACGTAACTGGGTTTGGAGAGGTTTTTTAGAGCAGAGTCGCGCGCACGGCTTATAATACCATCATGTTAAAGTACAGGTAGAAGACCCCCGTGGGCGTTCAACATGGATAAGAGTCTGTTTTTCAGGCTTTCTTTCATTGCTCTGTGGGCGCTGTTCGGAGTCGTTAGAGGTTACTATGGAAGAAGGACGAAGACTCATGGCACTGTTGCCGGCGTGATAGAGAAGCTGAAGATGGCCGAGGAGGACATGGGGGTAGGGTTCAAGGCGATCACCGCTGTCATCACGGCAGTGGGAGCAGTGGGATTGATCCTCTATCTCCTGTCGCCGCCGTGGTGGACGTGGACTCTCATTCCACTGGGCGAGTGGGTTCAATGGCTGGGCATTGCGGCAGCACTGGCGCCGATTCCCTTCATAATCTGGGTACACCATCACCTTGACAAACAGTGGTCCATTGCGTTGGAGATTCAGCAGGATCACAGACTAATCACAACGGGTCCATACAGGTACGTCAGACATCCAATGTATCTGGGGATATTCGTCTACACGGCGGGGCTCATGATGATATCCCTGGATTTGTTGGTGATCCTATTCTTCGCGTTCTCGATATGGGTGAACTACAGGAGGATACCGAGGGAGGAGCAGATGCTCATCGAGGAATTCGGCGAGGAGTACATCGAGTATATCAAAGCATCCGGGAGACTGCTACCGAGATTTCAACGCGATCACACGTGACCACAGCTTTGTAGAGGGGCATTTTCTCCAGTTGAATCTGTTATCCCCGCGCGCGACCCGAATATTTATGCTGACCGGGGAGATATTGGTTATGGCTTGTACGAGGTCTGGGTGCTCTCACTGCTGAGC
>Ga0209427_10003286_pt1 | contig 19005 bp, 18 predicted proteins | sample DeeMarSWOR136_30_FD_187465 | JGI IMG/M metagenome (GOLD analysis project Ga0209427, IMG submission 187465) | Marine sediment microbial communities from White Oak River estuary, North Carolina - WOR-1-36_30 (SPAdes) (version 2) | ecosystem: Environmental > Aquatic > Marine > Intertidal zone >...
ACTTCAAATCCCTGTGGTCTCAACCTCTGGCAGCTTTCCTCTCTTCTTAGATGTGTTACCTTGCCAATGGGGCGGTTTGTAATCTTAGACCTTAAGCTGCTGAAGGATGATACTATTCTGCTCCACAGTGAATGAGAATAGCGGTAGGCTCTGCTGGGAAAATTAAGGCGCTAGGGCTTTTGCCGTCCTGTCTCCCGGTTGCGTCCTATACACTTTATTGCTACAATTATCTTCAATAGTCGGGGAGGTTTATAACAATGAAAATCAGTAATTATCTTGATACTGAACCTACTGAGGAAATATCCGGGGTAATAAAACGTGAGGTTATTACGGCTGACGACGGGGCACCACGTTTCTGTATGCGTGTTTTCGAGGTTGCGGCAGGTAGCTCTGCCCCAGCTCATTCTCACTGGTGGGAGCACGAGGTGTTTGTTCTTTCCGGGCAAGGAATGGTGGTAAGTGAACAAGGTGCAACCCCGATAGGGGAGGGCAGCGTTATCTTTATTGCCCCTAATGAGCATCACTGCTTTGTTAATAATGGTAGCGAGCCTCTCCGTTTTATTTGCGTCATTCCGTTGCAGCGGTAGAATCCGAGAGCTAAATTACACTAAATACTTTACATAATCTTATGACGGAGGTATTTTCTTTATGATAACTGAATTTTATCTGCCAACAAAGATTATTTTTGGCTCTGGGAGCCTTGCCCGGCTGGGGGCAGAAGCGAAGAAATTAGGACGAAAGGCTATACTGGTCACCGGTTCTGGTAGTATGCGCCGGACAGGGGTACTGGATAGGGTAGTGCAAGACTTGAAAGACAATGGTGTAGATACCTTAATTTTTGACAAGGTGGTGTCCAATCCTCGTGCCTCAACAGTGGATGAGGGAGCCAGGATAGTTCGTAGTGAGGGAATTGACTTGATTATTGGCTTGGGTGGAGGCAGTGCCATGGATACCGCTAAGGGAATGACATTGGTCAGTACTGGTACCGAGTCAATCGTTCATCATATGAACGTTAGGGTTGATGTAACGGGTCGTGTGCCACTACCTCTTATTTTGGTGCCGACTGTTGCCGCTAGTGGTTCTGAGGTAAATAGGGTAGCTGTGATTACCGATTGGGAAACCCATGAGAAACGAGTGTTATTAAACCCTCTTTTTTATGCTAAGGTTTCTATTATTGACCCTGCTCTTACACTTACCTTGCCTAAAAAGCCAACGGCACAGGGGGGAGTAGATGCCTTTTGCCATGTAGTGGAGTGTTACCTGACTACTAAAAATCCCTTTCCCTTGACCGACGGCATTATGGAAACAACAATGAGACTGATAGTTGAGACTTTGCCACAGGTGTTAGCTAGACTGGATGACATTGAAGCTCGCACTCGTCTTTCTTGGGCGTCTACTGTTGCCTGCTCACAGTTCGTTGAACTGGGGGGAGGAGCCGGCTTTAGGACACTTCATGGCATTGAGCATACGTTAAGTGGATATTATGACATTGCTCATGGTGATGGTCTGGCAGCCCTGCTTCCCACCTGGATGAGATACACACTTCCGGCAAAACAGGATAGGTTTGACTCTCTGGGCAAGAACGTCTTTGGTGAGACAGATGGGATACTGGCTACCGAGAAGTGGCTGGAAAGGGTAGGTATGAAACTCCGGCTGCGAGACCTCGGTATTGAGCCTGAGCTCTTTGAGGAAATGGCAAACTCTACAGTGAAGACAGATGCCTTGCTCCCGAAGCATCCTAGAGTACTTGATGCCGCCGCTATAGCCCAAATTTACCAAGACTCCTACTAGGAAAAACCTATAGCCTGTATTGAAGCCGTTAGTTATTGCTAATCGAGGTAGTTAAAGGTTATAGCTCTAATTCTATAGGCTAACCTTGAAGTGAGCTAAACCAGCCATAATATTACTTAGATTAATCTTTGATTGCTTGTTTCTCTCGTAGCTCCATAATGAACTCAGCCGCCAGTCGGGCTGCTTTCCCTACTACTTGAGGGCATCCATCGGCAGCATGGCCGCCGGCATTCTCAAACTCCTCGAACTCCTTAGGATCAGCCAGGTTGAATGAGCGCCCGAATTTTGCCTTTTGAATATCACGGCATAAGCTACTCCCCAGTGCCTTCTCAAATCTCCGAAAAAGCCTGAAGCCTTCTGCCATTGGGTCGAAAAACGCTGGTTCATCTTCTATCTTTTTACTGGCTGTGACTAATCCTATTGCTAATAATCCACCAAGCAACGCTCCACAAGTCTCACCTCTCCATGCAATCCCAGCAGAAAGGGGGGTGGATGCTTGAAAGGTTAAATCATCTCCCAGGTTAAGGTTTTCTTGGAGTGCAAGCAATGTACAGCGGGCGCACCCATAATATTTCTCCTCATATTTTTGAGCGGTTCGCTCAATTTTATCCAGCAATTCTTCTTTTGATAATTCTTGTGTCATGACTGGTCTCCTTCCTTTTAGGGATATTTTAGACTTCAGCCAATCCCGTGTCAATCTGACAGAATTTCTATTCTCATTTTTTTGTTGAGCCTAATTAGTTTATAATACTAGAGAAGTAATATACTTTTTGCGGGAATCTGTTTATCTATATTGTTAATTTTGTAGATTAGCCTTACTGTTTAAGAAAAAACCTATGACAGATATTGAAGCTATTGGTCACCAGCTAGCTGAGGCGGTCAAAGGTTATAGTGCCGATTATATAGAGGCTCGCCTTGAGGAGAGCCATACCAGCCATATTACCTACCGTGGTAAGGAGATAGAGTCTATTGGCAGGTCTACCGCCATTGGTGGAAATGTGCGAGCACTGGTAAGAGGCGGTTGGGGCTTCGTTACCTTTAATAACTTGAATGACCTGCCAGGCAGAGTAGAGCTGGCAGTGAAGCAAGCCCAAATTGTGGGTAACGAAGAAAGCAAACTGGCTCCGGTAGAACCGGTGGTTGAAAATGTGCCAAGCCAGGTAGATAAGAATCCGGTAACTATCTCTCTAGCCGAAAAGAAACGGCTATTGGACGAATATAATGATATTATCTGGCATACGCCAAAGATACAAACTTCAGTTATTGGCTACGGTGATAGCCACAAAAAGGTAATCTTCACAAATTCATCAGGTAGCTATGTTGAGCAGGAACGGATGGATATTACCCTGCGCTTGACTGCTATAGCTGCGGAAGACAGCAATATCCAGCAGGTGGGATTGAGCCTGGGTAGTAGCGGTGATTTTAACTCAATTCAGGACTACCACCAGCAGGTAAGGCTGATGGCTCAGCGCGTTGTAGAGCTATTATCAGCACCACAGGTAAAGGGAGGAGAATATACTGTAGTGTTAGACCCGGTTCTGGCTGGTGTCTTTGTCCACGAAGCCTTTGGTCATTTATCAGAGTCTGACTTTGTTTATGAAAACGACCGCTTGCGCCAAATTATGGTTCTCGGCAAAAAATTTGGCAGTACTGAGCTTAATATTGTTGATTCGGCAGCTATACCTGGACTGCGAGGCAGTTATAAGTATGATGATGAAGGAGTGCCAGCAACTAAAACCTATCTTATCAGGGAGGGTAAATTAGTCGGCAGGCTTCATTCTAGGGAAACCGCTGCCAAGATGAAGGAAAAGCCCACCGGTAATGCCAGAGCCATTAACTATCGCTATCCGCCTATTGTGCGTATGACCAATACCTATATTGAGCCGGGGGCAGTCTCCTTTGACGACATGATAAGTGATATCAGGGAAGGTATCTATGCCAAAAACTGGTATGGTGGTATGACCAGTATGGAGATGTTCACCTTCTCTGCTGGAGAAGCCTATATGATACGTAACGGCAAGCTTGCTGAGTTATTACGACCGGTAGTACTTACCGGAAATGTGTTCACCACCCTTAACAATATAGACGCCATAGGTAATGACCTGGAGATGAATCAGGGTGGTGGCTGTGGTAAGGCGGCGCAGGTGCCCTTGCCTGTTTCCAATGGTAGCCCCCATATTAGAATTCGTCACTGTTTGGTTGGAGGCAGATAAGTGGAGAATATCCTGGCTCAGGCTAAAAAGGTGGCTGGGGAGGCTGAGGTGTTTATGGTCTCCTCAGAGGAAACCTCAGTTCAATTTGAAGCTAACCGCCTGAAACATGTTCAAACCAAGCAGAGCAGCCAGGTGGCGCTACGTATCGTCAGGCAGGGCAGGATTGGTTGTTCATCTACTACGGAGCTGGGTAACAGCCAGGGCCTGGTCGATAATGCCGTGGAATCAAGTCAGTTCGGTATGCTGGCCAAGTTTGAGCTGCCCTCCTTGGGCTCTTATCCTGGGGTTACAGTCTTTGACCCTGGGGTGGAACCTGTGCCCATAGCTGAGATGACTAAGCTTGGCGATGAGCTTATAGCTACGGTTAAAAGTCATACCCCAGATATTATATGCCAGGCAGAGGTGACCAAGAGCATAATCTCAGTCAGTATCATAAATTCTCGTGGTGGGCAGTCAGATTACAGGAAAAGCATCTTTAGTCTGGGTATTGGGGGCAGCCTTATCCGTGATACGGATATGCTCTTTGTCGGCGAAAGCGAAAGCTCTTGCCATCCCTTAGCTGAATCTAAGGTGGTAGCTGATGTAGTGCTCCAGCAGCTTGAGCTAGCCAGGAGCCAAGCCTCAGTATCAAGTCAACCACTGCCAGTAGTATTTACCCCTAATGGGGTAGCTAGTGCACTAGTTCCATCTTTAATGGCAGCTTTCAACGGCAAGACAGTTCTGGAGGGTGCTTCACCTATAGGGAACAGACTTGGTCATCGGGTTTTTGATGAAAGACTATCGTTGTGGGATAACCCTACAATAGCCTATCGCCCGGGAAGCCGCCCCTGTGATGATGAGAGTGTACCCAGTCAGTGCACCCCTCTCGTTGAACAGGGCACTATAGCCAACTTCCTTTATGACTTGCAAACAGCTGCCATGGCTCACACGCGGAGCACCGGTAACGGCAGTAGAAATCATGGCGGATTGCCCGTTCCCTCGCCCACCGCCTTTGTTGTTGCCCCCGGTGATACTACCTTTGATGAAATGTTAAACGACATGAAGGAAGGGCTGGTTATTGAATGGCTAATGGGAGCCGGACAGGGTAACATTTTAGGTGGCGATTTCAGTGGCAATGTCCTGCTTGGTTATAAAGTGGAAAGTGGTAAAAGAGTGGGTAGGGTTAAGAATACTATGGTCTCGGGGAACATCTATCAGGTTCTTAAACAAATTGCAGCTATTGGCAGTGAGCCCAAGTGGGTAGGGGGCTTTCTTCAGACGCCGCCTCTTTACTGTCCCAGCTTGTCAGTGGCGGCTAAGTAAGTCATTTGAAAGAGGGAGACTGAAGGGATAAGATTGATAAACAATCTTATCCAGAGATAGTTTTTAGCCCAGGTGTGACAAGATAGGTGCATTAAAATGAGCAAGTTATTTAAACTTTATGCCAAACCAAAGCTTAATTCGCCAAATATGTTAGCTGCTTGGCCTGGTATTGGCAATGTGTCAATGATAGCAGCTACATACCTGCAAAGGAAGCTAGGCTTTAAGGAACTGGGCGAGGTTGAGGCTTCCCGTTTTTTTGACCCTATTGGAGTAGTGGTTAGGGACAATGTGGTAGAGGCACCGCAGTTCCCACAGAGCAAGTTCTACTACTGGAAAAACAAGGGTGAGGGAAGCGATATAATACTATTTATAGGCGAAGACCAACCTGCCTCCAAGGGATATGAGCTGGCTAATTGTGTCCTCGACCTAGGACTGAGCTTTCAGGTTAAACGAGTATATACCTGCGCTGCAGCTATGACCCGTATCCACCACACCGAGCAGCCCAGAGTGTGGGGAGTAGCTACTAATCAGCAAGTAACTGAGGATTTAAAAAGTTATGATTTGGTGCAAAGGGGTCACTTTCACATTGCCGGGTTGAATGGGTTAATGCTGGGCGTAGCTAAAGAGCGAGATATTGAGGGTGTTTGCCTGCTGGGTGAGGTGCCTTTGTATGCTACTCGAATGCAGAACCCAATGGCGGCTTTGGCTATACTTAAGGTGCTGGTTAAAATGCTAGGCATTGGAATTGATACGGATGAGCTGGTACAGCAAGCTGAGAAGGCAAGTGAGAAAATGAAACAGTTAGCGGCTGAGGTTATGGGCGAGTATATAGACTACTTTACCGAGCCTATATGGGAACGTGATGAGGAAGAAGAAGAGGAAGAGTAAAACCGAGGAGTATAATATGCCATCGCCTGTTGAGGAAACTATTGCTGACATGGATAAAGCTAACAAAGAAACCGGTGAGGATGTATGATTACCGGCAGTAAGGTTAAGCTTCGTGATAAAAGATTGTCCGATGCGCGAAACGACTATACCTGGCTCAGTGACCCCGAGTTAGCTCAGCTTGATGCTGTTCCCCCGTTAGCTATCAGCTTTACCCGGTATCTATTAGAATACACTAGCGAACTGCGCTACTTCTTTTCAAGTAGTCGACGGTTCGTTATAGAAACTCTGGATGGTAAACACATTGGTAACTGCTCATATTACAATATTAATGAGACTAAAGGCGAAGCTGAACTAGGTATTATGATTGGCAATCGTGACTACTGGGGCAAAGGCTATGGTATTGATGTCGTAACTGCTTTAGTTCGCTATATTTTTCGCCAGACAAACCTTAAGCGAATCTACCTTAAGACTCTTGACTCAAACACCAGGGCGCAAAGGTGCTTCAAGAAATGCGGCTTTACCCCCTGTGGGAATCTGAGAAGGGACGGATATAACTTTGTGCTTATGGAGCTCCACCGCAGCCAGTGGGAAAAGCAGCAAACGGAAGCCGAACGATAAAATTGCTTATATCAAGGAAGGAGAAACATGGCTTTAAGAACTGGAGACCAGTACAAAGAGGGTCAGGCAAAGATTAACCATAATGTTTACATCGATGGCAGAAAAGTAGAGAACTTGGAAGAAAATCTCAATACCAGGACAGTATTAGATGCTATGGCTAAGGTTTTTGACCTAGGTACTGAACCTCAATATGATGAGGTTATGAATGCAATATCTCCTTTGATTGGAGAGAAGGTGAACCGGAACGTGTATCTACCCCGTTCTCCGAAAGACTTGGAGATGCGTGCTGAAATGGGTCTTCTATGCTCTCAGAGATTGGGTACCTGTAATTATCGCTGTGTTGGCTGTGATGCTCTCCAGGCGACGGCAGCTACTACTTATGAGATGGACCGGGAGCTAGGTACCGATTATCACAGCAGATTTATTGAGTGGCTCAAATATGTTCAGCAGAATGACCTGGCGGTTAGTGGCGCTGCCATGGATGTTAAAGGTCCCCGAGATATCAGGCCTGGACAGGGTGACCCTGACCACTATGTGAGGGTCGCTGAGAAACGCTCTGATGGCATCGTGTTACGAGGTGCCAAAACACATCAAAGTGGAGCTATAGGAGCCGATGAGACCTTGGTCATACCAGGCATGTCTACCAGAGAGGGTGAAGAGTCCTATGCTGTGGCTTGCGCTGTCAAGAACTCCCAACAGGGAATTACCTATGTCAGCCAATATAATGCAATGTCGGCAGAAAGAGAATTTATGAATGATAATTCAAAGATAGGCAACCCGCTATATGGTCAGAGGGAAACCTGTCTGTTTGTCTTTGATAATGTCTTTGTTCCTTGGGAACGGGTTTTCATGTGTGGGGAGACAGAATATGCGCCTAAGCTTTTGCTTCGTTTTGCTAAGCAGCACCGGATGACCTGTGGCGGCTCCTGCAAGGCAGGATTTATGGACCTTATTATTGGAGCCACGCAGATATTGATAGAGTATCTTGGTTTGGATAAGGTATCCCATATCCGTCAGCAAATTACGGAGATGATTAAAGTGAGAGAGATCTCCTATGGTTGCACAATAGCTTCTGCCTATAGAGGAAAAGAAGAGCCGAAAGGCTCTGGGTTTTACCTGTGTGATGAGGCTCTGGGCAATGCAGCTAAGCTTAACACCGCTGACGGTTTCTGGGAGGTGATGAAGTGGGCTGGTGATATCGTTGGTGGATTTGCCGTAACTATGCCATCCGAGAGGGAGCTGGAGAATCCGGTGACAAAACCTCTGATAGAGAAGTATTTCAGGACAAATGCCTCTGCCGGAGACAGAATGCGTATGTCCAAGTTTTTGCAGCACTGGGTGGCAGGTCTTCATGGAGTGGGCACTTGGCATGGAGCAGGTCCTCGGCAAAACCAGATGGTAGCCTTGTATAGGAATACAGACCTTAGGAAGAAGAAACAGTTGGCTAAAGAGCTGGCGGGATTGCAAGATTAATATTAGCTAAAGTGATATAACAGCCACTTAAATAAGCACTTACTCTATTTGGTGGGCTGAACTATTGCTCAGCCCTTTATGCCTTTTTTGCGGTAAAGGTTAAGCCATTACCCTTACGGTCAACCAAGACTACATCGCCAGGACTAAATTCCCCGCTAAGGAGCTTGGATGATAGGGGATTTTCCACATAGCGCTCTATGGCTCGTCTCAGCGGTCGTGCGCCATACTGTGGGTCGTAGCCTACTTTAGCCAGCCAGGATTTAGCTTTCTCGGTTAGCTCCACACTTAGCTTGCGCTCAGCCAGACGCTTCTGCAAGTCCTTTGCCAGTAAATCAACAACGCTTCTGAGCTGTTTCTCATTGAGCTCATGGAAGACTATAATCTCGTCTATGCGGTTAATGAACTCAGGGCGGAAGGTCTTCTTCATCTCAGCCAGCACTTTTTCCTTCATGCTTTCATAGGACTTTTTCTGAGTTTTGGCTTCGTCTTTTTGTGTGGCAAAACCAACACTCGTTTGGCGCTTGATGAACTCAACACCAACATTGCTGGTCATAATAATTAGGGAATTCTTAAAATCTACTGTCCGCCCATGACCATCGGTTAACCGTCCATCATCAAGGATTTGAAGCAGACTATTGAACACCTCAGGATGTGCTTTTTCGATCTCATCCAGCAGGATTACGCGGTAGGGGCGTCGCCTCACTGCCTCAGTAAGCTGTCCACCTTCCTCATAGCCAACATAGCCTGGTGGTGCGCCAATAAGGCGTGATACCGTGTGCTTCTCCTGGTATTCTGACATATCAAGACGAACCATTGCGTTCTCATCATCAAACAGGAACCAGGCTAAGGTACGAGCCAGTTCAGTCTTGCCGACACCGGTTGGACCTAAGAATACGAAACTGCCGATAGGTCGCTTTGGGTCCTTGAGTCCAGCTCGGCTCCGCCTGATAGCTTCAGATATTGCAGTAACTGCCTCCTCTTGGTTTATCAGACGGTCGTGAATCTTCTCCTCCATATGGAGCAGCTTCTCGGCTTCGCCTTCCAGCATCTGGGATACAGGAATGCCCGTCCATTTAGAGATTAGTTGGGCAATATTCTCTTCATCTACCATCCCATCAATCTTCTCCTGCTGAAGCCATTTGCTTTTAGCCTGATTATACTCCTCCTCCAGGCGCAACCTCTCAGACTTGAGCTGGGTAGCATGCTCATAGTCTTGGCGTTGTGAGACAGCCTCCTCTTCATTGATTAATTGCTTAAGGCGCTGCTCTAAAGATTTAACCTCTGGCGGGGCGCTCTCGGTATCTATACGTAACTTGCTGGCGGCCTCATCAATGAGGTCGATGGCCTTATCCGGCAAGTATCTGTCTGAAATATAGCGTTGGCTTAACTGAGCCGCTGCCTCCAGAGCTTGGTCACTGATTTTAATCTTATGGTGCGCCTCATATCTGGGGCGAAGCCCGCGGAGCATCTCAATAGTAGCCTCAATACTGGGCTCGCCAACGAATACCGGCTGAAGACGACGCTCCAGAGCTCTATCCTTCTCAATAAACTTACGATACTCATCAATAGTGGTAGCACCCACACATTGCAGTTCACCATGAGCTAATGCTGGCTTGAGCATATTACTGGCATCAATGGCTCCCTCAGCTGCTCCAGCCCCAACCACAGTATGAATCTCGTCGATGAATAATATAATCTCACCCTGTGCCTGCCGTACCTCATCCATAACTGCCTTAAGTCGCTCCTCAAACTCACCACGGAACTTACTCCCTGCTACCAACGCTCCCATGTCCAGAGCCACTACCTTGCGCCCCTTAAGGGAATCAGGAACATCATCAGCGGCAATCTTTTGTGCCAGCCCCTCGGCAATGGCAGTCTTACCTACGCCGGCATCGCCAACAATCACCGGATTATTCTTGGTCCGCCGGGTAAGTATCTGCATCACCCGCTTAATCTCATCATCCCGACCTATAACCGGGTCGAGTTTACCCTTATGGGCAAGCTCAGTCAGGTCTCGACCATACTTTTGCAGAGAGCGATACTTGCTCTCTGCCCTGGCGTCAGTAACCCGGTGCCCACCACGAAGAGCCTGGAGGGCACGATACACCTTTTCTTGGTCAATGCTGAAGCGATGAAGAATGCTGGCTGCCTCACCCTTCTCCTCCCCAGCCATAGCAATTAGCAGGTGCTCAGTGCCGATAAACTCATCCTTAAGCCTATCAGCCTCAGCCGCTGCTGACTGCAGAAGTTGAGCTATGCGTGGGGTAGCGTAAATTTGCGTCACTTCATAAGTAATACGAGGGGATTTATCTAAAGTGGTTACTACCTGCTGCCTCACTGCCTCCACGTCAGTACCAAGCTCTCTCAATATGTTGCCAACCAGGCCACTCTCTTGCTGAAGCAGTGCCAGCAGGATGTGCTCCACGTCCCACTGTGAATGGTGATACTGACGAACTAGCTCTTGGGAAGCAGCTAGTGCTTCTTGTGCCTGCTCCGTAAATCTTTCCTGCCTCATAATAACCCCCCATCAAGTCCCTTAATTACTGCTGGCAAAGCCAAATTGTTAGTTATCATCAACCCCCTATCCATTGTAACAGGTAGTGTAATCCCCAGTGCCCGGCGTAGGCTATAATCAGACCTCTTATTGTCTTACCTGCCCAGCTGACTAGGAAGAACCGCTTTAAGCCCATGTGAAGTGAGCCTGCTACCAGACCAACGGGGTAGCATAGTGCCCAAACAAACGCATTGACAATAAAGACAACCCAGAGTCCCCCCCGCCGCTCTATCAAACCTACCAGGCGGCCACGAAAGGCGTCCCATTTGGAGCGAAGCTTAGACTGTTTTGGCGCTGGGTTATCACTGCTTAACATTGGTTCCTCATAAAAAGCTTGTCGCTTTGAACTAAGCTTAGACCATAAGGTTTTCCCACCTGCCCCGGTCAGGTATACTGTTATCCCGCCTAAAGCCTCGCCCAACCCTGATACCAACCCTAAGTATAGCGGATTCACTGCGTGACTCAGAGTGAAAACTACCAGCAGGCTGGGAGCCGGGATAATGGTTATACCTCCCAGGATGCTTATCAAAAAGCCGCCTAGATAACCATACTTCTCAGCATGCTGTATCTCCTGCCAGAAATAGACTACGGCGGCAACAAGCAGCGCTGAAAACAGAATGACTATGCCGATAAGAAAATACCGTAGCCATTTCCTTTGCCTCTCTTGTTCAACTTGCCTGATTGCCAGCGGTTACCTCCTGTGACATTTTAACGAATTTGAATAGTTTACCATCTTTTCCGCTTAGAGAAAACAAACCGTTAACATGACTTAAAACCCTGTCCCTCATGCCATCATATATTGCCAAAACCCCTCCCGTCTTTAACACCCGATGTAGCTCTTCTAATACTGTCCGTTTGTGTTTAATCTCGTGCAGGACATCACACATCCAGATTATATCTATGCATTCATCCGGCAAACCCGTTTTATTATCTGAAAGTATCGTCTCAATGTTGCTCAGCCCTTTCTTCTTTGCCGCCTTCTCCACTATCTTCAGTTGGCGAGGGAAACAGTCTAAAGCATATACTTTTCCCTTCATACCCACTATCTTGGCTGCGGGAACGGTAAAGTAACCAGTACCACAGCCATAATCAAGAAAGGTTTGCCCCTCTTTTACTAATTCAAACTGCTCCCACTTTCGTAGAATGGTTCGTCCGTTAGATATATTTTTCCATAATGGCCACCAGTAAACCCAAGTCACATACCAGGCTCTATGAACGGGGTTTAACTTTTCCTGGAGAAAAATCTCTATATCAAACAAATCTTCTCTCGCTAAATATTATAATTTTACATATATTACTATAATCAAGCACTAATCTAAAGCTCTTCCTGTCTCAATCTCTCTACTTCCGCCTCCAGTTCCTCCATGCGGCGCTGTAATTCAGTCATATGTTGTCCCATACGCAAAACAACCTCTACCCCGGCCAGATTGACCCCGAGGTCCTCCATTAAGGTTTTTACCCGGCGAAGCTGGGCTATATCACTCTCTGAATACAGCCGAATATTACCCCGAGACCGAGACGGTTGTATTATGCCTATCCTTTCATAATAGCGTAAGGTATGACTTTGAATGCCAAGTATCCTAGCCGCTATACTTATCACATAACGAGGTTCACTGTCATCTGAGCTCATCATAACCTCCCTATCGGCTGGGCCGAAGCTCATTAAGTCGCTTAAATAGTTCTTTCTCTTCCGATGATAGCTTGGTTGGCAACGTTATATTCGCCTTAGCCAGCAGGTCACCTCGAGAAGAATTACCTAAATGGGGCATGCCTTGTCCTGCCAGACGAAAGATACGTCCATTCTGAGTCTCCGGAGGAATCTTCAATGCCAGCTTGCCCTTAAGGGTAGGCACCTGAACCTCGCCGCCCAGCACTGCCACTACCAGCGGAACTGCTACCTCCACGTATAAATCATCGCCTCTGCGTTCAAACAGGCGGTGTGGTTTAGCCGATATTACTAGATATAGGTCACCGTTAGCTCCGCCACCATAACCCTGTCCCCCCTTACCAGCAATGCGCACTCGGGACCCGTCTTTAACCCCGGGTGGAATCTTGACCTCCAGCCGCTTCAGGCGGGGAACTCTACCTGAGCCTCGGCATACTGAGCAGGGTACGTTTTGTATCTGACCAGTGCCGCCACAGCCAGAACAGGGCTCACTAGCCTGCAGGCTGAGGGTTCGGCTGCCCCCGTTATAAGCTTCCTCCAGAGTTACCTCAACCGGGTATTCTATGTCTTGACCTCGTCTGGAGCGAGGTCGGCGTCTAGAGGTCTCGGTGCCAAAATTGCGGAAGAGTTCATCAAGCAGGCTATCGGCATCACCTCCACCAAAGTGAACTCTGGTGGTGCCACCACTCCGGCCAAAATCCCAGAATGGCGTCTGCTGCCGTCCTGCCTTGGCAAACTGGTCAGCATACTGCCACTGGTCACCAAATTGGTCATACTTCTGTCGCTTCTCCTTGTTGGACAGAACCTCATAAGCCATATTTATTTCTTTAAACTTTGCTTCTGCTGACTTATCCCCAGGATTAACATCCGGGTGATACTTGCGAGCCAGCTTTCGGTAAGCCTGCTTCATCTCACGTTCACTGGCATTCCGATTAACCCCCAAAATACTGTAGTAATCCTTGCCTGCCATCTTTTTTACCAGTCAATATGCTGTATTATCTAAGAAGATATTATAAGCTATTTTGTAAAACCTGTCAATATTTATCAGAAAGACTGATAATTTTATACGATAATACTTAACAAACTTTATTATAATATCTTGTAAGTGGGAGAGCGACCACCAGCAGACTAAATGGAAATAAAAGGAGGTAAAGATGGGTATAATACGCTGGCAACCTTTTACTGAACTGAGGAGCCTGAGGCAGGCAATGGATAAACTTTTTGAGGACAGCTTTGTTACCCCTTCTCGGCTTCTCGGCACCTTTGTTCTTTGTGCGGCTGCCCCGATTGATATGTATCATGCCGTCAAAGATGTGATGGTTAAAGTCGCCTTACCTGGGGTAAAGCCGGAGGAGGTTGATATTACCGTCACCGATAACACACTGAACATCAAGGGTGAAACCAAAGCCAAGGGTGTTACTAAAGTTAAAAAGTAATGTTACACCCGAATCAGTCGCTCTCTCAGTCCACGTCTCTTCACTCTACTTATCCTGCATAACCCGGGCGAAAATATCCAGAAACTGGTTTAATATTTTAGCAGTAGCCCCCCAGATTACCTTGCCCTGGTAGTGATAGAAATATGAGGTGACTGCTTCGCTGTCTATAATCTCGGTCTCTTTACGCAAGCAACCCCTGTCCATGAGCGCTGAAATAGGTACTTCAATAATTTCATCAACCTCTTCCCTGTCTATCTTGAACTGATATGGGCAGGGGATTAGTACGACGAAAGGCGAGATTATATAGCTCGAAGTCGTGGTAGCAATATCATCCAGTTCCCCCAATACCTCAACCTTGTCAGCTATCAGGCCTATTTCCTCAGTACACTCTCGCAAGGCAGTAGCAACCAGTGTCCTATCCTGCTCTTGGTAAGCTCCCCCGGGAAAGGATATCTGACCCTTATGGTTTCTAACCGTCTCTGTGCGCTTAGTAAATAGGATGTAATATTGCCCTTGCTTATGGTAGACGGGCAGTAGCACGGCTGACTTCACCCGGCTAGCATCAGTAATATGCTGTTTCTGTCTCTGGGAAAGAGCTTGTCTTAGCCTTTGCTTCATAACTCTCATAATAAACACAGCCCTGAGAGACGATGCAAATTATTTCAGACATTTCCAGTAATCTTTGAGCTGTCGCTTAACTTCTTCTACAACCGCTTTAGTCTGGGTAAAGGAAGGGTCTTCCTTAAATCTTTCGGGGATTGGGACTGGCTCTTCTAGCTTGGTTGTGAAATCAGCTAGGCCAGAGATTAAAGCTAGCCAGGCATAGGGTAGAACATCTTTGTTATAGCCAGACCCAATCGAATCAATAACCCTGCCTTGGCAGATTTTAGCCATCTGTCTAACACTTTCCCCAATCATTCGAAATCCGGCGAGCGGAAGTCCTAGATTAGTTAATCCATCAGCAAAATGTGGGTCTGAGCCGCCATTCCTGATGATAATTTGAGGTTTGAATTCCTGAGTTACTGGTTGAACTATAGATTCCAGAGCAAGTTGATAGGAATCATAGCCTGAATAAACCGGAATCGGGATATTGATGGTAAAGCCCTTTCCATCGCCGGCACCGATTTGGTGGGTGAAACCGGTCCCCGGGTAGAGCGTTCTCGGGTCTTGATGCAGGTCAATAAATAAAACTCTGGGGTCTTCATAGAAATACTCACCAGTCCCATTTCCCATATGGGCATCGGTGTCTAAGACCAATATTCTGTCCAAACCATGTTTTTCAATCAAATACTTAGCGGCAAAGGTATTATCATTGTAGATACAAAACCCTTCTCCATAGTCTGGTTTGGCATGATGCATATTTCCACCAATACATACTGCTTTTTCATATTTACCGGCTTGGATTAAGTCAGCTGCCATCTTGGCTTGTCCAATAATTAACCTAGCCGCTTCTTCTAGCTTCCCTGGCTTGTCTCCCGGCAGGTTATCTTGTGAGTGATATTGAAAAAATCTTTCGACATGGCTCAGACCCAGATTGGCAGCCTTGAAAAAATCTCGGTTAAAGTTGATGTAATCTTGGTTGCAAATCAGCAGCAAATCTTCATCTGTAGCTGACTCTGCTTTGAGAAATCTATAATTATCATCCTCAGGCAGATTTTGCGTTAAAAATTTAGGGAATATTTCGTATCTATCTCCTCGAAAGGGGTGACCTACCCCAAAATCGTATTCTTTTAATTCCTCTCGATATAGAATTGCGATAGCCATTTTTTGACTCCTTTAGGCAGGAGAACTTAGAAAAAGCAAGTGGTCATGCCTGGAGTTCTGCCAATAATAATAGCAATCTTATTAAATGAAAGCAAAATGAGACCGTTATTCTGGCTTTATGGCGCATCCTGGATTCAATATATCATTTGGGTCGAAAACCTTCTTAATGCCTTTCATTAACTCTATTTCCTTTTTGCTCAGGCAGATGTCGAGATCTGGGATTCTAATTCTGCCTAGACCATGCTCGGCGGTCATGACTCCGCCTAATTTAACGGTTTCTTTGTATATCTCTCTCTTTGCTTTCTTAAGAATCTCCCTTCCTTGCTCTACCAGGTCCTTCATTAAGTGTGGGTGGAGGTTGCCATCTCCGGCATGCCCATACATAGGAATAACTGTGCCGAAGCGCTCTGCGATTCTGTCTATGGCATCCATAAGTTTTCCCATGTTGGCTGGAGGCACCGCTACATCTAGAGTATCGGCTATTTGGCGCTTCAGAGCTAGGTATATATTGCTTCTTATCTTTAGAACCCTATCTTGCTCTTTTCTCGTTTCCCCGATTATAGCCTCAAGCCCATTGTAGCTTTTACAGACCTCAGAAATCCTCTCACATTGTGAGTATACTTCTTCTTTGCTTTTACCCTCCACCACTATCATTAAGTAGGCAATGCCTATTTTACATGGCCACTCCATACCCAGATGCTCAGCTGAAATCTCAACCGGACTACGGTCCATGTACTCTATAGACAATGGTATAACACCGCTCTGTAATATTTTGGGAACTGTATTAATTGCGTCGTGACGGTTATTATAGGGTATAATCATGGTTGCACTAGCCGCAACCGGTGGAAATAGCCGCAGAATTACTTTAGTTATCACAGCCAAGGTTCCCTCACTACCTATTATTAAATGCATTAAATCGTAGCCAGTATTATTTTTAAGTAATTCTCCCCCTATGCTTAGCCACTCACCCGTGGGCAATACAGCCTCGATGCCCTTTACGTAGCTCCTCATGACGCCATATTTCACTGCCCGCGACCCACCGGCATTGCAGGCGACAAGGCCACCTACCTGAGCACTCTCATCACCCGGATGCGGTGGGAAAAACAAACCCTCTTGTTCCACCCTCTCTATCAACTCTCTCAGTGTAACACCGGCTTCTGCGATTGCCATGAGATTATTCTTGTCCACGTCAACCTTATTCATCCTCTCCAGTGACAGAATTATGCCATTCTCTGTGGGAATGGCACCACCACACAAGCCGGTTCCACCACCTCTGGGAAACACAGGAATTTTCTCACGGTTTGCCAGCTTCAAGATGCGGCTTACTTCTTGTGAGTTGACAGGTTTTACCAGAACTAGTTCGCTTGCTGGCTGAGGCCTTACTTCTATGGCAGTTTCATCCGTCAAGTAGTCTACCATCCGCTCTTTCTCCGTAATCACCCAGCTTTTCCCCACAATAGCTTCTAACTTATCTACACTCACTTGATAGTCTCCTTCAAACTGTGGTTGCCCATTTTAACTGCTGTTAAACCCACCCTCAGCCCTTTAGCTTTTCGTGTACGCTATAGCTCACGTTTGTTGCCAGTATATCCTAGCTGTGTAGAGAACTCAATGCAAAACTATTATTTGACATAAAGTAATATATGAGAAACGTTGGATATAACCTGGACATTAATGTAATTGGAGGCGGACAGATGGAGAACACGTTACGAGATATGAATAGATAATCTTTGTTATTTTGCTTCTTTTTCCATGATGTTCTTAAACCTTGTATTACTTATTGGGTTAGCGGTAACTAATTTCCCGTTATACACGATGCAAAAGCTTCCAAATGCGCAGGGACTGTTTTGCGCATCCTCGCAACTTGTCATTTCAACTATTTTGGGTTTTATGCTATACACCTTCTCGGCAGTCTCACTTATTTCTCTTACCGGTTTTTCTACGGCAGGACATTGGTCTGACCGAAAGATTATCAGGCCTTTATTATATTGACTTAGCTTCTTTTCCCAGTTCCCTTTGAATTTTGGTACAGGGGCGTTATTGTTGAATCTTTTTATGAGTAATTCGAAATCAGGTGGGGCAGTATCAACAATGGTAAAACCGTTTTTAACAAATAACTCCTTACCAGCCATCCAGGTGCCTTTACGAGTCACCACAGCGACCCCATACATATTCTCTTTTCTGGCATCTTCCAAGCATTTATCCAGTAAAAGCGAACCGTAGCCTTGACCTTTATAAGCACTCTTAAAACCAACAAAGATACAGTGAATGAACATATATCCACTGGCTTCAACTGGTCTCCAGCCATATTCACCGGGTATATATTCAATCATACCTTGAGTTCCATCATTATCTGAGTACAGTGTTTTGATTTTCATACCTTCTGGGAAGCGGTTCTTCAACCACTCAATCTTGCGTCTAAATCCTTCCTGCTTGAGGTTCTTAAAGCCACAGATTCCGTATTTAAGAATATTATCTGAATTGGTATTTATTATCTCTACATTCATCTCTGGGTTCCCTCCTCATATTAATAACATATATAATGCAAAATTGTCCCATTCTCAAAAAGCTACCTAATTCTTATATCTAACAGCAGTATTGTCAATGTGTCTAATAAGCTTAGAGCTGGCTTCCTGTGCCAGAAATTAGGAAGGGAAAGCAGAAGCGCTTTCCCTTAATCTCTTAATAATAACTTATCACTATTGAACAAACATCGGAATGTTTGCCCTTCCATGAGTACGTTAAAGTATAGCTATACTCCATACCGAGGATATCAATTATTAACCCTTTAACCTTACCCTTTTAAGTAAGGTCCTCGTGCATACTGCTGACGTGATTTGCCGAGTACACAATTTTGTATTAATTATAACGATGATTTATACTGTCACAACAGCACAAACAACCTTTAAGAGAGAGCAGCAGATGGGCTAATTGGAGGAACCCAATGGGTGAAAAGGCCAAGGAGTTACTGAAGCTTCAATTTGATAAGCGGCTGAGGCTGAACCTGCTGAAACATATCGTGCGCTGCCCTTTGTTCCGCTCTAAGGGGCGTCAGCGTTCTTTCCTCTTAATCACCAGCGTGATCCTAATCCTATCAATGCTGGTCGGATGCGGTCCTAGCGGCCCTAGCGTTGAGGATCTTGAAGCGGTTAAATACACACCGCTACCCGGGGATGACTGGGAGGTGTCGACACCCGAAGCGCAGGGATTGGACCCTATGCTTGTGGCGGAGATGTATTACAATGCGGCTGAATTAGAGACTATCTATAGTCTACTGGTTATCAAAAACGGCCATCTGGT
>Ga0209427_10003288_pt1 | contig 18993 bp, 17 predicted proteins | sample DeeMarSWOR136_30_FD_187465 | JGI IMG/M metagenome (GOLD analysis project Ga0209427, IMG submission 187465) | Marine sediment microbial communities from White Oak River estuary, North Carolina - WOR-1-36_30 (SPAdes) (version 2) | ecosystem: Environmental > Aquatic > Marine > Intertidal zone >...
AAAGGACGGCGGCCTCCCACCAGTCACTTCAGAAAACCCCCACGACCCTCGTATTTCTGATAGTCCATGCAAACTATTTCATGCTCCCCTCAATAAATAAGCATGTGGGTCGTATAAAATCCATGAAATACCATTATGGCTTAAGGCATAAGGCAAAGAAAATCTCTTGCCGCAAGACCCGTTCTTGCACCAGAGCCCATAGAAAGCGTTGCATGACACTTCACAAGGCGTCCCAGTCTATGGCGTGGAGAGGAAAAACAGGCCCGTCCCGGCAGACCAGAGAATAGCTCTGCGTCTCTTTGGAGGAGGCTCTGACGGCGCAACCCTGGCATGCCCCAAGTCCACACGCCATATTGGCCTCAAGAGAAAACTGGCAGGACATTTTGCGATTTCCGGCCATTTGAGCGATTCTCTTGAGCATGGGTTTTGGACCACACGCATAGAGGGACGTGCTCCGAACTTTGGCTTTTTTCGACTTCAGGAAGTTCTCCAGGAGGTCGGTTACAGGCCCGGCATGACCCTGTGTGCCGTCATCCGTGGCTATGGAAATCTCCATGCGGCCGCCCGAAAGATGTTCCAGGTCAATGATTTCGCCGGCATTACCGAACCCCATCAGAAAGGGAAAAGCCTTGGCCTTCATGGTTTGGGCCAAGAAAGCCAGAGGCGCAATGCCGATACCCCCGCCCACCAAAACCGGCCTTTGGTCTTTTTTCGGAAGCCTGAAGCCCTTGCCTAAAGGGCCGAGGACCGACAACTCATCCCCCTCTCTCACCTGGGCCATAATCGCTGTGCCCTGCCCCACCACCCGGTACAGAACCAGAAAGAGATCTTTCTCAACCCCGCATATGGAAAAAGGCCGTCTCAGAAGAGGATCACTGCTGCTTCGGACGCGGATCATCACGAACTGCCCCGGTTTCGCGGACTTCACAATCTCCGCAGACCTCAGTCCCATAAGCCAGGTGTTCCCATTGACTTGATCGTTGAACGCGATCTCTGCATATTGCTCGATCATGGGTGAAACATACACTATTCATGCCTTTTGTGAAAGACCTTTTCCATGGACTACTTGCTTGACATGGAAAGGCCCCTGCCCTATGCTGTTTTCTGTAGAGGACATATCCCATCCCTTCCCTTTTCTATGGGAAGCCCATGATCATCCCATCTCCCCTGGAGGGCCCCATGACGATCCTGGACGAGAGATTCGGCGAATTCGAGAAACTGCAGAGTGAAGAAAAAATCGCCTATTTTGAAAAAGATGGTCGTCTCTATGACATGATCATCTCTCAGCAACTCAACCGGCAAGTTCTGGAAGACCTTTATCGCATCAGCAACCGCCTTCGAGCGGTTGCAAAAAGCAAAGCCGGTTCCATGTTCCTCCAAAACCTCCTGTGTCACAAACGGGCGATGCTCTACTTTACACAACCCTCATCCAGAACCTTTCTTTCTTTTGAGAACGCATGTCACATACTGGGCATGAGAACTTCTGAAATCCGCGACACGAGCGTCTCCTCCGAAGTCAAGGGGGAGACCTTCGATGACAGTCTGCGCACGTTTTCTTCATACACGGACTTGATCATCATGCGACACCATGGCCAGAACATCGCGGAACGAGCGGCCTGGTTACTCAATACTTGGTCCAACCGTCCGGTTCCCATCATCAACGGCGGTTCGGGAAGCGATCAGCATCCCACACAGGCCATCCTCGATGTGTACACCCTGCTCAGGTCATTTGAAGACCAAGGGGGCCTTGACGGCAAGACGGTTCTCATGTGCGGGGACTTGAGGAGAGGACGGACCGTCAGATCCCTGAGCTATCTCATGAAAGATTTTGAAGACGTCCGGATCATCTATGCCGCCCCAAAGGCTTTTCAGATGAAGGAGGATGTGTGCGCTTTCTTGGAAAAGCACAAGATCCGCTATCAGGTGGAAACGGAGGCCCTGGAAAAGGTGCTTCCTGATGCGGATGCCATCTACATGACCCGAATTCAGGATGAGCACGACACCGAACCCGGGGAATCAAGCAGAACGGATATTTCGAAATTCAAACTGGCACCGGCGGATATGGCCAAACTGCGGCCGAATGCGGTGATTATGCACCCCTTTCCGCGAAGAGACGAAATCGATGTGTCTATCGATCGGGACCCAAGAGCCATGTACTGGAGGCAGGAACGCAACGGCATGTGGACGAGGGGGGCTTTGATCGCTTACATCTTCAGGGTGGAAGATCAGATTATGAATTACTAATTCTGTCTTCATCGCTCAAGATTCTAACGTTTATCCGCCTGGGGCAGATTAATCTCAAGTTTTGATACATGAGGTGCCATGGTCAAACAGATCCTCCATACTGGTCACTGGATACTGGATTCAAAAGGACTTCCTTTTTGATTTATCCAGAATCTAGCATCCAGTATCCAGCATCGCTCCGCATAAAGCAATGGGGCATCTACGCCACCAACTCGTCGGTTTGAGGCGGAGCTTCGCTGGATTTTTCTACCCTCTTTTCAATGACCCTCCTCACTTCCGGCGGAATCCGGGTCAGCTTCTTGTTGGAATCCATGCAGGCGTGGACCGTGTGGCCGCTCACAAGGAGATGCCGCCCATCGCTGACCACCTGGTAGTCGAATCGGATCCGCACCCGTCTGAGGTCACCGATTCTCGTCCTGACGGTCACCAGCGCGTCATAACCGACGTTGTCGTGGTACTTGGCCGCCGCTTCGGTTACCACGAGGCTATACCCGTCGGATTCAATTCTAGAATAGGGAAATCCGAGGTCACGCATGAACTCCGCCCGCCCGACCTCAAAAAAAGTGAGGTAGTTCCCGTAATAGACGACGCCTAGGCGATCCGTGTCCTTGTATCTTACCCGGATTTTCGTTTCATGCCAGCCATCATTCACCATCATTTCTTCTCCCCCCGTTAGGGCTTATCACCGCAGACGGTCGATTTTTTCCCGCATTTCGGTGCATTATTCTATTTCGGGCATGGGTGATGTCAAGGCCTTTTCGCCCAAGCAAAGCAGCATCTTATGGGCCCATTGACGCAGTACAACCCGTATCCTATAGTGCCCCATGGAGAAAGTATTCATGGAGCCTGAGATGGTTTTGGATAGAAAAATTGCCTTTGTAGATCTCCGAAAAAGAACAACCGCCATGGAACCGGTCCCTGCAGACCTTCGTCGAAAATTCCTTGGAGGGAGAGGCATCAACATGCAGATCCTTTCCCAGTACGACACCGCCCATCTGGATCCTTTCTCCCCAGAAAACCCTCTCATTTTTGGAGCCGGGCTGCTGACGGGAACCCTCGGTTTCGGCTCTCGTATCAACATCACCTCCAAGTCGCCCGAATCGGGCCATCTGGGGGATTCCAACATGGGCGGCGATTTCGGCGCCGAGCTCGTCAAAGCAGGATTGAGCCACGTGGTCATCACCGGCAAGAGCCCGAAACCGGTTTGCTTATACATAAGAAACGGGGCTGTAGAAATTCGCGACGCCCTTGAGCTTCAAGGCCTGGATACTGTGGAGACACAGAAAAGAATCCGCCGTGATCTGGGGGACCCAAAGACACAGATCGCCTGCATCGGCCCGGCCGGAGAGAACCTGGTCCGGTTTGCGGCTATCCGATCAGGCCTGAAAAGCGCTGCCGGCAGAACAGGTATGGGCGCGGTCATGGGTTCAAAAAATCTCAAGGCCGTCGCGGTGAGAGGCACGCTCGATATCCACATCCGCCATCCGGAAAGGTACTTGAATTATTATCTCTTCAATCTGCGTCGGCTCATGGGATCAAAATGGGTGCAGGCCCTTGGGAAACAGGGGACCCCTCTGCTCTTTCGATTGGCGAACGCAGCGGGCTTTCTCAGTGTGCGAAATAATCAATACACCACGGTGGGCGATCAGGGACGCCTGCTGGAGGCAGAGGCGCTGGAACCGTATTCCACAGGAATGCTCGCCTGCTTCAGTTGCCCTGCCCACTGCCGCCATCGCTTTACCGTGATAAAGGGGCCTTATGCTGGGACCCAAGGGGAAGGGCCTGAGTATGCCTCAATCGGCTCCCTGGGGACCAAATTGGGAAACCTTGACCTCGAAAACATCATCCAAGCGGTTGAGCTCTGCAACCGCTACGGCCTCGACACGATTTCAACCGGCGCTTACATCGCTTGGGCCATGGAGCTTTTCCAAAGAGGCATCATCGATCAGAAAACCACCGACATGCCTCTGTCCTGGGGAGACGGCAAAGGCATTCTAGACCTCATCCAGCAGATCGCCTTCCGCCGGGGGTTTGGGCATATCCTGGCAGAAGGGCCTTATGCGGAGAAGATTTTCGGAGAAGAATCGAAGTGTTACCTTCTTTCTGTGAAAAATTTCCCCATCGAGATGACCGACGAAAGGGTCCCCAAGAGTTTCGCCTTGGGTATGGCCACGTCCACACGGGGGGCCTGCCATATGAGGAGTCGCCCCTCCATCGATGTCTTGGGGCTTCCCCAGGAAGTCCTGGATAAGATTTACGGCGGTCCTGTGAGCAGTGAACTCACCTCCTATTCGGGCAAGGGCAGGATGGTCTGGTGGCACGAACTGCTCAACGCGGTCTGTGACAGTCTCGGCTTCTGTCGCTTCCTCACCGTCTTTTCGAGTCCCCGCGCCCCCCAATACCGGCAGTTTTCGAGATTGATCGAGCTTGCGACCGGTCTTCGCATCACGCCGAAGGCCCTGATGGACGTGGGAGAAAGGATTTACACCCTGGAAAGAATGATGTTGGTCCAAGAAGGCCTGTGCCGCCGGGACGACACCCTTCCCCAGAGGTATTTTGATGAGCCCATAGCGGAAGGACCAGCCAAAGGTGCGGTCATTACGCGCGAGGACTTTGACGGCATGCTTGACGAATACTATGGGCTTCATGGGTGGGATCGCGGCGGCGTTCCGAAGGTGGGAACTTTGCGAAGACTCGGAATAAAATCATTAAACGATTTTATCTAATGAAAATCAAGGTTGACAAGAAGAAGTGTACCGGCTGCCATCTTTGCGAGATGGTCTGTTCTCTGGTGCATGTGGGCGTGATCAACACAGAGAAGTCCGCCATCCGTGTTGAAAAAGATGACTTGGACACCAGCCTCCACGAACCCGTCGTTTGTCGGCGATGTAAGGAGATGACCTGCCTGACCGATGAGGATGTGGAAGAGGATCAGGAAAGAAAAACTTACCTCTGGAGCAAATCTCGGGCGGAGCGCTGCCCCTTCCGGGCTTTGAGCGTCTTTGATGACGTAGCCTTCCACTGCGATCTCTGTGGAGGAAGGCCCCAATGTGTCAAGGTGTGCACTTCTAAAGCAATCTCTATCTGAAAATCAGGGCTTCGGATGTTTTGGTTACGGCCTTTGCTCCATGGGAGGTTGGACGATTCCATCATCCCTATGAACTTTTCCTCGCTGGGGAATAGTTGGGTTGCAACCCTGCCCACCCCGTATGACCTTTTGCAAAGAGGAAAGCTGGAAAACCATCGACTCCGGTCAGGAGATACCGTTGTGTTTGCCTCTGTAGACGCAAGTATGAACGTAAATTCAATGGCTTATCGACTGCCCTAGAAAAAGGCCTCACCCGGACGGAGCGCTCAGTTTTTCAGGAGACCAACCTGAGCAATGACGGTTTGGTGCTGCAAAAGCCGCGAGACCCTCCTCACCCTGTATGGGCATTTAAGGAATGTCCCCCGTGAAATCGGGACTTTTTTCAGGAATTTCTTGATTTTTATCAAAAATAAGCTAATATGGTTTGTATCATCCAAAGAGGTTTCTTTTTTGGTGTCCTGGTTTCGTTTCAGGGGAGTTCCATTTGTCAAAAGTGGCGACCTGAAGTTTGGAACCGCGGAAATTTATTTGAAAGGAGGGTTGTCACTATGGCCAATGGAATCGTGAAGTGGTTTGATGACCGCAAGGGCTACGGCTTCATTCAGCAAGAAGACGGTCCTGATGTATTTGTCCATCATTCAGGAATCAACGGGACCGGCTTCAAGTCACTCACCGAAGGCGCCCGCGTTACCTTTGACATTGAGCAAGGGAAAAAAGGGCCGGCTGCAGTGAATGTCACCGAAGTTTAGTTGCCTGTTGCATCCTGCAATGAGGGCGTTCCGACGGTTCATTTTGGAACGCCCTTGTCTTTTGATGAATGGGCCTTCTCTGGTCACTTGAGACTTGATCTCCGTCTCGCATTTCGTATAACATGTTTATTGACCGCTTATTTTGAGGAGTGGATGTTATGAAAAAAACCTTTACCCTTTTCCTGGTATTATCCTTTGTGTTGATGGGTATGGGCTGTGCCGAGTGGAGCCGCACCCAGAAAGGAGCGGCAATTGGTGCCGGTGCAGGAGGTGCACTGGGAGCCCTCATAGGCCACAAAGCCGGCAGCACGGCTGTGGGGGTGTTGCTCGGTGCCGTTATAGGCGGGGCTGCCGGTGCTTACATCGGCAATTATATGGACAAACAGGCCGCCGAGATCGAAAGAGATATTGAGGGGGCCCGGGTTGAGAGGGTTGGGGAAGGGATCAAAATAACCTTCAGCTCAGGAATCATGTTTGATGTGGACAAAACCTTTTTAAAGGACCAATACAAGGGAGAGATCCGTGAACTTGCCACGATCCTGAACAAGTATGAAGATACCAATATTCTCCTTGAAGGACACACCGATTCCACAGGCTCGGAAGCGTATAACCTTGACTTGTCCAATAGGCGGGCTCAAGCCGTGGCAGATTACTTGGCTACCCAGAATGTAAATCCTGCTCGCTTCAGCATCACGGGATATGGCGAATCACAACCCATTGCAAGCAATGAGACCTCTGAAGGCAGGGCTCAAAATCGACGTGTTGAAGTGGCCATCTACGCCAATGAAAAACTGAAAAAAGTCGCCATGGAAAAAACCAGCTAGATTGAAAAGACAAGAATTTCAGACCTCTACCATTGGTAGCCGCATGGTGTAGACAACAGCGGAACATAGTGCTGAGATATTCATGACCCCGTAAAGGAACCAGAAGCTTCTTCGGCGTCAAGATTTTCATCCTCACCTCTTCCTCTTTACAAATTGCTCTTCTTCATCGAGAACTTTCCCTCTGTGTACGAAAAGACCACCAACCCCTTAGAGGTCGTTATGAAAAACGGTCGGCTTAAGTTGCCGATACAGGGCCTCCAAAGGGCCGGCATCTTGCTCTTTGGAGGGTTCCCCTGGGTAATCACATCCAGGAGACCCATGTCGCCTTGGCGACGATGGTCTTCAGAGAAAGGAGGGGAGGTTATGTATATCATGCAAAAAGATCTTTTGAGCGGAATGAAAAAGGACTTTGTCATGCAGTTCATGGATCTTGCTGTCAAAGAATCTCACAGGAAGGGATATGTGCTTTTTCGCGAAGGGAAACGTGCAAATCACTTCTTCATACTCTTAAAAGGGTGCGTCAAGATAAGCATCGGCGAAACGGGGCATACCGTTTACACCGTCGATCATTCAGGCGAGGCCTTTGGTTGGTCAAGTCTTCTCGGTCGCCGCGATTATTCAGCGTCCGCAGAATGTAAGGAACCGACCAAACTGCTCAAAATTGACGCGGCAAAGCTCCACGATTTGCTGGAAAGGGAACCCGCCTATGGCTTGCCTTTTTTCAAGCGGCTTGCCGGGACATTGGGACATCGTCTCCTTCAGACCTACAGAATGATTGCTAGTGCACCTGAGGCGGAAGTCATGACTTCCTTCGGTACCGGCCAAGTCATGGACACGGAGTCCACCACCGCATGAATCTTGGATCTTTCCAATCACCGCAGGCAGGGGCGTCCGGTCCTGCCTGCGGTTCAGTGCCCACCAAGCAATGCTTTATGTGATCCAAGAGAAGGCTTGATTGGGGCTTGCGCCAATCATACATAGCCCTTCTCGCCGCCCAGAATATCAACCGAGGCTTTGCCCTCCGTTGCCCTTCGGTGCAGGATTTTTGCTTCAAGCCGCTAATCTTCGCCGGCCCCTGCTGAGGGAGACGTTGTATCATGGTAGATCGGTTTTCCCATTTCTGAAAAGGGGAAGTTATAAAAGACATTGTACCCGTTGTAGTCGAGCACTCTCAGGTCATCCGTTTGGTGAAGATCTCCCATGACCACATTAAAATGATTCCCGTATTTCGCCTTGACTTTGTCTACGGGCAGCTCAGAGGCGATGAACTTTCTGATGCCCTTGGCTTCCAGTTTGGCTACGAATTTCGGATCCTCAAAGGCGTCGTATGTGGTCAAGATAAGAATGGGGCCTGTTCCTGTGAAAATGATCCCTGCTTTCATGGGGCGACCTCCTTTCATAGGTGGGGTTTAATGATGAAATCTCCACTTCGGCCGACCGCAAAATGTCATGAACCGGTTGGGACAAGAGAGCATTCGGGAAGAATAGGTTTTCCGCCAAACAAGCCGCGCTTTGGCCAGATTCAGGGAGGGGAAGATCAGAGGTATCAGCTACAGAGAAATGCTCTACAGAATCTTGATGGAAACCTTGCCGGTACTGGGATACAGCTTATCACGAAGGGAGCGTCCCTTCAAATCCTTTTCACTGATCCCCAGGAGTTCCCCCCCTCACCATGGAGCCGAACCCATTCACCCATCCCGCCACCTGCAACCGCAAGACCCTTTTTGGATTTTTTTTGAGGACCTGGAGGCTTTTGAGCCTGCCATCCTTGATTGGGAGCCCTTCTATCCCTATATTCTAATTCAGCATGTTAGAAACATGTGCCCATCTTTGTCCAGAGAGACCCATTCATGACTGAGAGAAAGCTTCTTGTCCCCTATCTGATTGGTAAGAGCAGGGCCGACGTCACGCCGCACCTGAACAACTGCGAGAAAAATCCACGGAAGCAATCCCCCACCACTGGGGCTGTCTCGTGGATGGCGATCCTATTGCTTTTCTTGTTTTTCCCCACCATGGCCGCACCACAGCCTCTAAAGCCGGAGGGGGGGCCTCCGCCCGCCTTAGTCGAGGTGGCCACAACCGAAGAGCGAGAGGTGGCCGCAACCACGACCCTCGTGGGCACCGGAGAGCCTTGGCTGGAAACGGTTGTCGCTTCAGAGGAATCCGGTCTGGTCAGCGGTATGTTGATCGAGGAAGGGGACCAGGTCAGCAAAGGACAAACCCTGTGCGAACAAGACACCACTCAACTGAATTTGAGAATCGAGGCCGCCCGGGCAGACCTTGCAGAGGCCGAGGTACTCGCGGCCCAGGCAGAAAATGAATGGAAGCGTCAAAAGAGGCTCTTCGCCATCAATAGTATCTCAGAGAAGGCCTATGAGGACGCCAAGTTCAAGGCGGATGCAGAACGAAACAGGGTTGCCGGCTCCAAAGCGACACTGCGTGCGCTACAAGATCAAATGGAAAACCGGGAGATCAAGGCCCCTTTGAGTGGCTATGTGGTGGAACGCCACTGTTTGGTAGGCCAATGGCTTGGCGAAGGGGAACCGGTGGTCACTCTGGTGGTACCGGATCCCATTCTCTTCCGCGTCCCTGTTCCCGAGCGCTATGTGACCTTTATGAAAAAGGGGGATCCGGCCCGGGTCACCTTTGATGCTTTGCCGGGCCGCACCTTCCAAGGCAAGATTTCTGCGGTCATCCCCCGCGCCGATGATGCGGCCCGCACTTTTCCGGTTCGCATTGAAATCAGCAACCCGGACGGCGAAATCAAGTCCGGCATGTTGGGTAGAGCCACATTGCGTGTCGGCACGCCCCAGAAAGCCATTCTGGTGCCCAAGGACGCCCTGGTGTTGGGCGCACGAGGAAAGGCCGTTTATGTGGTCGAAAACCAGGTGGCCCGCCTTGTTCAGGTCAACACCGGGGCAGAGCACGGCCCCTTGATCGAGGTGCAGGGCGAGCTAAAGGCCGGCTCCCACGTCGTGGTCCGAGGAAACGAGCGGCTAAGACCCGGTCAACCTGTCAAAATCATCTCCGGAGGTGACCCTGAGAAAAAACCCAATTAGGGAGCAAGAAGGGGATCATCTCTCCGGTCTGGTATTTGTCCATGAAACTATCCGAAGCCTCTATCCAGTATCCGGTCTCCCTCATTGTGGGCGTCCTTTTTGTGGTCATTTTCGGCATCCTGGCCCTTATACGGATCCCTGTCCAATTGACACCCGATGTGACACGGCCCCAAATCACTGTGACCACCATCTGGCCGGGCGCATCTCCCCAGGAAATAGAACGGGAGATTATTGAACCCCAAGAGGAGTACCTTAAGAGCGTCGAAGGCCTCACCCGTCTGACCAGTGAGTCCCGTGACTCTTCGGGACAGGTGAACCTGGAGTTCTCCGTCGGCACGGACGTTGAATTCGCTCTCCTCAAGGTCTCCACCAAACTGGACCAGGTGCCTTCCTACCCTGAAGATGCAGACCGTCCCATTATTGTCTCTGCAAGCGAAAACGCCCCGCCCATTGCGTGGATTGTTCTGAAGCGGACCCGGGAAAACGCACCCCCACTAGAAACCCTTCGAAACTTTGTAGAAGACAATGTCCAGCCCCAGCTGGAGCGTATTCCCGGTATTGCGAAAATCAACGTCTACGGCGGCAGAGAAGAAGAGATGCAGGTCATTTTCGATGAAATGGCTGTGGCGGCGCGCAAGGTCACCATTCAGGAAATTGCGCAAGCTCTCGCCGAAGGCAACCGGAATATATCTGCAGGAGATTTTGATGAAGGCAAGCGGCGATACATCGCCCGGACGGTGGCGGAATATCTGAAGCCCCAAGATGCTGAAAAGGTGGTGGTCAAGTACGTCGGTGACGCGCCTCTGAGGGTTCAGGATGTAGCTGAAACCCGGTATGGTTTTAAGAAACGAAGCAACGTGGTCCGCAACAAAGGCAGCGAGACCTTGGCCATCAATGCCATCCGCCAAGCCGGCGCCAATGTTCTACAGGTCATGGCCGGTCTCAAAGAGACAATCACCGAATTGAACGACACGGTGCTTGCCGATCGGGGACTGCGTCTCGAACAGGTCTATGATGAAACGGAGTATATCAACAGTGCCATTGCTTTAGTCCGCCAAAACATTTTCGTGGGCGGCTCTTTGGCCATCATCGTGCTTTTGATTTTCCTGCGGAGCTTTGCTTCAACCCTTATCGTGACCCTCGCGATTCCTATCTCCATTGTGGGCACTTTCTTAATGATGGCTCTCTTCGGGAGGACCATCAATGTCATTTCCCTGGCAGGTTGCGCCTTTGCCGCGGGCATGGTTGTGGACAACTCCATCGTGGTGTTGGAAAACATTTACCGCCACCGGCAGATGGGAGAAAGCAGGGTAAAAGCAGCCACTTCCGGCGCCATGGAAGTTTGGGGCGCCGTGCTTGCGAGCACACTTACCACCGTGGCGGTATTCCTCCCTGTGATCTTTGTGGAAGAAGAAGCCGGCCAGCTTTTCAGGGACATTGCCATCGCCATTAGCTTTGCGGTGATCTTGAGTCTGGTGGTCTCTGTCACCGTCATTCCATCCCTGGCCAGCCGAATCATCACCACCGTGGAGGGCGGCGAGGACAGGCCAAAAACCCGGGGGAGTGGGTTCCGAGGACTCTTTGGTTTGACTCGTCTGGCTGCGCATTTCGCACAGGGGGTCGCAGCGCTGGTCCACTGGTTGTGCGGTGGGGTTTTTAGGCGGTTGGCGGTTGTGCTGATCCTGACCCTGTTTGCCGTCACCATGGCCTGGTTTCTCGCGCCAAAGACCGAGTACCTTCCCGAGGGGAACCGGAACCTCGTTCTCGGCATCATGATCCCACCGCCCGGGTATAGTATGAATGAGTTCGTCAAAGTGGGCGAATTCATCGAGAGCGAGGTTCGCAAATACTGGGAAGGGCAAGCAAAGGATCCGTTGGATGGCCCCGCGCTTTCCAATTTCTTCTATGTCGCTTTTGGGCAGCGCATATTCATGGGCGCTGTGGCCAGAGATCCGCTCCGTGTCAAGGAAATCATTCCCGTGCTCAAGCAGGTGCTGCGCAAGGTACCCGGCATGATTCCGATTGTAAAACAGACGAGTCTCTTTGAGCGAAGCGCCGGGTCAGGCCGCTCCATTGACGTGGAAATCAGCGGCCCGGACCTGGAAAGGCTCATAGCGACGGGGCAGCGTGTTTTCGGTCAAATCGCGGGCCTCATTCCCGGTTCCCAACTCAGACCCATACCAAGCCTGGACCTGGGCAACCCTGAAATACGGATCATCCCGGACCGGGACAAAGCAGCGAAGGTGGGACTAACCGCCCAACAGGTAGGTATCAATGTGGATGCTCTTCTGGACGGCATCAAAGTGGGTGAGGTGAGACGCTTTGGGGATAAGATCGATTTGACGCTTATGGGACGGGAGGAAACCATTCGCCGAACCGAGGACTTTCAAAACCTCCAGCTCAATACGCTCCAAGGGCGGCGCGTCACCCTGGCCTCGGTGGCGGATGTTGAACTGGTGGCCGGTCCCACCCAGATCAATCACATCGAGCGGCAAAGAGCAGTAACCATCCAGATCATCCCGCCTGATGAGATGCCCCTTGAAAGCGCCATGGAGATCATTCGGACCAATGTTGTGGCACCGCTGGAAGCCTCCGGCGAACTGAAACGCCCTTATGCCGTCACCCTGTCAGGCACAGCCGATGATCTGACCAGAGCCCGGCGAGTCCTCCAGGGTGACTTCCTCTTGGCCCTGGTGATCACTTTTCTCCTCATGTCTTCCCTTTTTGGAAGTTTCCTTTATCCCTTGGTCATCATGTTCAGCGTTCCTCTGGCAGCGGCCGGCGGCTTTCTGGGGCTCTTCCTCATGAACCGTTTCATCAGCCACCAGCCCCTGGATGTGCTCACCATGCTCGGTTTCGTGATCCTCATCGGCGTGGTGGTCAACAACGCAATTCTCATTGTCCATCAAGCCCTCAATTTTATGCGAGAAGGCGGGCTGCCCCCCCGGGAAGCCATCCAGGAGTCGGTGCGCTCCCGGATCAGGCCCATTTTCATGACAGCCCTCACCTCTGTTATGGGCATGCTCCCCTTGGTGCTTTTTCCCGGTGCCGGCTCCGAGCTTTACAGGGGTATCGGCAGCGTCATCACTGGAGGCCTCTTGGTTTCCACCCTTTTCACGCTCTTCCTGGTCCCCTCCCTCTTTTCGCTGGTCATCGACGCAACCACAGCATTGGGTCGACCTCACACAATGAGTTCCGGGAAGGACGGCGCCTTGACAATAGGATCCGATCTATCCTTCGATGGATAATCTCAGGGCGACTTCGTGGTGGGTCTAAACAAGAAGGATGGGGCAAGGCAGTGCTGTCTCGGAAGGGCAATAAGTGGCTTTTTCATTTCGGGTTGAATTGTTGCGCGAATTCGCAATCAAATCGTTCCTCGCATATCCGGGAGCAGTAGAATTCCCGCATAATGAATCCATATTTTTCAATAAAATCGCGAATGGCCTCTTCTCTGCTCTCGATCTTTTGGAACCATTGATGCTGATCAATATGCCGCTCAATGATTTCTTTCTGGGCATCCAATATGTCCTGAAGCCTTTTGCATCCACTGAACATATCACCCACCCTCACAGGGTAAAGATCCATGCCCATAATCCCCGGGATTTGCGGCATATTCTAAATCCTAACACGCCTTCAGCCCTGACACAATGGGAATCACAGGAGTTTGATTCCTTTCACGATAAGGGTGAAAAAGTCTCTTGTGGACCCGGCTAACTTATCTTAATATATCAAAATTTTAGTGATCAGGAACCCGGGGAAGTCCTCCCAATGGGCAGATCCAGGATAAAAGGGAAAAGGCGCCCCCTGAATGGGGGCATCTGTGGGAGCCGGGGTCCTGAAGTGTATTGGAGGGAACCAGCCGTGCTGCCGCGTGGGGCAGATGTGGTGGTTATCGGAGGCGGGGTCATTGGCGCCTCCATTGCCTATCACATTTCGCGAAAAAAGGTCGGTGTTGTGCTGCTCGAAAAGGGCGACATCGCATCTGGGACTTCCAGCGCCTGCGGCGGGCATATTTTTCTCCAGTCCAAGAAGCCCGGACCTCACTTGGCCTTGGCTATGGAAAGCAAGAAGCGATTTGAGCATCTTCTTCAAGATCCGGAATTCCACATGGAATACCGTGCACACGGGGGCATGATTGTCATTGAGAGCGATGAAGAGCTTGAAACCATGCGTCGCTTCGTGGAAGATCAGAGGAGGGTCGGTCTGGATGTTTCTTTGCTGGATGGGGACGACCTGAGACAAATGGCGCCGTCTTTGTCTGAACACATTCTTGGCGCCACCTACTCACCACTGGATGCCCAAATCAATCCCATCAATCTCACCCTTGCACTCATCAGGGCGGCAAAGCATGCCGGCGCAAAGGTCTTCCCGCGGAGCAAGGTGATGGGTCTCCGCTCGATGAAAACCAAGGCCTGGTCGGTAAAAACGGTCCAAGGCGAAATCCAGGCGACCGCGGTTGTCAATGCGGCGGGCGTTCATGCGCCGGAAATCGGCAGAATGGTCCACCTTGAAATTCCGGTCAGGCCTCGTCGCGGACAGATTCTGGTCACAGAAGCAGCGCCGCCTATCCTGGAGCCGTGTCTCCTGTCTGCAAAATACATTCGTGCAAAGCATGATCCTGAATTTGCAGAGAGCTCAGGCACAGGCGTATCCATAGAGCAGACTGGAAACGGTAACCTTCTCCTGGGATCGACCCGGGAGTTTGTGGGGTTTGACAAAAGGACCACGTGGGAGGGATTGAAAGGCATTGCTCACCGGACGGCCCGGATTGTTCCCCGTTTGAGGCACCTGCACGTTATCAGAGCCTTTGCAGGCCTCAGGCCTTACACCCCCGACGGCCTCCCTATTCTGAGTCATGCGGGAGACAAGGATGGGCTTTTTGTGGCAGCAGGCCATGAAGGCGACGGCATCGCTCTGGCTCCTATAACCGGTGAGATCATGGCAGATCTGATTGTCCACGGCCACTCAGCCATGGATTTGCAGGATTTCAGGCTGGAAAGGTTTCAAGGTTAGAAAAACCCACGATTGTGACGTTCCTCCTGTCAAGTCATTCTGGAAACGCTCAACCAGAGATTTGAGAGACATCCAAAGCATATGATGACGGGTTTGAGGATAGATCATATTCAAAGACGGGAGAGGCTGCAGGTATCGGTCAATGGCCGTCCCATAACCGCTTTCAGAGGGGAGAGCGTTCTTGCCGCTTTGGTTGCCTCAGGTTATCTCATTCTGAGGAGGAGCCATAAGTTAAAGGAGGGACGGGGCGCCCTCTGCGGCGTGGGTGTCTGCTATGAGTGCCTTGTTTCAGTCAACGGCCTTCCCAATCAAAGGGCCTGCATGGTCGAAGTGGAAGACGGCATGGAGATAGAAATCGATGAAGCCTAGGGACTATGATGTCGCCATTATCGGCAGCGGAGTTGCAGGCATTGCCGCTGCAAACAAGATAGCGGATTCCCATCTTCGTGTTCTTCTTCTTGATGAGAACCTTCACCCGGGGGGACAAATTTTGCGTTCCCTTCCAGGTAGCATGGAAACACGCAAAGCCCAGCGGTTCGATCCATTGAAAAAGACCGGCCATGCCCTCATTGATCATCTCAAGGGGCAAAGGATCACCCTGATGAATAGGGCAAAGGTGTTGGGTATTTATGATGGGAGAGAGCTTCTCGTGGAGGAGGTCGAGAAAAGGGTTTTCACGGTAAGGCCTCGGGCCATCCTCTTCGCTACCGGGGCTAGAGAAAGATTCCTGCCCTTTAAAGGCTGGACCCTTCCTGGGGTTTTTTCAACGGGTGCGGTCCAGATACTCATAAAAGGTTCGGGCGTTCTACCCGCCAGGGAGATTCTGATCGGTGGCTCCGGGCTTTTTCTCTTTACCGTGGCCTGTGAATTGTTAGAAAACCGGGGCCGTGTTCTCGCTGTTCTGGACCAGGGATCCATGGTCCGAAAAGTGCCTTCTCTGCGTCTGTTTCTTTATCACATCCCCAAGTTCACGGAAGGCGCGAGATATCTGGGTCGGTTGATGCTCTCCCGAGTCCCCTTGAGACACGGGACAACAATTCTGGAGGCAAGGGGTGAGAGATCTCTCCAAGAAGTGGTGACAGCCCGACTGAACCGGGATGGCCATGTTCTGGAAGGAAGCGAGAGGGTGTACAAGACACCTGCCCTGGCCATCGGCTACGGGTTTGTCCCCAACATTGAACTTCCCCAACTCGCAGGGTGTGCCCTAACCTACGAGGGCAATCTGGGTGGGTGGATCGTGAAAGTCACAGAAGCTCTCGAGACCACGGTGGAAAATATATTCGCTGCAGGAGAAGTCACCGGTATCGGCGGTGCCCGAAAGTCCCTGATCGAGGGATATATTTCCGCCATTTCCATTGTCCAAAAATTGGGAAAGGGGGTTGAAAAATCATGCCTATCTCGGTTAAAAGAAGAACGGAGGAAACACCTCTGTTTTGGATGGTACTTCAACGCCCTGTGCAAGCTCCCGAATCATGTCCTCGCATCCGCGCCTGAAGAAACCGTGGTTTGTCGTTGCGAAGACGTGACCCTGGGCGACATCAAAAAGGCCATTTCAGAAGGCCATGATACACCGGGCGCTATCAAAAAAGCATTGAGAGTGGGCATGGGTAACTGTCAAGGAAGAACCTGCGCTCCTGTGCTTTATGATATACTATCCGTGTATACGAGAAGGCCTGCGCGGGGGATCCCCCCCCTTTCTGTGAGGACCCCTGTAAAACCGGTGAGCATAAGCACCCTGGTGGACAGGGTGTCGCCGGGTTGTAGGTTAGCTGAACCAAGTTGATTTTTTGTGCCGTTCCTTGAAAGGAGGAAAAAATGGGGCAGGATGAGAACAAAGACTTACTCAGCATATTCGATGAAGACGTGGATGAGGCGGCAAAAACCGCAACCTATGAGAAAAACACCCGTGAAGAGACGACGCCACCGAATTCAAAATCAAAGGGTCACTCTCTGGTCATCTGGGGCTTGGGGATCATCATCGTGATTATCCTGCTGGCTGTTTTCTTTCGGGGAAGCCGGATGCCTGAGTCCAAAGACCTCGAGATCGTCAGGGAGAGAATGGAGCATTTGGATGCCAGAGTCGTGCGACTTGAATCAATCGGCAAGAAGATGATAGCCATCGAAAATGCGTTTGCCTCTCTTGAACAGTCCATGTCAAAGCTTGAGGCGTCCAATACAGCCCTCGGTCAGCAGGTTGCAAATCTGGTTCGAAAGACCGAAAGCCTCTCGGCCAAAACCGCTTCGGTAGCGCCAAAACCTGCGACCCCTTCAAAACCGGAGGCCTCTTCAAAACCTCAGGCGAAAGCGACCTACCACGAGGTACTTCGGGGTGAGACCCTCTTCCGAATCTCAAAAAATTACGGCATCACGGTAGCTGAACTCCGCAAACTCAACAACTTGAAAGAAAACGAGGCCATCTACCCGGGTCAGAAACTGCTGGTGAAGCCGGCGAATCAGTGACCCCACCCTGTTGAGAAGCAACCACCATGTTCAGAGGACGTGGGTGTCAGGGATAGTTCCCGGTGACTTCAAAATCCGAATACCCGCCTGCGTTGCCTAGACTGACCGCTATTTGTGCAGGTTTCGCCAGAAGCGCAGTTCGGGGCTCTTTCGCCCGACTGCCGATAAAGCAGAGTGAGAGATCCTACAAAGAACGACCTGAAGAAAAGGCGAATCCCATGGCCAAGCATCCCTGGTCACCTCGGGTGATATGGAGATACACGCTGCTCCAGCTTCCCGGTCTGGCGCTGGTCATCATGATCACCATTCTAGCATGCCGATATATCAATATCCCGCGCCTCTACGCATGGGGCATCGTCATTCTCTGGGCTGCAAAAGATCTCGTTCTCTTTCCTTTTGTCTGGCGTGCCTATGACACGGACCGTCAAGAGCATGCGAATACCATGATCGGCGCAAGAGGTTTGGCCAAGGACAAGCTCAGTCCCTCCGGATATGTGCTTGTTCGCGGGGAACTGTGGCGGGCGGAAGTGAGAAAAGGTTACCCTCCCATCGAGGCGGGTAGGCCGGTGCATGTGGAGGCCGTCCGCGGACTGACGCTTTTTGTAAGACCCGACGCTCACGAAGACCAAGGCTGAGCCTATCGGGCAAGACGTGAACAACGATGCCGGCCCATCCGGAAATATCTTTTGCCGTCAACCCATTGTCCAGACAGGGGGCGCTGGATCCTTCGCTGACCGGCCCCTTCTCCCGTGCGGTTGCCGAAAGGGTGCGGGAATTCCACCAGTGCTTTCCCCAATATGAACCCACCCCACTCGTCTCATTATCTCACCTTTCAGGCTCCCTGGGTGTTGCGCGTGTCTGGGTCAAAGATGAATCCCGCCGGTTCGGCCTCAAAGCCTTCAAGGTTCTTGGTGCCGCATATGGCATGGCCACCCTCATGGCTGAGGCATTGGGCACTGAACCGCAAAATCTTTCCTTTGATCGAGTCAACCCCCTTTCTGTTGGGAAGAAAGTGGAAGATCTCACTTTCGTCACGGCCACAGACGGGAACCATGGTCGCGCTGTGGCGTGGGCGGCCCAGAAATTAGGGGCTCGCGCCATGGTCTACATGCCCAAGGGATCTTCCATGGCCCGCTATGAAGCAATCCGGTCTCATGGGGCGGAGACCACAATCATCGAGGGAAACTACGATGACGCGGTGCATCTGGCAGCCGAACAGGCCCAGAGGCAGGGCTATGTGTTGATTCAGGACACGGCTTTAAAGGGATATGAAGAGGTCCCAACAAGAATCATGCAGGGTTATCTCACCATCCTGGATGAGGCACTCGAGCAACTTCAAGGAGAAAAGCCGACGCACCTGTTTGTCCAGTGCGGTGTTGGCTCTCTTGCCGCCTCCCAGCAAGCGTATCTGGTGGAGCGGTTCGGCAAGGAAAGGCCCTTGTTTGTGGTCGTGGAGGCTGAACAGGCTGCCTGCTACCTCAAAACGGTTTTGGAAGGGCGGGGTCGTCTTCAGAAAATATCCGGAGATTTGCAGACCATTATGGCGGGTCTCGCCT
>Ga0209427_10003289_pt1 | contig 18988 bp, 15 predicted proteins | sample DeeMarSWOR136_30_FD_187465 | JGI IMG/M metagenome (GOLD analysis project Ga0209427, IMG submission 187465) | Marine sediment microbial communities from White Oak River estuary, North Carolina - WOR-1-36_30 (SPAdes) (version 2) | ecosystem: Environmental > Aquatic > Marine > Intertidal zone >...
AGAACGCAGCCAGTGGGGCATCCCTCCTCATCACCACGGAGGCCGTGGTAGCTGAGAAGCCCAAGAAAGAACAGCCTGCTCCACCGATGCCCCCGGCTTATTAATAAATAGACACGTTTATCTATGGCGGGCGGGAACCCAATTCTCGCCCGCTCGTGTGCTCCTAGCGATGGCCGATTTCTACACCTTCTTGCCTGAAGACCCCCTAGAAGCTAAAAGGATCTTCAATACTCTTCCCGCTGAACAACAATTAGATATCGTCCTCAAAACTCGTGGGAAAGAACGGATCCATTATCTTTTCCTTTCCGAACATCCAGAGGAGTTGGTTCAACGGCTTCCAGAACTGGAGGTCTTTTTAACCGTCAAAGAAGTGGGAGAAAGGGATAGCCTGGATCTGATCTCCCTCACCACACCGGAGCAGTACCAATATCTCCTGGACCTGGAATTTTGGAAAAAGGATAAGTTAAATCCTGAGAAGGTTCTACATTGGATGGAACTTCTTGTGGAATCAGGTGAAGAGAAGATCATCCAATTTATCCACACAACGGACCCCGAATTTACTGAACTCCTTTTAAGTAAGTTTCTTCGGGTCCATACAATCGAAGGGGAACCTATAGAGACTTCGGATCGAATTCCCTCTTTCACATTAGACCAATACTATTTCATTCATTTTAAGGAAAAGCGAGCCAGACCTATTTTCCTCCCCTTTTTGCAGATTCTCTATCGAATCGATGAGGAAGGGTATCGAAGATTAATGGAGTCTCTGATTGTGGAACTTGAATCAGAAATGGAGGAGACAGGCTATCGGTTGCGAAATGCCCGAATGACGGATTACGGATTTCCTGATTTTGAAGAAGCTTTAGAAATCTATCGCTTTGTCAATCCCGATAGTCTGACCTTGGAGAAGAGATTTCCAGAAGGACGGATTCCTCTAGAAACAGAGAAAGTCAGCCCACCCTTCTATCTCACTTTTCAAGGAGAGGGGTCTTTTCTATCGGCTATCCTTTCTAAAATGGATGATCCTCGGGAGCAGAATAGAATAAAAATTGAATTGGCAGCCCTTTGCAATAAAGCCATGATGGCTGAGCCCCTCGATCTCCTTGAGATCGAGGAGATGAAAAGGGTGACCCAGAAGGTCTTTCACTATCTGAATCTTGGCCTTGAATACTTAAGCGGAGAAGAAGCGAGCAAGGCAGTGGAGGTTCTTCGATCCTTTCCACTTCAAAGGATTTTTCAATGTGGGGTAGGAACCACCTTACTTTTAAAGCGTGAGGCAGAATCGATTTTGAAAGGATCGTGGTTTTCTGGGGACCGGGGAAATCTGATCTTCTTGGATTCTCCCTACCTGGAAAGGGTCGAAGGCGTCTTAAGAAAGAGGCCCATCTATTATCGGGATGGGATTTTGGAGGATTTCAAAGACCTTAAAGATTTTAGAGAAGTCAAAAAGTTATTGGAAATGGTTGATGGGGTAACCCACTTCATGGGAGAGAAGCTTCATGTCTACCCTCCGCAGTTGAAAGAGCTGGATCGAGAGGTCACCCTTTCTACCATTTTTCTCACGGCTGTTGCGAACCAGATTCTCAAAAAAAGGTTTCAATTCGAACCTATTGAGAGAGACCAAATGAACGACCTTTTTTCTCGAATCTTTGAAAGGGTTGGCCAAGGGAAGGGGGTCCTGAAAATGGAAATTAAGAATGGGGTGAAAGACATGTTATCTTCGATGGAGGCGGATAAGAACAGACAACTTTATCTTCTTGCTTTCAGGGATTTCTGCCTCGATCTCTTGGAGGAAGAGTTTGGAAGGATTCCTCCCGAGGAAGAGATCGACCCCAGATTCGTAAAAGGTCTATTTCTTCGACAATAATCAATTTACTTATTAGGGTGGTCAGCCAACGTGATTTTTTTCCGCCACTTACGTATACCTTGAAGGATCCCTACCATTGAAAATTCTTTCAAAATCTTCATTCCATTGTGACAAGAAAAGTCACTTTTTGGGATTTTAGAAAATTCCGCATTTTAAGAAATGCCTTAAAAATCAATGAGATTGGCCGAGCGGTTATCATCCGGCATCCGTATTGCATAACAATAAGAATGTAGTTTCATTCATTAAATTGAATCACGGCACATAAAAAAGTGAAGCCCCATGCAGCTTCCATAGGGTTCCGGCGGTAAACTTCGACTGGAAGGATACGATGGAGGATTCAAAATATTTTACAGACAGGAGAAAACATCCCCGGGTGTCCATGGACCTGCCCCTTGAATATCTGGTAAAGCAACAAGCCCGTGCTCGCGGAGGAATTGTCTTGGATGCGAGCGAGACAGGCTTCTTGATTTACTCCACCGAAGATTTCCCTATCGGTACGAACATGAAGATCGCCGTCTTATTCCCCAAGGAATACGAGTTAGCCAATTTTGAGGTGTTTGGCGAGATCGTTTGGAAAAGAGTTGATGTGGGGGAAAGGAAGAAGACGTATCAGTATGGACTGAAATTTGTTGAAGTTTCCAAGGAAGACTATTGGAAATTGAAAAAACTTCTTGGCGGTCAACCGAATTCCAACCTCTACCAATGACCCCATCCCAGGGTGTTTCTATTGAAAAATCAGAGAACCGGTCCAAGCCTGAGACGACTCTAAGAAGAAATGTCTTGACAAATTCCCCAATAAACTCTAAGCAATGAGGAATTGGAAATCCTATGCAAATTTATGTCCTGTCCGATAGACATCACTTTTCCATTTTTTCCTCGACATTGAGGGTGAGGTGGCAGGACTTTCCGACGAGCGTTTGATGTGATGAAAAACAGATTGCCTTTTTCTTGTCCGGTCTGTGGTCAAAAAAAAGAATACCTATTTGAAGAGCTTTTTAAAGGAGCTGTCCTGACCTGTCCCCATTGTAAGCTGACCCTAACCCTCCAGGGACATATGTGGCAAGATGTCCAAAAAGACATCCAAAAATTGAAAGAGAACGCCTGAATCTCTCTCTGCCTTTTCACCCTTTTCGAATGCGAACTTTCAGATGTTTGCCCCTGAATCCTTATGTTCGTGTTAACAAAAAAAGGGCAATGTTACCTCCGCTGACGATTTTCCGTCTTTCCACAATTAACTTCTGAGTTTCTACTAATCCAGGTAATCCTTTTTGTGATAGAAAGTCACGGTAGTTGGAAAAATGCTCACGACCGGCGGCCCTTTCGATGAAAAGAATAATGGCCTTATATATCCAACCCATTGGAAAGCGAATTGGGCCGGGATGAAAATCCGTGACCAAAATCCTTCCTCCTTGCTTCGTGACACGAATCATTTCTCCCATGACGAGTGGCCGTACTTCGGCTGGCATCTCGTGGAAACTAAACATCGCGATCACTAAATCAAAGAAGTCACCTTGATACGGTATGCTCGATGCGTCGCCTAATTGAATATCGACGCCTTCTCCCAATTTGGCACGCGCTATCTCTACCATGGAGGGCGACAGATCTATGCCATAGACAGGACATCCAGCTTGCCGATAGCTCACCAGATTTGTGCCTGTGCCACATCCAACCTCCAGAACCTTCATCCCGGGCTTAACAGGGACCATCTCCATTCCTATATGTCTTAGGGCATGAGTAAAGGGGCCAACGAAACGGTCATAATGAACGGCAAGTTTTCGATAAGGATCATTGACCATCTTCTATCACCAAAACAAATCAAATAGAGAAAAATAAACACAGGCGATAAATTGACCGACAAAGGTTCCGTCCTGCTTATGACAAGATAGGGAGGGACGGGAAGCTTCACATTAGATACTCATTCCCTTCATTTCTTCCAGTTCTAAGGCGAGGGATTCCCAGGACTGGGTTAGAGATTGAACCAAAGCCTGGGTCTCCTTATGGGTCTGAAGGGTCTCGTAGGTCTCTTTCTGGTTGAGGTAGAGATCGGGGTCCGAAAGTCTTTGATTCAAGGAATCCAGTTTCTGTGTTGCCTCATGCAAAGATTTCTCAACTTCCGTAAATCTCTTTTCGAGGCTGGAGAGCCGGCGTCGAAACTCGTCCATCTCTTGAGCCCTTCTCCGTCTCTCTTCTTTAGCCATGTATTTTGATTTCTTTTTTCCAAATCCTTCTTCCTTAACCTTAACCTCTTTTCCCCTTTCTTTTTTTGCCTCCTCCAACTGGAGGAGCTGTTTTTTGTAGAGGTAATAATCATAATTCCCCGGGAAGATATTTGGGACGCCGCGATCGATTTCAATGACCTTGTTGGCGATTACGTTGATGAGATGGCGGTCGTGCGTGATCAGACAGATCGTCCCTTGAAACTGTTTCAAAGCCATCTCCAATACATTTCGCGAAGGGATGTCTAGATGACTGGTCGGTTCATCCAGGAGAAGGAGATTGGCAGGTTTCAAAAGCATTTTGGCCAGGATCAATCGACTCTTCTCACCCCCGCTTAATACAGAAACTTTCTTCTCAATCTCGTCTCCACTGAAGAGAAAGGTTCCCAGAAGGGTTCGAAGTTCAGTCTGACTCTCGTCGGTGGCGATGTAGAGGAGTTCCTCATAAACCGTATTCTCAGAACGGAGGAGGTCAAACTGATTTTGGGAAAAGTAGGCCCGGGTCACATCCTTACCCAGGATGACATCGCCTTTTTCGAAATCGAGAACCCCGGCAAAAATTTTCAGAAGCGTAGATTTTCCTGCCCCATTGGAGCCCACCAGGGCCACCTTATCTCCCCGGAAGAGGGTCAGGTCGATTCCCTGATAGACGACGGTTTGGCCATATTGCTTGTGAAGGTTCTTCACCTCTATCACTCTGTGACCGCTCCGCTTAGGAGCAGGGAATTGAAATCGAACCTCCTTCCTCTCTATTGGAAGTTCAATACGCTCCAACTTTTCGAGCATTTTTATTCGGCTCTGCACCTGGCTCGATTTTGTGTTTTTCGCCCGGAATCGTTCGATAAACCTTTCGGTCTGCTCAATCTTCCTTTGCTGAGTCTTGTAAGTGGCCTCAAGAATTTGTTTTCGTGCTTCTTTCTCTTCCAGGTAGTGATCATAGTCACCGTAATAAAGGTCAATCTTCTGGGCCTCGATTTCTCCTATTCGGTCGACCAGATGGTTGAGGAAGACTCGGTCGTGAGAGACGATGACCATGGCCCCTGGATAATTGATCAGGAAATTCTCCAGCCAGATGAGGGATTCCAGGTCCAGGTAGTTCGTCGGCTCATCCAGGAGAAGAAGGTCAGGGGATTGAAGAAGAATCTTTGCGAGAGCGATTCGCATCATCCAGCCGCCGCTCAGTTCATCCGTGGCCGCATTGAAATCTTTCTGCTTAAACCCTAATCCCTGAAGGATCTGTTTTGCGTCGGCCTCCAGGCTGTAGCCTCCGAGGAGGGTATACCTTTCTTGAAGTTTCCCATACTCTTTGGCCAACTTTTCCTGATCTCTCGGGTCTTCAATAGAGGATAGTTCCTCTTCCAGGATTTTCATCTTATCCTGAAGAGATGTGATTCCGGCTGCACCCTTTAAGACCTCTCCAAGAACGCTATCCCCTTGAAGGGAAATTACCTCCTGGGGCAGGTAACCAATCTTCACTCCTTTGGCAATACGGATGTCCCCGTCGTCGATCGGTTCCTCTCCCAGCATCATTCTGAAAAGGGTTGTCTTCCCGGAACCATTGGGACCGACGAGACCGATACGATCCCTTGCTCCGATCTGAAAGGAGCAGTCCATGAAGAGAATCTTGCTTCCAAACCGTTTCTGAAAATGGCTTAGGGTAATCATGAGACTGCAATTTCAAATGTCGAAATCCCTGCCTGCCGGCCCCGGTCCCGACCGAGGGCGGGGCAGGCAGGCAAATACCAAAGTTCAAATGTCAAAATTTGAGCTTAGGCTTCGTCTTTCATCATTCTCATTGAAATTTGACATAGATTTGAACTTTGACATTGGACATTTCTTTTGGGTTCGGCTCAGGTGTCGTATTTATCAAAATTGTAGCCAGCTTTTTTATAATTTTCCAAAGCACGGGTCTTTAGATCCTCACGCTTCGTCTTTTCCGCTTCCTTATCTGCTAATTCGGCCGCATGGCTCCATTTGCCCTCTTTTTCATATTCTTTGATTTTCTTATCTGTTTCGGTGACAGGAGTTCCTTTAATCACGACCGAAGGGGCGAAAAGAACGCGAGAGATAGCGCTCTTGCATTTTGGGCACACCACCAGGGGGTCCTCCGTCATCCTCTGGATGATTTCAAAACCCGACCGGCAATGAGGACAGCTCTTTTGCGGATCAACGGCTCTGTACTCGTAAGTTGGCATAAAGTCTCGGCACAGCGCGGACGATGAGAATTAATAATCCCCCCGCTGCCCCCCTTTAGAAAAGGGGGGTGGGGGGATTTGAAGGCTATTTTTAAAGTAAATATTGAGTATTCCCCTTCAAATTGTCAAGAGGAGGCACCCATGTTATAAGTGAAAGTAATGTTCCCTTACGAGACTTTGTATATCTACGAGATTTCTGGGGCTATTCCGGATTCAAGGAATTTTTTTAAGAAAGATTTTATTGGCTGCTGGAACGAAGGAGAGAGTTCTTTTCTCTTTTTCTCGACTCCCCATGATGAGGAGGTGGAGGCCCTTGTCGATCAGAAAGGATACTCGCTGGTCACAAGAAATACCCTGGATTACAAGGCGTGGCAAGCCGGGGAAGAATTGAGACCCTTTCGCATAGGGAATCTCGTCTTCTCTCCCCCGTGGGAAAATGTGGTGATTGAGACTGAAGAGATTTTAGTTCACATCGATCCCTGTGTGGTCTTCGGAACGGGTTATCATCCTACCACACGATCCTGTCTCAGAGCTCTCTGGGAGGTTTTTCAGAAGGAACGGCCTGAAACGATCTTAGACCTTGGGACAGGGTCAGGAATCCTTGCCCTGGCTGCTGCGAAATGGGGAGCGAAGAGGGTGTTAGCCATCGATTGTAATGAACTTGCCGTAGAGACGGCCCTGAGAAATGTTTCATCGAATGGGGAATTGGAGCGCATTGAGGTGAGGCAAGGAAAGGCCGAGGATTTTATTGATGAGGAGGCAGACCTCGTTTGCGCGAACCTTCATCTTCGGGTGATAGAGTCCTTGTTGAGTAAAGAGGCAACCTTCAAAAAGAGGTGGCTTGTCCTTTCAGGTCTCTTTCATAAAGACGGCCGAGAAGTTGAGAATCGGCTGGAGCGAAGGGCTGTTACAATAGTTCAAAGGTTTGAAGAAGAAAATTGGATGACGTTGACTGGCTTCAATAAGAACGCCCCAAGAAGTTAAAAAATGGTTGACTTCGAATTTTCATTGTGTTAAAAAAATCACAATTTCCACATGGAATCCTTTAGAATAAAATTTTATATTTAATTATAATAACATAACTTCCATCTTCATTCTCCGAAGCTTTCGTCAAAAGGGTTCAAGAGTGAAAGGGGAGGAAAAGATGGAGCATGTCATAATATAATTCTAGGGGGACTTTGAGACGTATGCTTAAGAGATCCTTTATCATCGTTGTTGCCATATCCATCAGTTTCTTTTGGGGCTGCGGAGCCCTCTGGGCAGCAGAGCCCGCATCAGAAAAAGAGCGTCAGAAACCCGCAGAGATAAACAAGCCCCCTGAAGAAACAAAAAAGGGAGAGAAATTTATCATCCGGGGTCGCGAATATTGTTATGAATGTATTGATAATTCAGAATGTCTAGGTTGCCATACCAAAATCAGCGAAAGGAAATTTGCTCAATCCGTTCATGGAGCCAACTCCTGCAATAGTTGTCACTGGGATATCACAGATGTGAAAACCCATTTGAAAGCCAAAGGAGGTCGAATTCATTCGGAACCGGTTACCTGTCATCGATGTCATAAGAAAGAAGGGGCAGAGCACTATGCGAGCGCCCATTTTATAAACGATATCCAGTGTAAAGACTGTCATACAGGGATCCACGAGATAACCCCATGGAAAGGGGACAAGGTCCGGGTGGTCGAGAAATGTACCATGTGTCACTCGGATGACGGCTTCGCTGAAAGCGTCCATGGTCAATCGGTCATGGCAGGGAATCCGGATTCCGCCACTTGTAGTGACTGCCATGGTCTCCATAAGGTTCCTATTCTCAAAGGGGATGAGCCGAAGGTGGTCGAATTCCGGAAGGAATTTCACACAGAGGTTTGCCAGAAGTGTCATGCTGACAAAGAGATGATGGAGCGAAATCAGGTATTTCTCATCGCGACCCAGACCTATTATGAGAGTTACCATGGAAAGGTTGAACATTTAGGCTATCCGAAGCTGGTGGCCGGTTGTGCAGACTGCCATGGGTTTCATAGTATCCTGGCGAGAGACAATCCCAAATCGCTCATCTCTGATGCCCGTCTGGTTGAGACCTGCGGGAAGTGCCATCCCAGGGCCAATACGAACTTTGCCCAATGGATTCCCCATGCCACGCATAATGATCCGGAACGAGAGCCTGTGCTTTACGGGACCTTCATGATCATGACGGCCCTGCTCGTTTCTGTTTTTGGAGTCTTCTGGTTCCATACCCTTCTCTGGTGGCGGAAAGACTTCTGGGAGAGACGAGAATTGAGGGCAAAAGGCATCTTTTTCCCCCAACACGTAAGGCCGGAGGAAGCAGGCCACATCTATCGTCGGTTTAGCCTCTTCGATATCGTCCTCCACTTCACGATGATGGTGACCTTTATCGGTCTTGTCCTCACCGGCCTTCCGCTCAAATTCTCTTATGCCCCCTGGGCCATTGGGCTCATGCATTTTCTGGGAGGAGCGGAATTGGCAGGTTTGATCCATCGCATCTGTGCGGCGATTACCTTTGCCTATTTTGGGACTACCATCACCTACATCTTCTACTTCCTCTTTTTCAAAAAACTGCCAGGAAATCCCAATCCCCTCCAGAGGCTTTTTGGCCCCGATTCCCTCTGCCCCCGATGGAAAGATGTTCAAGACATCATCAGGATGATTCGTTGGTTCTTTAACAAAGGGGAGAAACCCCACTTCGATCGGTGGACCTACTGGGAAAAGTTCGATTTCCTTGCTGTCTTCTGGGGCATGTTCGCCATTGGGCTCTCGGGACTGATGCTCTGGTTTCCGGAATTCTTCACCATCTTTCTTCCAGGATGGATTTTAAATATTGCCACGATCGTCCATTCGGATGAGGCTCTTTTAGCCTCCGGGTTCATCTTCACTGTCCATTTTTTTAACACTCATTTCCGACCTTCGAAGTTCCCCATCGATACGGTGATCTTCAGCGGCAGGTTCCCGAAATATGAATTGATAGAGGAGCGACCAGAACAGTATAAACGAATGATAGCCGAAAAGACGTTGGAGACCTATCGAGAAAAATATCCCAGTGTGTTGACGGATCTTTTCTCCCAGTTCGTGGGGTTTGCCTTGTTGGCGGTTGGACTTCTCTGCATCTTTCTGATCGCGTGGGAATTCCTGGGATAGTTCCTTAATGCGGAATTCGGAGTGCGGATTTCGGAGTGAAGAATCCTAAAGAGGGTTTGAATTCCGCAATCCGCAATCTGCAATCCGCATTTTATTTTGAAAGCTTGCAGCCGATCTTCTCGAGGTAGGCAAGGTAGTTAAAGGTTGGACTTTGATCTTTGGTGTGGCAGTTTCGGCAGACACCGAGGGTCACTTTCCTCTCCATTTCCCCTTTTCCAGGATGTCCCCTTCCTTCCCCATGGCAGGCTTCACACTGAACCCCCCGAAGGTAGAAGGGAACTTCGTCCACCGTAACAAACTCTCCGATTTTACCAGAACCCGTAGCGTGACAGATCAGGCATTCCTCCTGAGCATACCGCGGTGAGGTAGCGATTGTCTGTGTCGCCTTGGCATGCTTGGTCTTTAGCCAGTTTCTGTAGTTTACTTCATGGCATCGTTTGCAAGAGATTGCCCCGATCAGAGGGCTTTCTTTGGGAATGCGAGCGATCATCTCCTTCTCGGACAAATCCTTTTCCGGCAGGGGGGCCACTTTTGGCTTGTATAACTTTGCGGATTCAGTACGGTATTCTTCCACCCCTTTCATGATCTTGGAATCATCCTTTACGGAGAGGTGGACGGGAACCGCCATGTGTCTATAGAAATTCTTATCTTCGAGAGCTAGGAGCGTCTTCTCCAGTTCCTTTTGCTTCGATTCGAGGAATTTCAACTCCTTTACCCTCATCTCCTCCTGCTTTCCCGATTTTGCTATCTCGGATTTAATTTGGGTCGATCGGGTACCCAACCTTTCCAGTCTTTTCTCCAACTCATCCCGTTCTCTGGAGATGAGAAATTTAAGCGGTTTTCTCGTGTCCACAAGAGCGTAATCGATTCGACCCAAATATCCTCCGCGGGGTTCCAACCGATAAATGGGAGTTTCGTTAACCCGTTCAATCACCACTCTTTTGGATTCTCCCCCCCCTCCAAGAATGAGATCGATCTGGGAGTTCTGTCTGGCGAGCTTCTTGTCCTTCGATTCGCCCAATTGGGAGAGGACGACAAGGATGTCACAATACTCCCGAAGGCTTTTGGTCAGAGATTTGGATGTGGCGATGGGTTCCAGAATCGTCAGTCCTGGCTCTTTTTCCTGAAGGGTGGGATTGAAGATGTCATCTAGAAGACCGAAGACCCCTATTTTCAATCCGGCGATCTGCTTAATCACATAAGGCTTGAAGATGGTTTTCCCCGTTTTCTTATCCACGAGATTGGCCGAGACGATTGGGAACTTGGCCTTTTGGGTCACGTCAGAAAGAAATCTGAATCCCATCATCAGGTCCTTTTCGCCCACATTGACTGCATCATATCCCATATCGTTATACGATTGAATGAGGAGATCGACGCGAAGGAGTGCATCTCTTCGTTTCGTCTCGGTTTGGGGAGGTTTCCGGAAAAGGAGATTGCCAGTATCGAGGAGAACGACCTTTTTCCACTCACTCCTTATCTGATGGATCAAGGTTGCCTTCTTGGCCACACCGCCAAGGGGATTCCTGAATCACCCACAGGGCTCCACCTCGCCCATCACATCATTCGTGTAGATGATGCTGAACTGGATTTTGGGGGCGGCCAGAAGAAGAGATGGTTGCGGTAGAATCAAAATGAAAAGCGATATCAAAAGAGGAAGGGCCTTATTTAATTTCATAAAACCTTCTCTTGAAACCGATAGGAAACCATCCATCAAGATGAAATCAAACGGATGGAAAAAACTACAGTAACTTATGACCTATGGAGGCTTTCCCCTTGATAAATCAATTCAAAAATGTTAGAGACTTAACTGATTAAGGGGGTAAAGTCAATGGGGAAAATGGAAAATTATTATCAGTCTGTCAAGGTCGCATTGAGCAATTTATTGAGAGTAGAGACCTTCAAAGAATCTTATCAATTAGTCAAGGATCTTTGGATCGATTTTTACAAAGCAGCTCAAAGAGGGACGCAAACCCATCTCAAAGGAATCAAGATCTTTGTCGTTTTCTCTGTCATTGCCTTTTTCATTATTTTAGGAGTTTTGCTCAGGTTTACTGAGTCTTCCACCTTCTGCGGCATCTGTCATCAGATGAATGTCTACATGGACTCCTGGAGAGCTTCCAGCCATAAGAAGGTGGCTTGCACCCAATGCCACTATGAGCCCGGGTTTCTAAATCATCTCAAAGGGAAATGGGTGGATGGACAGGTCTCGTTGGCTTATTTCATCTCTGGCAAGACGCCCGACAGGCCTCATGCAGAGATCAGCGATACGAGTTGCCTTCAAAAGGGATGCCATAAGATTGAAGATCTCCAGGGAAATATGGTCTATAAGAATGTGGCCTTCTCCCACGGGAAACATTTAGGGGAGTTGCGAAGGGGAATGAAACTTCGATGTACGACCTGTCATGCCCAGTTGGTTCAGGGAGCCCATCTCACCGTTCACGAAATCAACTGTTTCATTTGCCATTACTACCAAGCCGGCGAGAGGGGTGAAGAGGAGTGCATTTCTTGTGCGGTAGGAGGATGTACGTCCTGTCATGTCGAACCCAAAGGAGATATTACAGTCAAGGGGTGGAATTTTAATCACCGGAAGTATATTGCCAGAGGGGTGGTCTGTGAGAGGTGCCATATCAATGTGGTTCAAGGAGATGGCCATGTTCCCGAAGGGAAGTGTGTTCAATGTCACAATGAACCGGATCTCTTAAACACCAAATATACCTCTCAGTTCATGCACAAGAATCACGTCACGGACCATAAGATCGAATGCGCTGATTGCCATTCTCACATTCGGCATGAAATTGGTCCCGTCCTGACGATGGTCCATTCCCCTGCCGTATGTGATAAGTGCCATAGCAAGGAAGTCCATTTGGGACCCAGAGAGTTGTACCGGGGGAGTGGAGGGATCGGCGTTCCGGACTCACCCAGTCTGATGTTTACGACGAATGTAGATTGCATCGCCTGCCATCGAAAGGGTGAGGAGAGCCGCGCAGCACTTCACACGACGAAGTACGCGGAAAGGGCGATGGGAGAGGCCTGTGTGGACTGCCATGGCGAGGGTTTTGATGACACGTTAAAACACTGGAAAGTTCTTCTCTCCAAGGCTGAGAATGACACCAATCAACGGATCTACAATATTCAGAAAATCCTCTATGATTATGAGAAGAAAAATGGAAACTCCGCCAGTTTCAGGAAAGCGCAGAATCTATTGAATGAGGCCCGTCACAATTACAGCTTTGTCCTTCTTGGCAAGGGGGTTCACAATATTGAATATTCCTTTAAACTTCTCAATGCGGCTAATAATAAAACAGAGCAAGCCCTGGCCGTCATTGATCGAGGTCACAAACCCAGGGAATTTCAGACTCGAATGACCTGCACCACCCTCTGCCATGCGGGCATCGAGAAGCGGGCCGTTCCGTTTAATGATATCAAGTTTTCCCATGAGACCCATGTGGCGGGTAGCGGTTTGAAATGCGGCGACTGCCACTCCCCTCGAGAAACGCACGGGAAAACCCTCATGAAAAACTGTGCAAACTGCCATCATGGAAAGGAAATCGAAAGCGTCAAATGTAATGACTGCCACGTCTCGGTCAAACGCTTGGTTCAAGGGAGAGGAGGAATCGGCGTCAAAGAACGGCCGAGCAACAAGTTGGATGTGGTGGAATGTGTGGATTGCCATCGCGGCGTGCCTGCAAAGAAGAGAGATTCCTTCGAAGCGATTAAGAAGCGTTGCATCGAATGTCATGACCAGAGTTATGGAGACATGGTGGTACGCTGGGAAGCCGCCACAGAAGGATTGTTGAAAAAAGTGGCGCCAAAGCTCGAAACGGTGAAGGAGGAGATAAGAAGGATTGAGCTCCGGGGAGGCCATACCTTCGTCTATCGAAAATTATATGGAGAGGCAGAATTCAATTACAATTTAGCAAAACACGGTAACGGAGTTCATAACCTGGAGTATGTTGAAGAGCTGCTCGAATTTGCAAATAATCGTCTAGATGAGGCCATGAAGCAGTTAGCCAAAAAGAAGTAAATCAAAAAACGGTCGAAGGGTAAAGGCCATTTAATTAGGTTGTTATGGAAGCCCTATACTTCATGAGGTATAGGGCTTTTTTCATTGAGGATAGACCCCGCGAGGGAAAAATGGGAAAGCTCCTTTCTGTCAAAATTACGAAAGACTTGACAAAGCCCGTAGAATTTAATAGATTTTCTCTAAAATTTTGTGAAAGGAGTCACAAAATTGAAATATTCTAAAATTCCTGAGGCTACCATTCGAAGATTGTCGAGATATTCTAGATGCTTAGAAGAAATGGACAGCATGGGGGAAAAAGTAGTTTCCTCCGCTCAACTTGCAAATAGATGTCTGGTCAATGCGGCTCAAGTGAGGAAGGACCTGGCCTATTTTGGTGAATTCGGCATTCGGGGTGTGGGTTATTATGTGAAAGACTTGTTACAAGATATAAAACGTATCCTGGGGCTGAACAAGGAATGGAGAATGGCGGTCATCGGCATTGGAAATCTAGGCTCTGCCCTTCTCTCTTACAAGGATTTTTTGAAGCAGAACTATAAAATCGTTGCAGCCTTTGATATCGATCCCCCAAAAGTGATTGGAAGGGTTTCGGAGAAGCTCGGAAAGCCTGTGGAGATCCTGAATATCAACCGACTCAAAGAGGTAGCAAAAGAGAGGAAGATCGAAATTGGGCTTATTACCACTCCTCCCGCAGAGGCCCAAAGTGTGGCCAATCTACTGGTAGAGGCAGAGGTGAAAGGAATTCTTAACTTTGCACCTGCACAGATTACCGCCCCTGACGGATTTGTCGTAAAGGATGTTTTTTTCACTACCATCCTCGATAATTTAGCCTACCTTCTGTCGAACTAAGTCACGTTCCGATCCTAAAATGAGGCCCACTGAGAAATTCTGGTGGGTCTTTCTCATTATCGTAATCCCTCACTGAAGCGTAGGGAAGATCCGGTGATCGGGCAGGAATATCTCCGAAAATCTTATCAAGCGGACGATCTGAAATGATGGTTTGGCAAAGGTCACTTCCTCAATGATAGAAGAGTTCTTGCGATTGTTCAGTGGATTCATTGAGCCAGGGGGCAAGGTGAGGTTTCCGCTATAAGATTTTCTCCGACATCCCTGCCCGATTCCGGTAAATTTCCAGGGTAGAGTGAGGCATTAGTCATTATTCCTCAATAAGATTGACTTGGCCTCCGAAACTACATATAGTTTTATTTCAGCTTACAGGGAGGTTCAAAAGATGAAAGAACTATCGTCCGGCCCTTCAATTAAAACAGATCTTCCTGGACCTGAAGCGAGAAAGGTTCTGGAAAAGGATCAAAGATACGTCTCCCAATCCTACACCCGCGTCTATCCTTTGGTCGTGAAGAGGGCCAAAGGGGTCTGGGTGGAGGATGTCGATTTGAATCGGTTCTTAGATTTCACTTCAGGGATTGCAGTCACCAATACAGGCCACTGTCATCCAAAAATCGTAGAGGCCGTCCACCGCCAGGCAGAAGAACTCATCCACATGTCGGGAAGTGATTTCTACTACGGCCTCCAGTCGGACCTTGCAGCCAAACTCTCTGAGATCACCCCTGGCCATAAGGAGAAGAGGGTTTTCTTCGGTAATTCGGGTGCTGAAGCCATTGAGGCTGCCCTAAAACTGGCACGATATCATACGAAACGACCTCGGGTTTTGGCCTTCCTGGGTGCTTTTCATGGAAGGACCATGGGCGCCCTTTCCCTGACAGCCAGCAAGGTGATTCACGAGAAGGGATTCTCCCCCCTTGTTCCCGGAATCACCCATGTGCCTTATGCCTACTGCTACCGCTGTCCTTATCATCAGGGACCTTATCCAATATGTGGTTGTGCCTGCATCAATTGGATTCGAGAAGATCTCTTCAAAAGAAGTATTCCTCCCGAGGAGGTAGCGGCCATCTTCGTTGAGCCGATTCAGGGAGAGGGGGGCTATATTTTTCCTCCGCCAGAATTCCATCAAAAACTCTATCAATTGGCAAAAGAGTTTGGAATCCTTTTCGTCGCCGACGAGGTCCAGAGCGGAATGGGCAGGACGGGAAAGATGATGGCGATTGAACATTGGGGAATCGTACCCGATATCATTGCCCTGGCCAAAGGACTTGCCTCGGGGATGCCTTTGGGAGCTACCGTTGCCCAGAGCGAAGTGATGGATTGGGTTCCTGGGTCCCATGCCAGCACCTTTGGGGGTAATCCCATCAGCTGCCGGGCTGCCTTGACCACCATCGAACTCCTCGAGGGAGGACTGATTGAAAATGCATCGCGGATCGGCGGCTACATCCTTGAAGAATTGAACCAACTTCAGAAGGAGTTCGAGCTGATTGGTGACATCAGGGGGAAGGGCCTGATGATTGGTGTGGAACTCGTCAGAGACCGGGAGACAAAGGAAAAGGCTGTCCAAGAGAGAAACGAGGTCATTCAGACCTGTTTTGAAAAGGGACTTCTTATCCTGGGATGCGGTGAGAACGTGATTCGCCTCATCCCGCCCCTTATCATCACACAGAGCGAAGCCGATACAGCCCTGACGATTCTGGAAGAGGTTTTTAGAAAGGTAAAAAGAAGATGAAATCCCACCCTTGATTGAAGCTATTTGAAGCTCCCTGCCCACAGGGCGGGGCTTCCCGGAAAGGAAATTTCATTTATATTGTGCCCCTTGACCCCGCCTACAAGGCGGGGCTTACGGGGCACTTGCCGGTCAGCATCTGGAATAGTTCATCGCAGGTAAGGAGGTAAGCAAAGCCGAATCCTAAGTTTTTCAGCGTGGCGAGATGAAGTTCACTTCTTCCTGTTGCCGTCCCGTCGATCAGAAAAAATACTCGATAATCCCTCACAAAGGCATCCCGGGCCGTCGTCTCACAGCAGAGGTTCGTCATCACCCCTGAGATGATCAGGTCTTGAATTCCCCGAGAGCGAAGGGTTTCATCTAGATCCGTCTCGAAGAAGGCGCTGTAGCGTTTCTTTGCTATGATTTTTTCCTTTAACTCTATTTTCATATCGGAAAGAAATTTCCAATCCTCTGTCCCATCGACGATGAGTTCTCCCCACCAATCTCCCAGTAACCCTCCATCCGAATCTGGATCGGTGTGACCATGCTGGGTGAAGATGACAGGGATATCTTTTTGCCGGCAGGTCTGGATCACTTTCAAGATATTCGTCAGGACGGGCTGGGCGATTCGATCAAAATAGTTTTGCATATCGATCGCCAAGAGGGCAGCCTGCTGAGGATTTATCTGAGCCTTTCTCTCCCGGTAGGGTTTCAGTTCAGTTAAGATCTTTTCAAGGTCTAATTTCATATCTTCCCTTCTTTTCAAGGGTTCACAAGTGTTTAGACCATTCAAATCTTACAAAGAAACAGAGGGGAAGGCAACTCCAAAATCGAGGGATTGACAGGCTCAATGTAAATAAATAGAATGGCGGTTAAATGGGTGAGGGGAACCATTTAAACAAGGAAGGAGGTGAGGAATGAACGGAACTTTTTTCGATTGAAAAGGAGGGAAGAACAATGAAAAGTAAAAAAATATTTTTTGTTCTGTGTGCTTTGATTCTATCTATTTTTATGATTTCTACATCCATTTTTGCTGCTGAAAAGGAGATCAAGATCGGAGTGATTCTCCCGCTCTCCGGTGCGCTTGCTCCTATAGGCAAAAGCTTGAAGGAGGGGGCCGAACTGGCTGCCGAGATCGTTAACAACAAGCATCCTGATTTGAATATCTCTATCGCAAAATGGCAAGGAATTCCAAATCTGGGTGGGGCCAAACTGAAACTCATCTTTGCTGACCACAGAGGGGACCCAGGTTGGGGTTCTGATCAGGCGAAGCGGTTAATAGAGGATGAGAAGGTGATAGGCCTTCTGGGCTGCTATAACAGTTCCGTGACCAAAACAGCATCGGTGGAAGCCGAGCGAGCAGGACTTCCCTTTATCAACCCTGATTCCACTTCTCCGGCACTGACGAAAAGAGGGATGAAGTGGTTCTGGAGGGTTACCCCCCACGAAACTTGGTTTACAAAGGATCTATTCGACCTTTTGGATGGTCTCGCTAAAGGAAAGGCGGGTATAAAAGGTATCTCTAAAAAGGATCTGGAGCCTTTAGCTGTTGCTGTGGAGAACACCGAATGGGGAGCAGCTTCTTTAGCGGAGATTGAGAAATTCGCCAAAGAGAGGGGATGGAAAATAGCTGAGGCCATTAAATATCCCCATAGCGCAGCAGATTTGACCAGTGAGGCGAGAAGAATGATTGCTTCCGGAGCTCCTACTTTTCTGTTTGCTCCTTATGTAGCGGATGCGATCCTCTTCGTTAAGACGATGAAAGAGATGAAGGCTTCGCCACGTCTCGTCTGGGGGCAGGATGCTGGCTTTGTCGAGGCTGACTTCTATAAAACATTAGGGGCCGATGTGAATGGCATCTTAACCCGAGATCTTTTCTCTGCGGAGATGGGTAAGGTAAAACCGGTAGCAGGCAAACTGAATGCGATGTATAAAAAAATGACAGGGTATGATTTCTCCGGTAGTTCTGCGAGAGATTTTGTTGGCGTTCAGGTCTGGGCCCATGTTCTGAACAATGCTAAATCCACTAAGCCGGAAGCCATCCAGAAGGCCCTCAATGCGCTTCATATTCCCGCAAAAGAACTGATCATGCCCTGGAAGGGCGTAAAATTTGGTTCTCCATTTCCGGAGGATACCCAACAGAATGAGCTTGGGTCTGGAGTCATCAATCAGTATCAGGGTTATCCTGATGGGAAGTTGCACATCATCTTTCCTTTTGAGTTCGCTACTTCCAAAATGATCTACCCCTTTCCGGGGTACAAGTAGATCGGGGCATTGGCCCAGGATTGATTTCTTATCATGAGCAGCATAGTCCACAGGGATGGGCTATGCTGCTCATCTATGTTTAACCATCAGATTCAGCCTGTCATGGAATTAGCCGTCGAATTGGTGATTTACGGTTTTTTAATGGGATTGGTTTTTGCCCTTATTGCCTTGGGCTTATCCCTGATCTTTGGGGTGATGAACATCGTCAATTTCGCCCACGGAGAATTCTTAATGGTGGGCATGTACATCGCTTTCATTCTCTCCTCTTATTTACATCTTGACCCTCTTTTTTCCTTGCCCGTTGCAGCGCTGGCAGGATATCTCCTGGGAATGATGAGTTATTATTTCTTGATTCACCACATTCTCCGGGGGCCCATGGTCGCTCAGCTCTTCGGGACGTTTGGATTGATGCTTTTTCTCCGCTATCTCGCAATGTTCATTTTCACCCCGGATGTCCGCTCTATCAACCAGGGGATTCTTGTAGGAAAAACACTTTCTTTCGGCTGGATGACGTTTGACATCAGCAAGATGATGGCAGCGTGTCTATCTCTTCTGCTTTTTGCATTGGTCTACATCATGATTAACAGAACAAAACTGGGGAGGGCTTTGAGGGCTACTTCCCTCGATGCAGAGGCAGCAAGGTATATGGGCATAGACACCAAGAAGATGAACGCCTTGGCCTGGGGGATTGGTGGGGCTACGGTAGCCATATCCGGGGCCCTTC
>Ga0209427_10003291_pt1 | contig 18984 bp, 17 predicted proteins | sample DeeMarSWOR136_30_FD_187465 | JGI IMG/M metagenome (GOLD analysis project Ga0209427, IMG submission 187465) | Marine sediment microbial communities from White Oak River estuary, North Carolina - WOR-1-36_30 (SPAdes) (version 2) | ecosystem: Environmental > Aquatic > Marine > Intertidal zone >...
AGCAGGACAAAAGTATCTATCAGGTAGCCCCCTTCGGGTAGCATAAAGGTGGAAAGTTGCTCAACCAATGCTATGATGAAAGCCCCGATGATGCTTCCCTTGACGCTTCCTAGTCCTCCCAATACCACAATTACCATGGTTATCACCATGGGATCTCCCCACATGCCGGGATTGACTCCCCTGGTCGGTGCCAACAGAATACCCCCAATCGCTGCCAGTAGTGTGGCTATTCCCATGGTTATCAGCAGTATCCTGGAAACGCTTATCCCCATCAGGTTGGCAATCTCGGCGTCCTGTGCCGTAGCCCTGATGGCTGTGCCCATTTTTGTCTTTGTCAAAAGCAGCTGCACTGCGATAATAGCAGCTGCTGCTATGCCCAGAACCAGGATATTCTGGTTGGCGACCTTGATCCCACCTAGGTACATGTATCCACCGATGAGCTCCTGAACCCCGTGAGTCTCACCCTGAAAAAGCCAGAGCAGGATATTCTCTATAATTATGGCTAAAGCGATGGTGACGAGCAATACAGCGGCATGATGCTCCCGTAAACGGTCGATGATGAAGCGGTAAGCTAACATACCTAGAAGGGTAACGATGACTAGCGTCAGGGCGATGGTTTCAGGGTAGCCCAAGCCAATGCGCCGGATGAAAAAGAACACGCCGTAGGCTCCCAGCATGAAGAACGCCGTATGAGCCAGGTTAATCAGGCGGGCCACGCCGAAGATAAGACAAAAGCCTATCGCCAGGAGGGCATATACACCTCCGTTTACCAGTGTATAAGTTATAATTAGCTCGGTCATAGCACTTTAATCGCGAAAACCTCTTGTCATCGCCAGCAAGATCGGCAGCTGTGCTTGTCCCTGGCCGAAAATAAAGCGGGGATAAACCCCGCCGCGACGTCGTCTGATTCGGACCGTCCGTTCCAATGCAAGCACTTTACAAGCCCTTTACTATCCATGAAATTGGCAGATACTATATATCACATCTCCCCGCCGTGTCAAGGGTTTCCCCGGAGTTTTCAGATTTTCCGACAATTTTATATGCCTCCTTCTCGTCATTGAGGCACCTGAAAGATGCATGGCGATCCCGGCTTGGGTTTTTTACCGTAGGAAAAACGGGAGGCCCCGGCTTTGCCGGGGCCTCCACAGGATTAGCCACCAGGTCAGTTATGTAACTGGCTTGTCATCATCCTTACCAGCCGGCCCACACTGTGACCCAATCAGGATCTACTTCGAAGTCGACTGTGCCTGTATACTCAACGGTAGTCCAGTTGATTCCAGCGACCATCCGGCTCAAGACATTATTAATACCGGCATAATCTGCATTCGGCCAGACTCCTACCTGAGCGCCTTCTCCCGCTCCATCGGTGGGACCACAGCCAGCTATCACCACTCCTAGCAGCAAGAGGCAACTAATAATTGCTAAAACAGTTCTTTTCATTTCCATTACCTCCTTAACTCCCCGTGGGTTGCCACTGTACAGCAAGGCCGGTTACATAGCCGGGGCCATAGATAAGGTCGTGGGTGTTGTAAGGCGGCATCGTGAAGTTGCAGACGGGGTTGTAGCCGATGCTTCCGTAGATTGCGTCTACCTGAGTCGAGTTGAGTGCAGCCAAGCCGCTAATGCCTTGCCATTCGCCATATGTACCGGGGACCCAACGAGGATAATAGCCAGAATAGCCACTTGTAATCTCCTGGACGTTGGATATGTCTTCATACCAGGAGATAAGGTCTTCGTTGGCGACTGACCCTTCAGCTTGCATGGCAGTCTTCAAAACTTTAAGAACATCGTAGGTTGCTGCAGTATATATCGGGAACTCGCCGGGGTTTGCAGCTGTGAACCCGCTAAGGAAAGTTGCCGTCTTGGTGGTCTGTTCTATGTTTGGCGCCCACGTGCCCATGGTAATTTCATACGCGCAATTACCGACGGTGTCATCCCAGAAGGATGCAGGCTGGGCTTCTACATTAATGCCTACCGCAACAGCTGGTATATCAAGCGCGCCCTTCCTGATACTGAAGACGGTGCCAACATCCCCGGACATGACGGTGTAGATAATGTGGCACTCTGCGGTTTCTATTGCGTTCAGGAGGGGGTCAACTTGTGTAGAACTAGCCTTGTCACTGACTCGTGCTACTGGGCCAAGCGTCCATCCCATCCCTGGAATCAGCGCAGAGGCCGTAGCTACTATCGAGTCACACCACGTTAAGCTCTCGGCGAATATGGCAACTTTTGGCGTTGTAATACCATAATTTGCTTGCAGGAATTGTGCGACGCTGCTCAGCATCAGGAAAGAGTTGCTCAGCAGAAAGACGTCGTTGAACGGGGTGCCTCTGAACAGGTACTTGTACATTGCATACGCCGGTACGACTTGGTAGTAGGGGGCATATTGTAGTAGAGAATATGTGGCGGCACCGCAGATGAACATGGTCAGATTATTGCCACAGGCCACGGGTATCTCGTTCATCACGCCCTCTGTCCTGAAGCCCCCGAGAACAAACTCTGCGTTCGGGTTCGCCGTAATCGCGGCTAAAAGCTTGGTTCCTGCACCCGCATAGTCATCTATTTCGTCGGTCTCTACCTCGATGGGGTTGAACACATAGTCGGTGCCACCGACATCAAACGTGCCGATTTCGGTAGCTGCCAGCTCAGCACCCTTCATCATATGTTGTCCTTGCGTGTACTCCATCGGGCCAGCTATGAGGACATCAATTTCGTTGGGCTGTCCTGATACCATACCAGGCAGGACTAATCCCATCAGCAGAAGACTGGCGATAATCAAGAAAACAATCTTTTTCAATACATCAACCTCCTTTTAATTTCCGTTAGCTAACCTTCGGTGCTGGAATAAACCAGTCGACCACTGGTTGCCTCCAGCAACCTTAATCTTGATACACTATCCCGATAGAATCACCTCCTTTCCGGCTTCCGGTCTCCCGATTTTTTCCTATCTCCTATCAGGGTAAATCAGCCACCGGCAGAACCAAAAACTCACTGAAAACTCGACCTTTTAAACATCTACAATAGTTGTTATCTTAGACGCTGCCAGATTCTACCCGAGCCTAAGTTTTCCCTTCCTGCACCTCCTTCAATGTAACTCCATTATATATCGCCTCTCGACCCCTGTCAATTATTCCTCTTGCGTGCGCTTTATTCTGCCTTTTTTCTTTAATAATTGAAGTGTAGCATATGAATATTAAGATAATGTTAAAAATTTAGGGAGATGTGAAAATTTTTTAAAAAAGTCTATTTTTCTAGGCCTCCTGTCATTGCCAGCGAAGCTTGGCAATCCATCCAATTAAATTCTAAATCCTAATCACCAAGCTCTAAACAAATCAAAATATAAAAATTCAAATATCTAAACCATTTTGATGATTGGGATTTTGGTAAGAACAATCAAATTCCTTCTTGTGTTTGGCATTCGGAGCTTGGATTTTAAAATTTGGAACCGGCCGTTATAGGTCTTATCCCTGCTCATAATGGCGGGCGCGGAATGGAAACTGGCAAATTCAGCGTCTTCGGGCTCGCCTAGTTCTCTTTTTGCTTTTTTTAGTCCGGCTAAGTATTTTTTTACGCACTAAATAAATCACCAGTCCCGCTACTACCACCGCCGCCGCTATAATCCCGCCAATTAGCGGCCAGTTAATTGGCGGCGGAATCTCTTCAAAGTTAGCCTTTACGGAATAGTAGCCCTCTATGGTGATGGTGGTTGCCGCAGCATCAACATCGTCGATGGTGCCCACCTCGCCAGTCCAGCTGACAAACCGGTAACCCTCCGCGGGCTCGGCAACCAGATTAACAATCGTTTTGGGAGCATAGGTAAAAGTTCCCTCACCAGGTTGAGTGACCGAACCTCCCGTGGTGCTGTAGATAGTCAGGACACACTGTGATGGTGGCACCGCAAGTACCAGGTTCCATTTGGCGAGTTCGGCCTCACGGCCTGCGGCGACCACGATACCGCCTTCCTTAACCCCTACCGTGTGAAGGCTGCCTGCAGCAACCTTGATGACGTCCGTCCACTCACCCACATTACACTGCATATATTCGTTGTCTCCAGTAGCAACCACAGTGCCGTCGCCTTTAACCCCCACGGTGTACCCCCAGCCTGCGGCGACCGTATCGATTTCCGTCCAGTTGCCGACATCACACTCCCCAAACTCGTTGTCTCCCACAGCGACCACGGTGCCATCCGCTTTAAGCCCCACCGTATGCCAGTAGCCTGCGGTTACCTTATCGATGTCCCTCCAGCCGCCGACATCACACTGCCCGTACTCGTTATTCCCTGTGGCTACCACGGTGCCATCCGCTTTAAGCCCCACCGTGTGCCAGTAGCCTGCGGCGACTTCATTGATTTCCGTCCAGCCGCCGACATCACGCTGCCCAAACTCATTGTTTCCCGCGGCGACCACGGCTCCGCCAGCTTTCACACCCACCGTGTGAGAATAGCCTGCAGCAACCTCAATGATGTCTGTCCAGTTGCCAACAGCGCACTGCCCGTAGTTGTTCAATCCCACGGCGACCACGTTGCCCTCAGCTTTAAGCCCAGCCGTGTGATAGTCGCCTGCAGCGACCTGGACGATGTCCGTCCAGTTGCCTACATTGCACTGCCCTTCTTTGTTATCTCCCACAGCAATCACGGTGCCGTCCGCCTTAACACCCACCGTGTGGGAGTGGCCTGCGGCGACCTGAGTGATGCCCTCAAATCTGCCAACATCGCATTGCCCATAGTAATCCTCTCCCACAGCGACCACGGTGCCATCCGCTTTAAGCCCCACCGTGTGAGAGTAGCCTGCGTCGACCTGGATGATGTCCGTCCAGCCACCAACATTGCATTGCCCTTCTGCGTTTTCTCCAGTGGCGACCACGGTGCCGTCCACCTTACGCCCCACCGTGTAAGAGCTGCCTGCCTCGACCTGGATGATGTCCGTCCAGCCATCTACATCACACTGCCCGTGGATGTTGCTCCCCGCGGCAACCACGGTGCCGTCTGACTTAACACCTACCGTGTGAGCGCTGCCTGCAGCAACCTGGATGATGTCCGTCCAGTTGCCTACATCGCACTGCCCTAAGTTGTTGTACCCCACGGTGACCACGGTGCCATCAGACTTAAGCCCTACTGTGTGATATATGCCTGCGGCAACCTGGATGATGTCCGTCCAGTTGCTAACAATGCACTGCCCATAGTAATTCATTCCTATGGCGACCGCGGTGCCATTCGCCTTAACACCTACCGTGTGCCAGCCGCTTGCGGCAACCTGGATGATGTCCGTCCAGTAATCCACCTCGCACTGCAAGTAGTGGTTGCCTCCCGCGGCGACCACGGTGCCATCCGCCTTAACACCCACCGTGTGAGAACTGCCTGCAGCGACATAGATGATGTCCGTCCAGCCACCAACATTGCACTGCCCCTCATCGTTTTCTCCAATGGCGACCACCGTGCCATCCGCTTTGAGCCCCACCGTATACCCCCAGCCTGCAGCGACCATGGGCGTTACCTGTTCTTGAGGTGTACTTAATAGCATTGCCGAAACAGCGATGGGGCTGTCTACCGCCAAATGAATGGAGGTGCCATCTGGCGAGTTCATGGTCACAGAATCTTCCGCTGCCGACACAGGAAGAATCAAGCTGAATACCAAAAAGATAGAGAGGATAGCTAATAAGAGTATTTTTTTATTTTTCATTGCTGCCTCCTATGTCAGTCATCTAAAAACTGAAACGCCTTTCGTGGGCATGAAACTCTCCCCTTTTGTGAAGTTTGGCTTTTTTAAAGTCCCAGCTTACATTATATTACCCCTATACTGTCAAGGGCGCAGCGGATTACTTTTCGTTATCGCGGGTCCCTCGCCTCTTTTCATTACAAGGCCCAATACAATCGGGACGTGGCAATCCCATTGGTTAAATTCTAAATCCTAATTTCGAAACTCTGAACAAATTCAAATATCGAAATTAAAACTCTAAACCGTTTTGGTCATTGGTATTTTGATGAGAATAATCAGCCTTTCCTTTCTTTTGTTTAGGATTTGGCGCCTGGAATTTGGGATTTCTTCTGGAGCATCTTGTCCACGGCGGCTATCGCCTTGAGCCGAATTCCTTCGGGAACCTTCACCTCGGGACTCATCTCTTCCAAAGACCATAAAACTTTCTCCAGGGTAATCAACTTCATGTTGGGACAGATTGCCTGCTCGGAAACAGGGATAAACCTCTTGCCGGGATTCTCTTTTCTAAGTCGGTGTATTATTCCCACCTCCGTGCCCACGACCATCTCCCTGACCTCATCCCGCCGGGCATATCTGCACATCCCGCTGGTGCTGGCTACTTCGTCGGCCAGGGCGATGACCTCCGGCTTGCACTCGGGATGAACTACCACCCTGGCTTGGGGATACTCCTGCTTTAACTTTTTTATCCTTTCCGGCTTTATCCTGACATGTGTGGGGCAGAAGCCGGGCCAAAGAATCATCTTTTTGCCCGTCCTGGATGAGACATAATGCCCGAGATACTGGTCGGGGACAAATAATATCTCACGGGCATCTAGGCTTTCCACGACCTCGACGGCATTGGATGAGGTACAGCAGATATCCGATTCCGCCTTGACTTCGGCTGAGGAGTTGATATAGCAGACCACCACTGCTTGGGGATGTTCCTTTTTCTTCGCCCGTAAGCGTTCAGCGGTAATCATATCCGCAAGGGGGCAGCCAGCATTCAACTCAGGCAGCAAGACCACCTTATCAGGGCAGAGGATGGAGGCTGTTTCCGCCATGAAGTGGACCCCGCAGAACACGATTACATCGGAACGGGTTTTGGCAGCCCTCTGGCTCAGCTCCAAAGAATCGCCTACGAAGTCGGCTATGTCCTGAACCTCGCCCAGTTGATAGTTATGGACGAGTATAACGGCATTCTTTTTTTTCTTAAGGGCCGAGATTTTCCCTGCCAATCCGGCATCCCTATTTTCCATTTGTGGTCATCCTTTCAGCATGTGTGTACACATTCATTCTCTTGCCCCTGACGAAGCCCACCAGAGTCACGCCTAAATCGTTAGCTAATCTCACTCCCAGGTCAGTGGGGGCAGACTTAGAGGCGATTATGGGGACATTTCTTCTGGCTACCTTGAGCACTATCTCAGAAGAGACCCTTCCGCTGGTGATTATTATACGGTCATCCGTCGTTATGTTATTCAAGACGCATTCGCCAATAATTTTGTCCACTGCATTATGCCTTCCTATATCTTCGCTAAACACTATGATATTCCTCGTATCGCACAGGGCGACACTGTGGACGCCACCGGTGGCCCGATAAATCTGAGAGCGATGTTGAAACTCGTTCACCAGGGCTAAGACCTCGAGAGTTGATATTTTAACCCGAGATTTGACCTTCACTTGATCTTGAGCATCAATGGCGCTATAGAAAGAAGCTCCCCTCCCGCAACCTGATGTTATGAACCTCTTAAACAAAGCATCACTGGCAAGCTCTTCATCTTCTTCAGTTTCCACCCGAACCACGCCCCTCCGGTCATCAACCAGTATCTTCTTAATCTCATCTTTACGCCTAAGTAAACCCTCGGAGAAAAGAAAACCGACCGCCAAATACCTTAAGTTTGCCGGGGAACAGAGCAGGGTCACCAGTTCCCGGTTATTTAAGATGATAGTGAGGGGAAACTCTTTAGCCACTACATCATCAATGCTGCTGCTACCTGTTTCGGTAAGCTTCAATACAGCCAACTTCTCTGTCTCATTGTCCATTCTTCTCTATCCTCACCTGGTCTCCAGCCCTGACGCAGCCACCGTGTATCACGCTCGCAAATAGCCCCTCCCTAGGCATGATGCATTTGCCTATTTCCTGGCGGATAGCGCAACCACTGTGGCACTCCTTGCCAATCTGGGTGACATCGAGAAGGACGTCCTTTCCAATGGAGATTCTTGTGCCTACAGGCAAGGAGACGAGTTCCACCCCCTGGGTGGTGAGGTTTTCAGCAAAATCACCGGAACCCACCTCGAAGCCCAGTTTCTTCACTCTGTCAATGCTCTCCATTGCTAAAAGGCTCACCTGCCGATGGGTACAGCAGTCAGCGTGGGCATCGCCAACCAAGCCGTAGCCTTCCTTAAAAATACCTTCGGCTACAGCTTTTTTTCTGGTGCCTTTCTCTTCACTCTTACAGACGGCAATTAATTTCGCCAATGAGCAACAATTTGTATTATACACGTTCTTATTACCCGCTCGCTATATCAATGAGAAGCAATAGCCCATAGCCAGAGACAGCACACTGACAACCGCCAGATAAATAGCCAGAATCCTGCCACCGAATTCCTTTCTCAGGACTAGTATAGTGCCCCAACTGGTAATCGGCCCTACCAATAGGAGCACCATTCCCGCGCCGATATTCATTCCCTGCGACACGAAGGCGTGGACCAGGGGGACACTGGCTGTGGAGCAGATATACATGATTAAGCCGAAGCCAAGGCTGAAAAGATACCCCAGTCCCCCGCTGAAATGAGCGCCGACGAACTCTCCCACCGGAGCCACCGCTGCTACCAAAGCCGCCAGGGCCAAACCCAGGAGCAACTCCGGCCCAATCTCCTTGACCATATCCACAAAGGCATATCTGAATACATGTTTTACTCTGTGAGCAACTTGCCGAGAGCCTCCTCCCATATATTCCTCCGGACTATTTACAAAGGCTTGCTGGCAGTGGGTGCAGCAGAAATAATACGTCTCCCCACCATATTCTGCCGTAGCCGCTTTCCCCACCTCGACATTCATTCCGCAGACAGGGTCAACAGCCTGTTGCTCTTGAGGAGTAGGAATTTTAGGTTTGACCGTGATGAGATTTCCCACCAGCCCCATAATCAAGCCCATGGCTATCACGGCAAAGAAGATGAATATGGTGAACTTTAAGCCCATGAGACGATAGGCGACGAGAAGAGCAGTTATGGAGGTAGCCGGCGTTGCCACCAGGAAGGCTAGGACTGGTCCCAACCTCGCCCCCTTCTGGCGCAGGCTCACCGCTACCGGCAGGGAACCCAAACAGCAGATAGGAAGGATTGTCCCGATAAGGGTGGAGTAAAGGATTGGCTTCATACCCTTTCCGCCGAGGTGTCTCTCCACCCACTGTGTGGGAACAAATTCGTGAATCAGGCCGCTCAATAGAAACCCTATTGCCAGAAAGGGCAATACCTCAATGAGATAATCCTTGAATACTATGAAATACTGGACTATCAACTATTTACCTCAGGTAGATTGAAGCCGTGGCTGGCTATATTGCAGCCTAGTTTCTCATTTATATGCCTTTGCCGTGATGCTGAAAAGCTTCTCTTGCGTCTGGTTTGCCTTGTTCTCTACATAAAATTCCCGGCTTGATACTATCTCTATGTCCTTAAAGCCAGCTTTCTTTATCTTTTCCAAGTATTTCTGCTGCTCCAATGCCCCGGCGATACAACATGCCCAGGCATTCGAGTCACTCTTTATCTCATCGGGGAGCGCTCTCTCCGAGACAATATCAGAGACTGTGAGCCTTCCGCCAGGTTTCAGGACTCGGTAAGCTTCCCGGAAGGCTTTAGCTTTATCCGACGATAGATTGATAACGCAGTTGCTGATAATCGCATCCACAGATTTATCCTCGACCGGGAGTTTCTCGATTTCACCCAGGCGAAACTCAACATTGTGGTAGCCATGATCCATGGCGATGCTTTTTGCCCTATCCACCATCTCCTCCGTCATATCAACCCCGATGGCCTTGCCAGTCGGGCCGACTTTGTTGGCTGCTAAAAATACATCTATCCCAGCTCCTGACCCTAAATCCAGGATCACCTCACCCGCTTTGAGATCTGCTGTGGCAGTAGGGTTACCACACCCCAAACCCATAACTGAATCTTCCGGGATATGTTCCAAATCCTCTCTCAAATATTCGTTACCCTTAGCTTGCAACAAGGAACTAGCCCCACTAGAACAACTTGGACAGCAGCTTTCCTGGCCTTGCTTAGCTATCCGAGCGTATCTCCCCTTCACCGCCTTCTTGATTTCCTTATCTTTCATAATTCACCTCCTGACATTTGCATAGCAATAGCTCCTTCATTAGAGCTTCGCAATCAATAATTAACCTGGCTAATCTGGCATCTGTAAGCTTGTAGTAAATCTTTTGGGCTTCCTGCCTCTCTTTCACAATATTACATTCCTTAAGAGCTCTCAGGTGGTGCGAAATCAGGGATTGCTCCTTATTCAGAACGCTGGTGAGTTCTCCAACGCACCTTTCGCCTTTAGCCAGCAGTTTGAGTATCTGGAGCCTTGTTGGCTCCCCAATGCACTTGAGGAACCTTGCCTGGTCTTCAATTATGGTCATATGAATCCCCGTTTATATGAATTATAATTCATATATTTTAAAAAGTCAATAAAGCCTAAATAGCGCGCTTGAGATAACTAATAGACTGCGTGAAATAACAGGAAAACAGAGCGGGGTGATTAAATGCCAGGTCTACGTCTTCAGTTTCTGCCGTCCTAAGTAATCCTCAATGGCCGATTTAAGCGCCTCCTCGGCCAGGACCGAACAGTGTACCTTGACCGGCGGCAGTCCATCCAAAGCTTCAACCACTGCTTTGTTGGAGATTTTCAGCGCCTCTTCTATGCTCTTACCCTTCACCATCTCAGTGACCATGGAGCTGGTGGCGATGGCGGCTCCACAGCCGAAGGTCTTGAATTTAGCGTCAATGATGATGCCATCCTTGACCTTGATGTAAAGCTCCATAATATCGCCGCAGACTGGATTCCCGACATGCCCCACGCCATCGGGGTCCTCCATCTCCCCGACGTTGCGGGGATTCTTGAAGTGCTCCATCACTTTCTCGCTGTACAGTGACCAAGGGTCAGTCATTTGTTTCGCTCCTATTTTTAAGTCTTGGAAAGTGGGGACATGGCTCTCAGCTTGGCGACAATTCCCGGCAAGACCTCCAGGACTCGGTCTATATCTGCTTCCGTGTTTTCTCGCCCCAGGGTAAACCTGAGTGAGCCATGAGCTTGCTCGGGGGGAAGCCCCAGCGCCAGAAGAACATGGGACGGTTCCAGGCTTGCCGAGCTACAAGCTGAGCCGGTAGAAGCACAGATGCCCTCTAAGTCAAGATTTAAAAGCAAGGATTCCCCTTCCACAAAATCAACGATGACATTGACATTGTTGGGTAGCCTTCTCTCGGGGTGACCATTTAAGCGGATGTGGTCAATCTTCTTCCCGAGACCTTTAATTAGCTTATCCCGAAGACAAGCCAGCCGTTCCGCTTCCTGGCCTATCTCCTGCCCGGCAAGCTCCACTGCCTTGCCCAGTCCTACGATAGCCGGAACATTTTCGGTGCCGGCCCTGCGCCTTTTTTCTTGTTCCCCTCCATGCATAAGGGAAACCAACTTGGTGCCTTTTCTGACATACAGCGCCCCCACTCCTTTAGGTCCGTATAGCTTATGTGCTGAAATAGCAAGCAAGTCCACCTTAAGTTTATCCACGTTCACCGGGATATGCCCCACTGTCTGCACGGCATCGCTGTGAAAATAAACCCCGGCCTCTCTGGCAATTCTACCTATTTCCTCCACAGGCTCTACGGTGCCTACCTCGTTGTTGGCGTGCATGACTGAGATAAGGATGGTTTTGTCGGTAATAGCTTTCCTGACATCGTCAAGATCAACCAGGCCATATTTATCAACCGGCAGGTAGGTTATCCTGAATCCCCTTCTCTCTAAAAATTTACACACCTCTAGCACAGCGTGGTGCTCGATGGAGGTGGTGATGATATGATTTCCTCTAGGCTCGTTAGCGAAGGCAACGCCCTTGAGGGCGAAATTATCCGCTTCCGTTCCTCCGCTGGTAAAGATAATCTCCTCGCTGCGGGCGCCGATAAGTTCTGCCACCTTGGTCCTGGCTTCTTCTACAGCCCCCCTCGCCTCCTGTCCGTAAGAATAGATGCTCGAAGGATTGCCAAAGGCGTCGGTAAAAAAAGGCAGCACGGCCTTCACTACTTCAGGATGAGTTGGCGTGGTAGCAGCATGGTCCAGATATATCCTTCTCATCTAACCCTCTACCCCCCCAGCCCACTATAAAATTGCCACATCTCCATAAAATCTAACGGAATTTTAACATTTAGATATCTACTACTCAAATATCAGACAGGAAGATGGCAGAGTAAAAGACGAATTCCAAGCACCAAATCCGAGTATTGGTATTCAGCCATCAGTGGTCAGCTTTTAGTTTCAGTTAAGTTAACAGAATTTTAATATTTAAATGCTATGATATAATCGGTTTTGTCATGTGCGTTGATAGAGCAGGCGAAGTAGTCTGGCTGATAAATTAGACAACTACAAGAATTTGGAGCCAGAAACAAGAGAGGAGATGGTTTTGTTGGTATTGTTTAAAAGATTAAGTTGCTGGAGGCAACTGGTTGTTAACCGGTTTTTTCCAGCACCGGTGGTTCGCTCCGATGAAATCGGAGTAACTACAAACTAAGAAGAAGGTTGCTACATGGTGAAAAAAATTGTTTTCCTGATTATGGCCGGTCTTTTGGTGACAGGGTTGGTCCTGCTTGGCTGTAGTGAAGCAAAACCCGAGCCAGTACTCTATGTCTTCGAAGATGGGAAAATTAACATCGGTATAGCCGGAGAACTGACTCACATGGCTGGCGAGATGCAATGGGCAGGCGCCATGCTGGCACAGGAAGAAATCAATGGCAACGGTGGGATAGACATAGATGGAGTGTCCTATATCTTGGAGTTGGTCCCCCTGGAGACCGGTGAAGAAACCGTGGACCCTACTGGTCTCACCGGCGCGTTTAATCTTACGGCAGCGATAGAAAACGTGGACTTCGTCCTCGGCGGTTCCCGGGCAGAAGCCGTTGGAGCCTACCGAGATGTAGCTATGGAGAAGTATGTAATTTTCATCAACTGTGGTGCAGCTGCAGAGACGCTACAGCATAGCGTAGTCGACGATTACGCGGGCTACCGGTTCTGGTTCAAGGGCATGCCGTATAATGAGTATTTTTTTGGTCAGAGCATTGTACAGACCCTGGGGGCGGTGGCAATAAAGCTCAGAGAGAAAATAGGAGTAGCAGCTAATTATACGCTGAAGGCCGCCATAATCGCTGACAATTTAGCATGGGCTCGTGATCAAGTAACCGTTATCGAGAGACTGCTACCGAGTGTAGACGTGAATCTTATTCGCAGCTTCTGGGTATCTTCTACAGGAGACTCAGCGGAAATGATATCTACACTGACCACGATAGCAGGCGACGATCCCCACTTTATCATTCCCATATTCTCCGATGATGCTGGCGCTCTCTATGATGTGCTGCGTGCCTCTTATGTGCCGGATGCTATGTCGGTAGGCATTAACGTAATGGCTCAACTTAAAAACCCTTGGGGTGCTGGCAACCTTACCACAGCTCCCCCTGGCGGCCCCGCTTGTGCTTATGAGGTTATACTGGATACCTGGGCGGAGGGTTTAGAGCAAACCGAGAAGACGGCGGCTTTCCTTGACTCGTTCATGACCTATTCTGGAGGAGAGTACCCACTTAATACCGCAGCTACCTATGATGCTCTTTTCAGTTTGAAAGAGGCTATCGAGGCGGTGGCGTGGTATGATGCGGAGGAAGGAGCTGCATACGCGTGGGCTGATGACATTATTCAGTGGATGGAAGACCCGGACAACGCTCAGTTGACCACAACCGGCTTGACTGCCTATTATCCCCGGCCAGAGACCACGGCTGCCGGAAAGCTAGCGCTCACCGAGGCCCAGGTGCGCTCATTGTATGATCTTAGTAGCTATAACTATACATATACGTATGACGCTAAAGACTGGACAATGCCGGCACATACCACTCATGACCTGGCATACGGACCTGGACTCTTGACTGGCATTGGCGCTCAGTGGCAGTGGGATGTAGAGGCTAGTCAGTGGAAGAAGGTCAGCGTATGGCCAATGGATTTCGGAGACGAATACGACGAGATGTTGACCGACCAGTATGGCTGCTGGAACTTTGCGTACAACGGCACGAAGGCCCTTGTAATACCTTGTAATGTAATCACACACTTCGGCGGCACGTGTCCATAATTGCCCACTTCCTTGAGTGCTAGACCTGGCAGTGACCCCGGTCTCACTCGGGGTCACCGCTCTTTTTTACCGTCCGCATCTTGTCGTTGCGAGGCTGACGAAGTCAGCCGAAGCAATCTCGTGGCGTGGTAATGAGATTGCCGCACACCTTTCAGGTGCTCGCAATGACGAGAAAGTGAAGGGCTCGCAATGACAAAAAAACTCAAGTGGCTAGACATTGCTTGACGATAGAGGTATACTAGCTGGCACGTCTGCCGAGCCGCCGCTCTGGTAGCTAGAGAGGGACCAACTAAGAGGAGAAAATTCTAAGCACTAAATACGAAATACTAAACAAAAGGAAGGGAAAATTTAATTCCTCTCATTAAAACTCAAATGTCCAAAACAAGAAAGGTTTGAATTTTGGAATTAGGATTTGGAATTTGTTTTAGATTTAGATATTAGGATTTAGGATTATGGATGAAGTTATTATTTCCCGTGCCATTGTTGGAAGCTACATGAAAGACTTCATGGGGGCGATGGAGGCGGATGTTGCTGTAGCTGGGGCTGGGCCGGCCGGGCTTACCACTGCATACTATCTGGCGAAAGAGGGAATAAAGGTGATAGTATTTGAAAGGCAGCTTCGTGTTGGCGGTGGCATGTCCGGAGGAGGGATGATGTTTAACCGCATCGTCGTTCAGGAAGAAGGCAAGCGGATATTGGATGAGTTTGAAGTTTCAACTGAAGAATATGAAAAGGGGTACTATGTCGCTGATTCGCTAGAGGCTATTTCAACTATCTGCTCAAAGGCTATAAAAGCCGGGGCGAAGATTTTCAATTTGATTAACGTTGAAGATGTCATGGTTCGGGAAGATGACAGGATAACCGGGCTTGTTTTGAATTGGAGTGCTGTTTCTTGGTCGAAGCTGCATGTGGACCCTTTAGCTGTGAGGTGCAAGGTGGCTGTGGATGCCACCGGGCACGACGCTGAAGTCTGCCGTATCGTGGTAGGGAAGATAGGCCCCAAGTTAAGGACGAAGACGGGGGAAGTTATGGGGGAGAAGTCCATGTGGGCTGAGAGGGGAGAAAGAGAAATACTGGAAAACACCAGGGAAGTCTATCCCGGACTAGTGGTCGCTGGTATGACAGCGAACGCCGTTTTTGGTTCCCCGAGGATGGGAGCAATTTTTGGTGGCATGCTTTTGTCCGGTAAAAAGGCTGCCCGGGTAGCTAAGGAATTACTTAAGCAAGGTTAAATTTGCTATGGCAAAGACAGTAGCTGAAATCAACGAAAAAATCAGAAAAGGTAAGGCTGTCGTGGTGACTGCCGAGGAAGTGATCGACATCGCTAAGGAAAAAGGCGTAAGCAGGGCGGCCGAGGAAATTGATGTGGTTACCACCGGTACCTTCGGTCCCATGTGCGGGTCTGGTGCTTTTTTCAATGTTGGACATTCCAAGCCGAGGATGAAATTTGGCGGCGGCAAGGTTTACCTTAATGATGTTCCGGTCTATACCGGGACAGCTGCTGTTGATATTTTCCTCGGGGCAACTGCCATTCCAGATGATGACCCCAGGAATAAGTTCTACCCCGGGGAATTCAATTATGGTGGTGGGCATGTAATAGAGGAGCTCGTAGCAGGGAAGGACGTAATACTTACCGCTACCGCTTTTGGAACTGACTGCTACCCCCGGAAAAAGCTGGAGACCCTGATTAACATTAAGGACATAAATGAGGCAATTTTATTTAATCTCAGAAATGCCTACCAGAACTATAATGTTGCGGTGAACCTCTCCGAGAAGGTTATCTATACTTATATGGGGGTGATTAAGCCGAATTTGGGAAACGCTAATTACTCTACAGCGGGGCAACTCTCACCGCTGTTGAACGACCCCTACTATAAGACCATAGGTGTTGGGACGAAGATTTTCCTGGGCGGCGGAATAGGTTATGTAGCCTGGCATGGTACGCAGCATGATCCTGCTGCTCTCAGGGGAGACAATGGCGTGCCGCGGCGGGGGGCAGGGACACTGGCCGTGATTGGAGATTTGAAGCAGATGAAGCCGGAGTGGCTAGTAGGGACAAGCATGCTTGGTTACGGCTGTACATTAACTGTGGGTATAGGTGTCCCGATCCCCATACTTTCCGAGGAGATTCTCCGCTACACTGTAGTAAGCGATGCTGATATCCTGGCGCCCGTGGTGGACTATTCCGAGGCTTATCCCCAGATGAAGCCAGATATCCTGGGGGAGGTTAGCTACGCTGAACTCAGAAGTGGTCGTATAAAGGTTCAGGGGAAGGATGTCCCGACTGGTTCTTTATCTAGCTATCTTAAAGCGGTGGAAATTGCCAGTATCTTGAAAAAATGGATAGAGAAAGGTGAGTTTTTGCTTACCGAGCCTGTGGCTCCCTTGCCCGGAGTGGAGTCAGGCATAACCTTTAAGCCGCTTAAGGAAAGACCGATAGGGGAGTAATTAACAAAAATGAACGTCTCCAGAAGAATAGTGCTTCACTTCCCGCCCAATATAACAGAGCAGCCGGTCGTTTACCGTCTGGTCAGGGATTTTGGTCTCACCTTTAATATCCTCAAGGCTTCAGTATCGCCGGGAGAGGAAGGATTGCTGGTCATGGAGCTAAGCGGTGAGGAGAAAAACTATAATAAGGGCATCAAATACCTCACCGAGGCCGGGGTAGAAATCCAGTCCTTAAGCCAGGATGTCGTCCGCGATGAATCCCGGTGCACTCATTGTGGAGCTTGTATCACTATTTGCCCCACCGAGGCTTTTGCTCTGGAGCCAAGAACCAGGAAAGTGCTTTTTGACCACAATAAGTGTGTTGTCTGTGGGCTGTGTGTCAAGGCTTGCCCTCCCCGGGCGATGATATTGAATTTCTGACCCTAAACGAGGTGAAGGGAAGGAATCCCCATGCATGAGCCACGTTTCTACCGCCACTGGATTAAAGACAGCGATTTGGTTTCTTTTGAGGTAGCAGTAAAGCAGACAGACCTATACATCCGCGCCCGGCGTAATCTAAGGAATAAAGCTCGTGATTCCGTGCTAAAGCACCGTGGCTCTCTAGAGGCATATATTGAGCGTCATCCTCTTTTCCTGACCACATTGGAGCCTTACCAGGCTGAAGCTGAAGCCCCGGCCATTGTCAAAGAAATGGCCAGGGTATCTCAATTAACAGGTGTTGGTCCTATGGCAGCGGTAGCTGGCGCCATTGCTGAAGCAGTAGGCAAGGATTTACTCGCTTTCTCGCCTGAGGCGATTGTGGAAAATGGTGGCGATATTTTTCTGAAAATATCTAAGAAGAGGCTGGTGGGCATCTACGCCGGGCAATCCGCTTTTACTAAAAAAATTGCCCTGGAAATTACGCCTGGAGAAACACCACTGGGCATAGGCACGTCTTCAGGAACCGTAGGACATTCTTTAAGCATGGGCAGCGCTGACGCCGTTATTGCCCTTTCACCCTCGGCAGCTTTAGCTGATGCCGCAGCCACAGCCCTGGGCAATATAGTCAAGGCCGCAAATGATATTCCTAAGGCAATTGAAAAAGCCCGGAGTATCGAGGAGCTACGTAGTGTGGTTATTATTGTGGGCGACAAAATGGGTGTCTGGGGCAAGGTGAAAATTGTGCCCCTTGGGTAGTCCCTTCTTTTTTGCCCCAAGCAGTGATAAAGTTTTATGCAATGAGAAAGTTGCCTAACCTCCGTGTGCAATTAGCCCCCCGGCATCCTAGGGGACTAATCCTGTCCAATCCTGTGATGGTAGCCTCTGGCGTAGCTGGCTATGGCATGGAGTATGCTGAAATTGCTGATATACAAAAGCTGGGCGCCATTGTCTGTAAAGGGACGACTCTTATGCCCAAAGAGGGAAATGCCCAACCGCGACTGGTGGAAACCGCTGGTGGGCTGCTTAATTCGGTGGGCTGGGAAAATATCGGTGTTGACGCCCTGATTGAAGAAAAAGCTCCTGTGTGGGCAAGATGGCGGGTTCCGGTTATTGTTAATGTTGCCGGGGAAACAATAGACGAGTATGTGGCTGTGACCAGCAAATTGGAAGGTGTGCCTGGGGTCAGCGGAATTGAGCTAAATATTAGCTGCCCCAATGTTTCCGCGGGAGGGATGGAATTTGGTGTCGACCCCGAGCTTGCTGCTCGGGTAACTTCGGCGGTTAAAGCTGCCACCACCTTACCGGTTATCGTTAAGTTGAGTCCCAATGTAACCGATATTAAGGAAATCGCTTTGGCCGTGGAAAAAGCTGGAGCCGATGCTGTATCCCTGATTAACACGCTGAAGGGCATGGCAATTGATATAGACCAGAGAAAGCCTTGCCTGGGGAATATTTCAGGCGGACTTTCTGGCCCCGCTATCAAGCCTGTGGCTCTTTATATGGTATTCGAGGCAGCCAGGGTGGTCCGTATTCCAGTGATAGGATGCGGCGGCATTGCTTGTGCAGAGGATGCCCTGGAGTTTATTATGGCTGGAGCTACGGCCATACAGATTGGCACAGCCTGCCTGACTAGTCCTGACATCTGTCTTACCATACTGGAGGGGATAGAGCATTTTATGCAGGACAAGGGGGTGGAGAATCTCACTGACCTTATTGGCGTTGCCCAGAATAAGTCTTGATAAGCCTGCTATTTGGCGGTCGCTTCCTTCTGGATGAAGCGGATGATGTCCTCTGTGGAAGTGCCCGGGCCAAAAACAGCTTTTACGCCCATTTGTTGTAAGCTGGGAATGTCGTCCTCGGGTATTATGCCACCAGCGATAACCAGGGCATCTGCTCTTCCTTTTTTTCTTAATCCTTCTATGATTGGTGGGAAGAGCTCTAAGTGAGCTCCTGACAGGATGCTCAACCCCACAACATCTACATCCTCCTGGATAGCTGCCTCGACAATCATCTCGGGAGTTTGTCGGATACCACTATAGATTACCTCCATG
>Ga0209427_10003293_pt1 | contig 18979 bp, 15 predicted proteins | sample DeeMarSWOR136_30_FD_187465 | JGI IMG/M metagenome (GOLD analysis project Ga0209427, IMG submission 187465) | Marine sediment microbial communities from White Oak River estuary, North Carolina - WOR-1-36_30 (SPAdes) (version 2) | ecosystem: Environmental > Aquatic > Marine > Intertidal zone >...
TGTGCCGGGCCCCTGGGAAGCGGGATGGAAGAGACCTTGCAGGTGACCGGCGCTCTGAGGTATCTGCCCTGGGGCAAAGACGTCGCCGTCATCACCGACGGCAGATTCAGCGGCGTCAGCACGGGGGCTTGTATTGGCCACATCGCGCCGGAGGCGCTGGCAGCCGGCCCGATTGGCAAGGTGCTGGACGGAGATATCATTCAGATCATCATTGACACGAATCGTCTGGAAGGAAGTGTTGACCTAATTGGACCGGCCGGCTCTCCGACGGATCAGCAAAGTGCAGAACTTGGCACGCAAATACTGGCGGCGCGCCCGTTGCGGTCCGACCTGGTGCCGCATCCGAGACTCCCGGACGATACGCGCCTGTGGGCCGCCATGCAGGAGGTCGGCGGAGGCACCTGGGGCGGGTGCGTGTATGACGTCGATACCATCATTGCCACGCTGAAAGCCGGCAGAGAGGACCGGTAGGGTGGGGCTTGCCCCACCGCAAGGTGTCTTGAAGATTCGGCTTGGTGGGGCGAGCCCCACCCTACTTCATTAGGGACGTGACTATGCGACAAAATGAGAAGAAGCTTTCCGGGGTGTTTGCTCCAGTAGTGACGCCGTTCAGCTCTGACGAGCCGGCTCTCGACGACTTGAGATTCAACCTGAGAAAGCTCAGCGACAGTGACCTAACCGGCTATCTTGCACTCGGCTCGAACGGCGAATTCAGGAGTCTGACCGATAGAGAGCAAGTTCAGGTCCTGGAGGTTTTCGCCGAGGCCAAGGGTGATAAGGTCGTCATGGTCGGCGCCGGGTGTGAATCCAGCAGGCAGACGATCGAGAAGTCAAAATTGGTCTGCGAGATGGGTTTTGATTACGTGAGCGTCCTGACGCCCTGCTATTTCGCCAAACAGATCGATGGCCCTGTCCTGAGGAGCCATTACGAGCGAATCGCGGATTCTATCGACATTCCCGTAATGCTCTACAACGCGCCCGGCTTCACCGGCGGAATAAGAATACCCGTGCAAACCGTCCTCGAACTCTCACGGCACTCCAATATCGCGGGCATGAAAGACTCGTCGCCGGAAGGACCGGCCAAGCTCCTCGCTCGCCTGGACCCTGCCACGGATTTTCACGTCCTGGCCGGTTCGGCCAACTTCTGCTATCCGTCACTTCATGTAGGAGCTCCCGGCGCGGTAATATCCCTCGCCAATGCCCTTCCCGATCCGTGTTGCGATTTGTACCGGCTTTTCAGCGAGGGTCGATATGATGAAGCGAAACGGCTTCATGGCAGGCTCTCGCGGCTGAACCAGGCCGTTTCAGGAGCCTGGGGCGTGGCGGGGGTCAAAGCGGCTATGAATTTGGTCGGATTCAAGGGAGGCGAGCCTCGCCATCCGCTCAGGGCCGTGCCGGATGAGGCCGTGGAGGAGATCAAACGTCAAATTGTGGATGAGGGCTTCCGAGTTGCATAAGACACTGCCTGGGAGATTGCCCTTGAATCATGACTGAAGCCAGAGGAAAACAGACGACGGAAAACGCTACGATCCTGGCCGTGGATATCGGGACGACCGGGATGAAAATGGGCGTCTTCCGAGTTGTCGGTGACACGCTGAACCTGGTGAGACAATTCTCACAGGAGTATAAGGTCAACATATACAACGACGGCTTATTTGGAGATATCGAACAGGACAAATGGAAGCGGGCCTTCGCCGCCGGATGCCGCGCAATGGAAGAAACGATCGGTGATGTCGATGTGATTTCTCTTTCCGGCACGACACCCGGACTGACGGCGATGGACGAGACCGGCGAGGCGTTGTATCCGGCGATCCTCATGCTCGACCAGCGCTCTCGTAAGCAGGCTCGATTCATCATAGAAACCATCGGCATGTCATCCCTTTTGGAGACCACCGCGAATATGCCCGTCGCGGGTGGATGTTCATTGGCGAGTATTCTCTGGATCAGGGACAATTATCCTGAAATCTTCAACAAGGCTTACAAGTTTGGTCATTCTAATACATACATCGCACGCTGGCTGACGGGTGTCTTCGCCATCGATCCATCGTCGGCATCGCTGACGGCTCTGTACAATACGGTTCGCAATGATTTTACCTGGAATGAAGACATCGCTGGGGCGTTCGATCTCTCGGTCAATCAGCTTCCGGACATCGTCCCTGCCTATGAAAGCCTTGGCCGAATAGACACGTCGCTCGCACGGGCATTGGGACTCAGAAAGGAACCGGTCGTATTGGTTGGCGGCAACGACGCCGTCCTGGCGGCCTATTCGGTCGGCATCAAGGACCCCGGAGACATTATCAATGTGAACGGCACCTGTGAGATTACTCTGGTATGCCTTGACAGATGCCTGGCGTCGTCCAACTACAACATCCGGGCTCATGTGCTGCCGGACCGATGGCTGACCCTGCATGTGATGAATGCCGGGGGTAAGGCGCTGGACTGGTTCAGAGAGTTGTTCTGCAGCGAGCTGAGCGCCGAGGAATTCTACGACGGGTTCCTCCCGCAGGCGATTGAGAGCTGGCTCGATCGCCAAAGCGGTCTGACCTACGTGCCGTATCTTATGGGCTCGCGCTACAGCCTGGAGCCGCTCAGGGCCGAATTGTCGGGATTGACGCACCAGACCACCCGCGAGGAGATACTGGCAGCCATGGTCAGAGGACTGTGCGAATACCAGAAAGCGCACCTGGACGAAATTGGCACGAGCATTCGGCTTCAAGACGTCATCCATGTGACAGGTGGGGCGACAAATCCCGCTTTGATCCGGGCCAAATCGAAGTGGATGAGAGACTGCAAATATGCCTTTGACGAGCAGTCATCCATGAAAGGGGCGGCCATGCTCGGCCAGACGTACATCGAGGGCTGAGACTACCCTTGGCCCACCAGGCCCTCACTTCTTTCTGGCCTGAAGGGCGCCCACGGCAATAATCAACGGGGCATAAGCGGAATTGACTGCTCCGGCAACTTCCCGGGCCGTCGCGCCTTCGCACAGACCGACCGTGAAATGTGCCGGCACGCTTTCCATGAATTTCTTCAGGCCCTTGCGGCCAAAGCCGAAGACCGTCATCTCGCCCTGCATCGGCCAGTAGGAATCGGTCGCCTCGTCGTCCTCGTGATGAATCAGGTAGAGAGCCCGATGGCCATCGCCAAAGCAGACCCATTCTCCCGGGTGGCCGGGTGCGGACAGGTCGCCGTCCCACTTCACTTTCGCAGCGGTTCTGGTGCCCGCTGGCGTATCGGGCCGGATGCAGTAGTCCGAATCCTCGTCGAGTTTACCGCCGGGCGTACCCTCGTAGAGAAACCAGTAGGGCGTTCGCATCTTCAGGACCGTCAGTCTTGCATAGGTGGGGAAGATGTCCCAGACGCACCGCATCTTCTTGTCGTTGGACTCGGAAAAGATGCTGACCTTGATTGGCCCGCGGCTGATTATCTTGCTGCTGGAGACCGTGTTGCCCGGGTGACAATAGCCCTCCGGATGGCCCATGTTGGGAATGCCGCGATACTCACCGGCCGGGCCGCCGCCGGGACGGTATCCAAGCCAGTCGTTGCCGTCCCTGTCGATGAGGCTCGCAAACCCGGCACCCTGTATGTGGTAATAATAAGTGGCACTTTGCGACTCGATCTTAAAGCTCTCCTGTTCCTGGTACTCAACAATGCCACATAGGCGTACGAGCTTGTCGAAAGAAGGAAGCGAATTATTAGAACTGGATCGGCCGAAGTAAGCATGAAAAATGCGAGTCGAATGGGCCGGCGTCTTCCCGGCCATCATAAAAGTCAGTGTGTCGCGTGCATTGTCTTTATCGAATTGATAAACGACACTACTATTGATCGCCTTCCCGGCATCGTCCACTTCGACGACCTTAATGGATATATCTTCGATGTTCTCCGCATCACCCATCCGGCTGAATAATTGCGTGAGATTTAAATCCACCTCGACAGGCTTATCCCATCGCTCCGATCCGGCGGCGTGCACCCTGATAGGAACACGATATTTGTAAGCGTCATCCAACCATGCTCCTTTTGCTTCATTGGTTCCGTTGTTGAGCCAAATATCCACTCGCTGATGCTCCTGAAAATCCTTCTGAAGGATGTCCAGATCCCCGTCGCCATCCAGATCGCCGATTCGGCCTTCGTGGGTGCCTATGCCCGTCGATACGATTTGCGTTTTGAATCGGGCTTTCCCATCTCCATAGAGAATCCATTGCCTGCATTTGTCGCCGGGGCCCGGTCGATACATTTCCGCCGCATAAATGTCCAAATGACCATCGCCGTTGATGTCACCGACTTGCAGGGTGTGCCCATGATCCACTTTCTCAATCAGGACGTGCTTGATCCATTCACCTGATTTGTACTCGTACAAATTCAAAGGCCCCACGCCATCGCCTGAATTAAGCACGATTTCCGGTCGGCCGCCCTTGATGAAGTCGCCGGCTGCCGAGCGAGACATGCCATACTTCTTATCAACGATGTTCGCCCTGAACGTCTTACCGTCCAGGTGCTTGAACCACATACCTCCGCCGACAAGGTCGATGTTGCCGTCCAGATCAACGTCCGCCCCGGCAAAACCTTCATATTTGAACGCCTTAGGCCACGACCAGATTTCCGTAAATGACCAGTTCTCTTTCGTTTTGGGATTGTCGGGTATATCGGCGATCAGAAGCTTCTGTGCTCTCTGGTTCCAGAAGACCAATTCCGCTTCGCCGTCACCGTCGAAATCACCGAAGATCTGGTCGTGGTGTTGCTTTTGTCCCGAATCTTTGATGGTATATCGATTCCAGGGTGTATCTGGATCGTAGTGGGGATAGGGATTCTCCCACCACCAGACCTCGTTCGTCGCCCAGCTCCCGCCCTGGAGGATGTCAAGATCACCGTCGCCGTCGATATCCCAGTACGTGCCTCCGGCCTCGATGTGGCTTTTACGATCGTCGACGAGATACTTCTCCCATCCGGCAGCGGTACGTCTGAACCAGACCATGCTCGTTTCTTCGCTCCATCCGGCGATGACAAAGTCGTTGACACCGTCCTTGTCGATATCGAGGATCAACGACGCCGCCTGACGACCGACGTCAGCCGACGGCAGATCGCCCCTTCTGTTCGACAAGTGAACCCAGCCGCCGGATTTGTTCTCCCACATCTCGACGGGCTGATAACTGCCGCTCCAGTTGGCGCCGATGATGTCCATGTCGCCGTCATTGCCGATATCGCCGGCACGGATGAAGTGTGACCCCTTGGTGGAAACGACCTGTTTCTTCCAGGATGATCCGTTGTTATGATTGATGAAGACGGCCACCTCGTCAGGATCCGCTCCCTGGTGCATTTCCGATGACACCACATCGATCATACCGTCCCCGTTGATATCGGCCGTCACCAATCCATGAATCACGCATTCGATGGGCTCAACGATAACGTGTTCGGACCAATTGTCCTTTTTGGGATCGGCTGGGGCCTCGAACCATGACATCTTATACGATTGTCCTTTGAGTTCGGATGGAGAAAGCACGACGTCCGGCCGAGCGTCGCCGTTGATGTCGGCGATTTGTGCCGTGGCGTTCGGATGCCAATCGCCAAACCGATGCGCGCTCCATGCCCCATTGACAATGTCTCCGGTATTCTCAAACCACGCGCCGCCGATCACGATGTCAGGATCGCCGTCCTGGTCCATGTCGCCCAAGGTAATGGCTTCCCCGTGAGGGCAGTTGATCACCTTTTCGGTCCACTTGGCGTTACGGTCCTGGCGCCACAAATGGATTCTGTTGCCCGCCTTATGACCGAACTCAGATTGGTCGCGAGTGACGATGTCCAGATCGCCATCACCGTCCAGGTCGCCGAGTTCCACGTCGTGCGTGGGATGATCGGCGACTTTGTGTGCTCTCCAGGCCTTCTTGGCCGGGTCGCCCTGCGGCCGGGGATTCTCGTACCATATCAGACCTCCCATGACGACGTCCAAATCCCCGTCGCCATCTACGTCCCCCAGTTCTCCATCAACGGTCTTGTAGCCGCCCTCGGCAATGACCGCCTTGGACCAGGTTGGATACGCATACCACACCAGCGGTCCTGTCCGGCCGCCGATGACAACGTCGGGGAAGGTGTCTCCGTCAATGTCTCCTACGATCTTCGCCCAGGGGTCTTTCGGACCCTCGCGATCCAGGATGACGTGATCGAAGGGGATATCCGCCCACGCCGGAAATGAAAGGTGGAGAAGGAGTATTAATGCTATTTTTGCGCTCGTCCGTTCTGCTGACATGTTCGCCTGCCTTTCTGCATTCAATCGAACCATTTGCGATCAACTCAGACCAAGTATTTTCCTGTTGTGCTCGACATCCGTCTGGCCGCCGGCAAAGTCATCAAAAGCGACCTCTGTGGCTTCAATGATATGCCCAGCGATAAATGGCGCGCCTTCTCTGGCCCCTTGTTCGGGGCTCTTGACGCAGCATTCCCATTCGAGGACGGCCCAGCCCGTGTAGCCTGCCTCCGTGAGCAAGGTGAAGACCCGCGTGAAATCGACCTGGCCGTCACCGAGGGAGCGGAAGCGCCCCGCCCGCCTGACCCAGGATTGATATCCGCCATACACGCCGACGCGCCCCGACGATCTGAATTCCGCATCCTTGACGTGGAACGACTTGATGCGGCTGCCGTACAACTGGATAAACTCGAGATAATCCAACTGCTGAAGCAGAAAATGGCTCGGGTCATAACATATACACGCCGCTTCATGATTGCCCGACACGTCGAGAAAGATCTCGAAGGTCGCGCCGTCAAAGATGTCCGAGCCTGGATGCAGCTCAAAAGAGATCGCAATGCCGTTTTCCTTCGCCAGGTCCAGGACCGGCTTCCACCGCTTGTGCAGTTCCTTGAAGGCTTCCTCAATGAGTCCCGCCGGCCTTTGCGGCCACGGGTAGATCATGTGCCACGCGAAGCCCCCCGACAGGACGGGCACGCTTTTGAGGCCCAGATTCGCCGACGCGGTGACCGCCTTTTTCAATTCTTTGGTCGCCCACGCGGCCCTTTCCTTGCCTTTCAAGCCCGCCGGATAGAAAGGCTGGAAGGCGACCTCGTACGCCGGGTGAATAGCCAAAACCTGTCCCTGAAGATGCGCCGACAGCTCCGCAATTTCCAGTCCGATCTGCTCGAGCGCTCCCTTCAGGTCGTCACAATAGGCCTTGGATTCGGCCGCCTTGTCCAGGTCGATCACGCGGCGATCCCACGTCGGAATCTGGACACCCTTGTAGCCGAGATCAGCCACCCACCGGCCGATGTTCGTAAGATTGTTGTACGGTTCTTCGTCGCGCAGAAACTGGGCGAGGAAAATACCGGGACCTTTCATCTTGCTCATAATGGTCTCCATAAATTACTTCGGTACTTTTTTCCAATCCTTGGCGAACTGGGCTAATCCTTCAGTCGTCAACGGGTGTTTGAACATCTGGAAGAACAGGTCGGGATTCATGGTCGCAATATCGACGCCGGCTCGAAGGCAGGCGAGAATGTGATTTTGCGTCTTGATGCTGCCGGCGATGATTTCCGAGTCGAAACCATAGTTGTTTCTGATAGTGACGGCGTCATCGACGAGAATGTCACTCTCATTCGCGACGGCATCGAGCCGGCTCAGGACAATACTGACGAAGCTGGCGCCCGCCTTCATCGCCAAAAAACTCTGAGTCGAGGAGAAAATCATCGTTACATTGGTCATGATTTTCTTCTGTTCCTCCAGGATGGGAACGGCCCGGAGGCCCTCGACGGTCATGGGGATCTTGACGACGACGTTGGGTGCAATCGCCGCCACTCGAACGGCTTCATCGACGAGTTCTTCCGCCGTCTCGGATACCGCCTCGACACTGACTGGCCCCGGAAGAATCGAGCAGATTTCTTCAACCACGTCTGTAAACTTTCTCTGGGTCTTCGCGATATGACTGGGATTTGTGGTCACGCCGTCTATCAGGCCCGTCTCGCAAGCCTTGCGTACAGCCTCAGCATCCCCAGTGTCCAGGAATATCTTCATTATCCTTTGCCCTTTATGTTAACTGCTCTTGATAATACGTTTGATTTCTTCCAATGTCACCTGGATGTTCGGCTCATCGCCGAGTTCGGAGACGACGAGATCGGCCTCCGTGAAGTCTTCATCTTCCGTGTAGCCGTTGGTGGTGACGACGCAGTGCATACCGGCGGCTTTGGCCGCCAGCAGACCATTCCGGCTATCCTCCACCACAACGCATTCGGATGGCTCAAGGCCCAGTCGCTGCGAGGCCAGATTGTATATTTCAGGCTCCGGCTTCTTCTTTGACACAACGTCGCCGGCCAGGATCGCACTGAAATGCCCCTTGCGCTGCGAGCCGAGGAGTTTCTCGACAACGAGATTGACCGCGCGTTCGTGAGAAGTGGAGCACACGGCCAATGTCATATTCGCAGCGATCGCTTCATCGACGATTCTTGCCACGCCGGGACGCAGGGGCAAGTCTCCGGATTCGATGATTTGGAGAAAGAAGTCCGTCTTGAGCTTGTGCAGCTCTTTGATGAGCGTGTCACTGTCCGCGACATCGTCCGGCCAGCCGTATTGGTCGAAGTAGTGCCTCATCCGCTCTTTGCCGCCGGAGACCGCTAACAGTTCTCCGTACAATTCCACGCTCCACTCTATTGCCAGTCCCTTGGCTTCGAATGCCTTGTTGAAGGCGACTCTGTGTCCATCCCGTTCGGTGTCGGCTAGAACCCCGTCGCAATCGAAAATCAGTGCTTTCATGATGATCTTTGCCTCACTGCCGGCAGAAGCCACAGGGATCGCCGCCAGCACATCTTGTTTGGTAATTCTTCCATCCGGTCCGGTCCCCTGTATCTTACTCAGGTCGATCCCGTGCTCTCGAGCGACCCGCCTGGCCGATGGCGATACGGAAACGCCGGCTCTGCCCTGCCGGGTGGCAGCCTCAAGCGAAGCTTGGGGATGGTCTCTCACAGGTCGGCCATCCCCAAAGCCTTCGGCTTTGAGGCTGCCACCCGTCGTCTGTGGTTCTTCAATAGACTCGCCGGGCTCGCCCACATAGGCAATCGGGTCCAGCACTTTGACTTCTGCTCCGGCGTCGTAGAGGAGCTTGAGCAGAACGCCCGATTCGTATGCTTCCACCTCAAACGTCGCTTTGTCGGATTCTACGAGGGCGACAATGTCCCCTTTTTTCACATAGTCGTTCTCTTTCACGTGCCATTCGACGATGACGCCGGTCTCTATGTCCTGCCCCACCTGCGGCATGATGATGGGTTTGGCCATTGTGTAATCCTCTTTCAAGCCTTTCCGGCGCTGCCGAACAGGCTGATCTTTTCAATAATTCCCGCTTTGAGCGCATCGAACTGAGCATCAATGACTTTCAGCGGGTTGTACTCGGTATTATGGGCATTGTGGTAAGCGACAAATCCGTCGATGAACGCATACTTGAGCTGAGTCGATATGTTGACTTTGGCACAGCCCAGCGCGATACACTTCTTGAACACCTCATCGGCAAGACCTGTGCCGCCGTGCAGGGCAATGGGTACGGCCGTCTTCATGGCGATCTCTTCAAGCAGGTCGTAGGCGATCTTGGGTACACCCTTGTACACGCCGTGAGCGGTTCCGATGGCGGGAGCGAAGCAATCCGGCTTCACTTCCGCGCAGAATTTAATGGCCTGTTCCGGATCGGCCAGATGAGCGTCCTGCTCTTTTACGTGGATGTCGTCCTCCACGCCAACGATGGCGCCAAGCTCTGCCTCGACGGTGACATCTTTAGGATGCGCCATTTCCACAACCTGCCTGCTCAAATCAAGGTTTTCCTCGAAGGGTCTTGCCGAGGCATCGATCATCACAGAGCTCCATCCCGCGTCGATGCATTCGGCGATAAGTGACAAGTCCTTGCAGTGATCGAGATGCAAAGCAATCGGTACGTTCGATGATTTGACAAGCTCCTTGACCCAGGAGATGATCGCCGAGCTGCCCCAGAAGATAACCGTCTTGGCCGAGGTCTGAATGATGACCGGCGCCTTCACATCCTCCGCCGCCTCGATGACGGCTTTCGTGGAGTTGTAGTCCAGGATATTGAACGCACCCACGGCGTAGCCCCCCTCTTTTGCCGCGGCAAGCATTGCCTTCATGTTTTCAAATGGCATGGCCGACTTCCTTACATATATTCTAAAGATGGAGTACCTTTCTTACGGCGCCCATGATATCCGCTTCCTGGGGCACCGAAGCTCTTTCGAGATGAACATTGAACGGGATCGGTGTATTCTTGCCCGCTACAATCTTGATGGGAGCATCGAGAAAATCGAACGCTTCCGCTTGGACGATGGACGCAATATCCGAAGCCACCCCACCCCGGCGAACAGCCTCCTGCACAATCACCAAATGTTCGGTCTTTTGGACTGACTCGAGAATGAGCTGCTTATCCAAGGGAACCAGTGACCGCAGATCGATCACTTCGGCCTCAATCTCCTCTTGAGCAAGCTTCTCGGCCGCAGCAAGCGTTCGCGGCACCATGTTCGACCAGGCGACAATCGTGACATCATCCCCGCGACGTTTGACGTCGGCGACGCCAAGCTCGATCGTGTAATCGTCCTGCGGGACGGGACCTTCCGCCAGGTACAGGAGCTTGTGCTCGATGAAGATGACCGGGTCATCGTCTCGTATCGCGCTTTTGAGCAGGCCTTTGGCGTCATAGGGGGTCGAAGGCATGACGACCTTCAGGCCCGGGACATGATAGTACCACGCCTCGAGACTTTGAGAGTGCTGGGCGGCCAGCCCGTTGCCGCTGCCGCCCTGCGTTCGCAAGACCATCGGCACCCGGCCTTTGCCGCCGCTCATAAACCGGTACTTGGCGGCCTGGTTGACAATCTGGTCGACAATCAAAGACGTGAAATCGACGAACAGTATCTCGACGACCGGCCGCATCCCCGTTATGGCTGCGCCCACACCTGCGCCCGTGAAGCTCGCTTCCGATATGGGCGCATCGATGATCCGACGCGGACCGAACTCATCCAGCAACCCAACGGTCACTTTGTACGAACCGCCGCGTTGACCGATGCCTCCACCGATCACAAAAACAGACTCGTCCCGAAGCAGCTCTTCTCGCAGCGCCTCATTGAGGGCCTCCCTGTACTTCAATTGCCTAAAGTCGCATGTGCTGGATGTGCTTTCTTTCTCACTCAATTTCGTTCAACCTCTTTGAGAAATCCCTCTACGGACGGCTCAGGACAATTCTTCGCGTATTCCACCGCCTGCTCCATCGCTTCTTGTGCCTGTTGCTCGATGGCCGTTAACCGTTCTTCGCTGCATTCTCCTTGTTCGGTCAGATACTCTCGGGCCAGCTTGAGCGGATCTTTGGCCTTGTAGTATTCGAGACGATCCTTGGGCATGTACAATCCCGGATCGTTGACGTGGTGCCCACCATGGCGATACGTCTTGGCCTCAATCATAACCGGTCCTTTGCCCTTCCGGCAAGCCTCTGCCGCCTCCTTGGTCTTCTCATAGACGGCGAGGACATCGTTGCCATCCACAAGATACCCCGGGACTCCATACCCCTCCGCCCGCCTGTAGAGGTCTGAAATCCGGCTCATTTCTTCGATGGGGCTGGAAACCGCGTACTGATTGTTCTCCAGGACGAATACAACGGGCAAATCCCATATCGCCGCCAGATTCAGCGACTCGGCGAATACGCCATTGTTGCAAGCCCCATCCGAGAAGAAGATCGCGACGACTTGGTCGGTCCCTCGGACATGGATGCCGAGTCCGGCGCCGACGCCAATGGGGATGCCGCCGCCGACGATCCCATTGGCGCCGATGTTGCCGGTATCGATGTCGGCGATGTGCATCGATCCACCGCGTCCGCGACAGTATCCGGCCTCCCGGCCCAAAACTTCAGCGACCATCTTCTTCAACTCGCCACCGCGAGCGATGCAATGGCCGTGGCCGCGGTGTGTGCTGACGATATAATCGTCCGGCCGCAAAGCCGCACAGACGCCGGTGGCGATAGCTTCCTCACCAAGGTAAGGATGGAAGTAGCCGATAATCAAACCCTGCCGATAGAGTCTGATACATTCGGTCTCAAAGATCCGAATGGTGTAAATCGTACGATAGAGTTGTTCGAGAAATTCAAGCGAATACGTCATTGTCTTTCATGGCCCAAGTTAAGTCCCTCGTGTGAACGCACTGTTGGTTCATCACTTAGGAATCTACATATTGTCTGTCTGCAACCGGGTGGCAGCCTCAAAGCCGAAGGCTTTGGGGATGGAAAATCCAGGAGAAGCCATCCCCAAGCTGCGCTTGAGGCTGCCACTCGTCGTTATTGCATGAGTCGAATCCTTGTGGTAATTCTCCTACGGTTTTGCACATACGGAAAAGCGATACTTGTCTCCTCTATAGATGGAGTCTTCCATTTCGAGGATCATTTCCTTGCCGCAGAATGTCACGCCCTCGACTCTGAAGGCGGCAATCGGCTCGCGCACGTCGAAGAAACGCTGCGTGCCGGCGTCGATCATCACGGTGCTCAATATCTGCTGGATCTCCACCAACGACAGACCGTAATGCTCTTGATATATCCGGTAAAGCGAACCCGTGAAATCCTGCCTGGCGATGTCCGGACAGAACTCCATGGAAATGTATCTGACTTCCAGCATCATGGGAATATCATCCGCGAAGCGAAGGCGGTGAATCTTGTACACCGGCCCCGGCATGACATAGCGCCGCCCATTGATTGCCGCCGAATAGCCTTTCGCGACTTTTCGGGCGTCCATGACCTTTGTGGAGGGGGTGTAGCCCGCCTCGATCATGTTCCGGGTGAAGCCGAGAATCCGGGTCGCCGAGCGCTGGACATTCCTCTCACGAACGAAGGTGCCCTTGCCCTTGATTCGCGTGCCCCAGCCGGCTCGCTCGATCTCCTGCAGGCTTCGCCGGGCGGTCGTGTTGCTCACGCCGTATTTCCTGATGATCTCATTCTCTGAGTAGATTTGCATACCCGGCCTAAGCCGGCCGGAACGGATCGCCGCGATGATTTGCTGGCTTATCTGAAAATACTTCGGGACACTCGTCGCGTCTGAAATCATAATCCACCTACAAGGCAAACTTAACGCACTAACGTACCCTATGACAATGAAATCGGCAAAGCTTTTTTACGAAGTCTTCGATTTTTTTGCATTTTATCGAGCAATATTGGCGAGCTCGCTTAAAGCACTAAGTTTTTACGGATTCGGAGAATATACGCCGACTAAACGTAGCACCAAGACTATTATTCCTTTTTGAGCCTGCCCGTGGTTCCCATGACAATCGCGATTGCCAATAGGATTCCGGCAATCACGGCGGCAATCGGTAAACTTTGTTGCACGGTTTTGCCTTTACTGAGATACCCCACGACTTTCGGCAGAACGATGGAACCGAGCAGGCCGATAGAAAAAATAATCCCGAAAACGCTCCCATAGACATTCTTCTCAAATTTATCGAAAGTGACGCCCACGATGGTGGGAAACATCGGAGCGAATGCCAGGCCGATGACCAGCACAGACAGAATCGCCAACCCCGGGCTGTTTGCTTTTACCAGAACGATGATCGCCAATATGGCCACAACCGACATGGCGGCAATGATCTTGACACCTATCGCCGAGACGTTTTTCAACGCCGACGTGGCGAACCGGCCCACGGCCATCGCAAAGCCGAACAGCATCAGCACGAGACTTGCATTCCGGACGGCGTTCGTGCTGCCCACTGCCTCGTAAAGCTCGGTCATAAGGGGCTTAGTCCAGTTGTTCATGGTCCATTCCAGGCCGATATAGCAGGCCAGAGCCGCCGCCGCGATGATAACTTCGGGTTTCCGCACAAGATCGAGCGCCTTGACCAGACTGAAGCCGGTGGATACCTGTGGATACTGTGGGAGCAAAGCGGCTATGGCAAAGATGAGGATTCCCCCACCTACAACTGAAACTGATACGGTATAACTGAGGCCCAGCTCATTCATAAAGGTGCCGATCAGCAGAGGCACCAGGACAAAGCCCAACCCAACGAATCCACAACCAAAATTGCTGGCCCGGGCCGGATCCTTCCCTTCGAAAAGGACTACCGGGAGCAAGGTATTGCCCACCGTGTTGCAGCAAATCGCACCTACACCAAGAAGCAAGACGGCGAGCTGCACGAGGACATAGGATGTTGAGAAGGCCAGCAATAGGATCGATACACCTGCAACAAGAAATCCGCTGATGGCCAGAGGTTTGTGTCCGAACTTGTCCACCGCGAATCCGATGAACAACTGGGCAATCAGGCAGCTTAATGAAAACAGAGAGATCAAAGTACCGAACTGGTTCTTGTCTATTTTCAGTCTGGTCATTAATTCTACTGAGATGGATCCCAGTATGATAAAGCAGACCGCCAGAGTGAATACGGCCAGAATCGCAACAATTGCTGGCATATTTTTCATATGTGTCTCCTTGGAATCAGATTCCCTCTGGGTCTATTAACCACTGCAGGGCTCGACAGAAATCTTCACCTCGTTCTCTTGAATGAAACGCTCCACCGCGGCAAACGACGGGACGCCGTCTGTACATCCCAGGGCCGTGGCCCCGATGGCGCCGACGGCACTGGCGAATTCGAGCGCGCGGACAGTATCCCAGCCTCGCAGCAGGGCGGCGATCAGCCCGGCGGTAAAACAATCGCCGCAGCCTGACGGATCGACCAATGGCACCTGGAAAATCCCCATATCTACGGTACGCTCACCATCGTCTGCGTAGAGGCCCTGGCCGCCCCGTGTAATCACGGCCACACGTGTTCCGGCCCGACGCAAAGCCTTCGCTTGGCGCGCCGGAGTAGTCTCACCGGTGAGGATACGGGCTTCGTCTTCGTTAGGGACAAACACATCTACATGTTTGAGCAATGGCAAGCACCGGCGCGGATCGACACCACTGTCCTGGGCGATACAAACGTTAAGCACGACCGTGCAGTCACGCCGCCGGGCATGGCGCATTAGATCAGCCAGCACGTCGTCATTCCACGCGCCTAATTTCAAATAGCCGCCCACTAACATAAGTCCATTGTCAGGAATAAGTTCCGGTGAGACATGCTCGCCGCTGAAAGTGGCGCAGACACCCAAAGAATGAATGAAACGCCGGTCCTCGCCCTCAGCGCGGACGATGAACGTCGACGCCGTCATACCGCCCGGTTCCCGTCGCACACCGCGCACATCCAGCCCCTGCGTTTGCATTTGATCCAGAAGTAGCCGTCCGAGGGCGTCGTCTCCCACGCTCCCCGCCACGGCGACCTGCTCTCCCAGGCGGCGCAGAGCGACCGCCGTGTTCAGGGCGTTGCCGCCGGGAAAGACCGCGATTCTTTCGGTCAGCACCAGCTCACCGGGCTCCGGCAGTCGTGCCAAGGGGCTGGCGAAGATATCGGCCACCAGGTCGCCTACGCAGAGAACCTTTTTCGGATTTTGCGAAGTATCCATGAATCATCTCCGCCGGCTGGAATTGGGCTAAGCACGGCCATATCTGTCTTCGTACCGCACCTTATCTTCATCTTGTACTTCACCATAGGCCACCTCCATCATACGGAGGAGTCCGCCGCCGCGGTTGCTAAGGCGATGTTTCGTTCCCCGGGGGATGAAAACTTCGTCGCCGGCTTGAACTTCTCGCATCTCGTCAGCCACTTGCACTTCGCCGCCGTCTGTGAGCATGATCCACAATTCGTCGAAGTTCTGATGAGATTGTAGACTCCCGGCCTGGCCGGGCTTCATCTCCACGATCCACACCGTGCAGGGCTCGTTTCGTGCATACTCCCGGTACCGTCCCCAGGGACGTTCTATGATGCGTGGGCGATCAGCCATGTTTCAACTCCTTTGGCAAATTCGATCGATGCGCTACAGACATTTCAGCGGGCACAGATTATAGCGATGTCTGTTCCTTCTCGCAAGAGAGAGCAAGATGGCGCGAAAGACGCACTCTCCCACGCGACTGTAACAGATCGCCTTGGGTGCGCTGGCCTTCTCGTCTCCATCGTCTCCGCTTCTCTTATCGCCCGAGGAGGAATACGCTTTGCTCACACTTGATTTGCTCAGGAAGAACGGTTAGATTTGTCCCGATAATTCGGGACGCTAACCATGGGTTTGGTGTCCGTCCGCCCAGCTCTATCGTGGGCGGACGAGCCCACAGAGAGAAAGGAGTGTGCTTTATGCGTGTGACTCGCAGTGTTCTTGTTACGGCGATGTTGCTGCTGATTTTACTCGGCCAGGGGTGCGCGCCGCTTTGCGTGGATCCGCAAAACGGCACTACGGTGAAATACGTCGTTGACCCGACATGGCCCGAGAAACCGGACCGTTTCACATGGGGCCAAACGCCCGGTGTCACCGTGGACAACCAGGACCACATCTATGTCTTCACTCGTAGCGATCCGGCTGTACAGGTGTATGAAACCGACGGAACGCTCGTACGTGCCTGGAATGTGGCGGATGCCAACGGCGCGCACTTCATCAGGATCGGCCCGGCCGGAAACGTCTGGACCGCAAACATCAGAAGTCACACCATTCGTAAATACAGTCCCGAAGGCAAATTGTTATTGACGCTCGGCGAGCCGGGCCGGGCTGGCGCCGACCGGAGTCACTTCGACAGGCCCACCGACATGGTGGTTTTGCCGAGCGGGGATATCGTTGTCTCTGACGGATATGGCAACCGACGGATCGTTCATTTCGACGCTACAGGCAAGTACGTGAACGAGTGGGGCGAGGCCGGCACCCAGCCGGGGCAATTCGCCCTGCCGCACGCGATTGTGGCCGATTCGCAGGGGCGGCTCTACGTTGCTGACCGCGAGAACGCCCGCATCCAGGTCTTCGATACGAAGGGCAAGCTGCTCGCCGTCTGGGACGATCTCATCACACCCTGGGGCCTTTGGATGTCGAAGGACGACGAGATCTGGGTCTGCGGGTCGTCCGCTCGAAAGAAAGAGGGGACGGGTGAGTGGGACGTCCTTCCGCCGCCGGATCAGCTCGTCATGAAACTGAACCGAAAGGGCACGGTTTTAATGCGCATTCCTCTGTTGATGACGACGACGCCTCCCGGAAAACCGGGGGAGCTCAACTGGGTTCACGGCATAGCGTTCGATTCGAGGGGCAATCTCTACCTCACCGACATCCAGGGCCACCGGGCGCAGAAGTTTGTATGTGAACCATAAGGACAGCTATATGGGGCCACGTAACTTCATACGCGTGATCTTGTGCTGGAACCTGATGTGGACCGCATCGCTTAGCGCTTCGCAGGGACAAGTTGGACGCAAAGCTAACGTCTCGATCTGCGAAATTGAGTCCTGGGTTAATCACAACCATTGCACGACTCGTCAGTTTCAACATATGACGTTTTACCACGAAGGCGTTTGGTTCGTCTTCTACAGCGACGGCAAAGAATTTTGGTATCAAACTTCTCAGGACGACGGACGCACCTGGCGGCGCGCGGACAAGCCCGTGGCCCCGGCGCCGAACGGCTCCAGCAGTCACGACGTGCTCAAGATCGGTGAAACGGTCTACATCAGCCACGCCTTCTACCCATTAGGACGCTATGACGTCACCGCGCCCTACGCCAGGGACCCGGCCAGACGAAGCGAGTACCGGCACGAAGGCCGAATCAAGAAGGGACGCATCGAAGGACGAACGATCCGCTGGCTCATGGATATCAATCCCGGATTCACGCCGGACTATTCCAATATCGTCCAAGATGCCGCCGGATACTTCTGGGTCTTCACGCGCGAGTCCCAACGGGGTGTTGCCTACCGAAGTCGCAAGCCGAACAGCATCAAGCAATGGCTGCCGGAGTCCATCTGCACACCCGTACGCGGACGGCACGCGATGGATGCGGCTGCACTGGAGGATGGGCAACTCTACGTCGTCTCGATGCTCACGACAGACGGTAGACTTTACGGCAACTTCTATAACGGCCAACAGTGGGCGCGCGAGCCCGTCCTTATTTCCGATTCCACTACCGACGTTGCCGGCGACGACCGACGACTCGCCGTCGAATTCGATACCACCCACAAACGCCTGCATCTGATCTACGTGGACCGCAACAACAGGCTCACCTATCGCTGGCTCGACTCACCCTATCGCGCCGAGGATTGGCAGCCGTCGCTTTCTCAGCCGGGTCTGGAGATCGCAACCGGCGTGTTCACCTGTGCCCTGAGCGTGGACACGGCTCAAACACCGTACGGCTTGATGGTCACCTACGGCCACCAAAACCATGTCGGCCGGGACACACGCCAACGCACAGGTGCGCTGTACGCTCGCCGTTTTGATGGAAGGAAATGGAAAGGGACGGCAACCCTACTCAGCCAACCGGGGACGATTCATAATTGGTACCCAAGCGTCAACCGGGATGTCAGCAACGGATTGTGTGTGATGTATTCACGCTCGGTGGACCGCATACGTCTGGGTAAGCCGCTGGCTGTGATGGTAAGTCTCTGTCAACTCAAAAGTGACTGATCGCGGCGGGCTCTCACAGAATTGCGTCACCGAGCATCTTGAGGAAATGGTTATGCTCGGTGGAAGTGAATTTCCCCGGCGTGCTGTGTTGACCATCCGGCGCGACGCCCAGGGCAAGCCGCACGACGACCATATTGACCGGCACTTCGCCACCGGGGGTGTTGAGTGTATGGATCACGAGGCACACATTCGTTTGGTGACCCTGAGCGGCATAGACGCCCGTGGTCGGCCCATTGCGTTCCGGCGCATCGGGCCACCTGAGCACTGGTGGTTGTTTCGGCCCCTTCGCGGTCCATCCACCGTACCCGTTGATCCACCACATATAGCCGTACCGTCCCGGCGCTTCCCGGTAGCCGGCGTTTCGGTTGTCAGGCTCGATTTCTTTCGGGACCTGAACCGTCGTGGCCTCGTCAACGAATGATCGGCTGATGATTTGTCTTCCGTCCCAGTTGCCCCGATTCAGAAATAAGTGCCCCCAGCGGGCCATCGCGCCGGCGCTCATGAACATCGACTGGGAGATCGGACGAACGTCCAGGCCC
>Ga0209427_10003296_pt1 | contig 18972 bp, 15 predicted proteins | sample DeeMarSWOR136_30_FD_187465 | JGI IMG/M metagenome (GOLD analysis project Ga0209427, IMG submission 187465) | Marine sediment microbial communities from White Oak River estuary, North Carolina - WOR-1-36_30 (SPAdes) (version 2) | ecosystem: Environmental > Aquatic > Marine > Intertidal zone >...
TCCAAGATGTTCTGCTCCCGTGAGAACATCACCTGACCAATTGGTGTAGCGTACCACCAGACGAAACGAGGCTCCGAATTCGATGATGGCTCCAGTGCCGTTGAAACTCTCAAGGTTGGATGCTAGACTCCCAACAAAAAGGAACAAGGTAGCCTTCTCAGCGACATGGTAGTCTGTGGATGCAGTAATTACGATTGAATAGGTGCCAGAGGTAGAGGGAGTAATAGTCAGGGAGTAGTCGCCAGACCCAAGATCAGTGGCATTCCCAAATTTGAGTCCACCAGCAGGGCCAGTGTAGTCAGCGCTCACAGTGGCGTTCTCGATTGGGGTCCCGTATCTATCCGCGAAATTGAACTCTGCAGTGAAGGGCTCACCTAGGCCGACCTGCCCGGCTGTTTGTGAAAGTACCAGTTCATTCTGTGTGAACATCAGTCTTACAACATATGTGCATGAGGCATCATCATAGTAAGGGAGGCTAGCGTTGACAACTACGATTGAGTCAACGGAGGCGAGTACACTTGTATCGAGACTTGCCTCCCACCATTTCTGTGCCGGATTAGGAACGTAGTTCACAGTCGACATAGACCAGTTGGCGCTGACCGACGATGTCGGGTCCATCAAATAGTCGCCATTCTCAGCATCACGGTACGTCACGAGGCTCCAAACCACGTCTCCAGACTCTGCTTCAATGAGGGCTTCGATTGGTTCCAGAGTGGCTGCATGGTGCACCTCAAATGTCGTAGTCCCACAGGCAATCTCTGTCCCATTTGTCCAGTGAACATGAACACTCCAAAGCCCCGCAGAAGCGTTAAGAGGACCAAGCGTGAAACCTGACCCATTGATGTTTCCGCCTACCCCTCCATTCAGAGTTTCACTGATCCATTCGGTTCCATTTGGTGTGGTCCAAGTGACGTTGACCAGGTTAAGGGGATCAGGCGCATCGGTAGCAGTACTTATCGTAATCGCGGCGCGAGTTCTATTCCAGCTTCTGTACACGCTGGCTGGACCCCAACTCAAACCAAGAACATCGAGTTTCTCAATGGTTATGGAACTTGCATAGTTGGGAGCGTCAAGTGTGAATCTCCACATCCCGAGACGATCCATAAGAAACGTTGGTATTTCCAATGAACCCTCCTGAATGGAACACAAGCCTGTGACATCCGAAAGGAACGGATCGAATATTGTTGCGTTCTGCCAATCACCCGGGTGAAGCACGCGAATGGTGAGGTTCTCATAGTCGCTACTAAAGCCAACGTAGGTAAAGAATGAAACCTGAGGGCTGGCATCGGGCGTGACAGTATAATGTACACCTTCATTTGCTATGTCCGTGGTCCAGGTAGAATTGGTAAAACGATGAGACTTCAGTCGTGTTTCATAGTCAAAGGACACAGTTGAGTTTGAAGTGATTTGAGTCGAAACTGGATTCGAGACCCAGTAGCTGCCATTGACGATTGTAGCAGCTCCAGATCCAGAACTGCCAGCAATTGGAGTCGTGCCTGAGCCAGCGGTAAACTCAAGATCAACTTGCTCCGGTGTAGGATTGTTAGCCCCCACAAGTGAAACGTCGTCAAGATATACCGAAATGAATTGTGTGTTGATGGCCCCGTCTGGGAAAGAATCGCCATCATAGTCATCATCACCATCCACGACCATCGTTTCATCAATAACCAGCCCAATCATGAAAGTAGTCGAATTCCGAAGTAGAGCAATGTTGATTGGCACTTGTCCAGTACTGTACCAGACTCCCCGCTGATTCAATGTCGGTAGATTGACTTGCCATAATGATGTCCCGTTGATGAAGACGTGAATAGAACAGTTCCCGGAATAGCCTGTTCCCAGGGGGCCCTGAAGGTACAGATAATCAAAGCTGAGAACGAACTGGTCAGTATAAGGAACGATAGCCATGCTCTGATTCCACAGCACTTGGGTTCCGGCGAAGTGGGTGTAGATGTGTTGTGGGTTGTTCGTGACCTCCGCTTCGTTTTGCACAGTTACATAGCTGCGACCCGTGTCGTCGTATGCTGCGATCTGCTGTTGATCTGGGTCTGTACTGACACTGGCCGCTGACCAACCGTGAGGATAGTCGCCGAGAGTGCCATTGGGGTTGATGTTGATTCCTGGGACTCCCTCGTCAAAGGTACCATTGATCGCATAGAGCTGTGTCAAGTTCCATACGTCAACTTCTGCGGAACTTGCAACCCAATTATGGTCTTGATCGATGGGCAGGTCCAGTGTAGGGTTGGGATAGGTGTCAGTGCGAACACTGAGATGACCTGACGTTGTGTAGCCGACATTCTCAATTGTTGCTGGATGAAGTACTCCCTCACTTGGTTCGGAAGAGGTCACGAAGTTGTTATTCAGTGGATTCCCTTGAAACTGAATTTCATTCTTTGGTTGATTAAATGAGTCAGTTTCAGAGAGGGGGTTCCAATCTTCACTGTGAAACGGCGTGTCACATAGGATGAATGAGAGCATAAGCAGAGCCATTGCAATGATTGAAAGTCGGCGCCACTTCATACTGTTTCACAGCCCTCGGTGTATGTCAAGACGGCAACTGCAGTGTGTAGTTGGGCTCGGGGAATCCCTTAAAGTACCTTTTTTGGCTTAATCTTGTAACATCTTTTCGAAGTGCGTTGGGGTGTTTCGCCGATATGGCCGACAGCTATTCTCCGTTTGTCACAATCCTTCCTTGTGCTATGACATCGTGCTTGTGAATGCTCTCTAGAGATCGAGCTTCAGCGAACATCTCCAACGTTAGCGTTTCGAATTTCTCCTTTGCGTTCTGGAGGATATTCCGACAGACGTCCTCTACAAAGAGAGGGTTGTCATGCATCTGTTTGGTCACTAGCATCTCGTCCTCAAGCTTCAACAGGGAATACGTTCTACTCGAGAATGATCTCTCGATGACCTCAATCATATCACCGAAAGTTGGGATGTCCTCCGTGACCCCCATGACCCTGAGTGAACCCACAGCCCTCTGCATGTGTGTCATGCCGTGATTGTTTGCCATGCAATGTGGGCAGACTGTGTTTCCTATGACATCAACCTTGACCACGTGAGTGTGGGGCTTGTCCTCCTCTTTTACTGTGGAGGCCGTGACATCGCAGACCTCCCATGTCCTCTGTTTCGAAGCAGGAGTCTTGGTGGCATAGCCGAATTCGAATTCGAACTTGATTTCGCCACGGCTGTAGGGATGCTTCTCAGATAGAGCATCGAGGATTCGAATCTGTAGCTCTTCTACGGAATTGTACACACTGAACTCCTGGCTGATAACCTCGGTCATTGATTCGACTAGCCTTGACATGTGGACTCCTTTCAAGTCAGCAGGCAGGTCAATTGTAAACTCGACTCTTGGAATGAGGTGGTGCCTCAGCCCACTGCGTTCTGTTATCAGGAACGTCTTGAGGTCTTTTACGCCTACCTTGTCGAGCTGGATGCGATGACGTGGTTTCTCGTTCTGTGTGTCTACTACCAAACGATTACACTCCTATGTCTTCGTCGACCCTTTCCGCGCTACCCGGTGCGACGTGACTCTCCTTTTAGCTTTGTGCTGAGAACAAAGATGATTCGGCGATTCGTCACAGAATGCTAGGTTCTCAGCCTGGTTGCCTGGTTCAGGGGATTAGCCTTGAAACTAACGACTATTGGGGCCCCTTGGCATCATAGCATCCTGTTGAACCTAAGCTCTCACTGACACATACCTTCACGGAGTAGTTGAGTTCCAATTGGAGTTCTCCGGCAATGTACTCAGCAATCAGCTCAGCTGTTGTTGCTGGGAATGGCAGGACCATGCAGTCTTCTTTCGGGAATACGTATCGCTTCCCGCCAATGCTCACGTCGTAGGAGATGTCTTTATCTTCTATCGTGATTGACTCTGAGTTCTCAGGCAGCAGCACCTTGTGATCTAGAAACGAGCAGACATTCACCGCTTGCTTCTTGATATCACGGAAGTCCATCACCATTCCGTTTGGATCAAGGGGTCCGCTCACAATTGCCTCCACAGTGTAGTTGTGCCCATGAAGACTTTCAAAGTAGTCAGCCCCCACAACAAAGTGTGCAGCACTGAAGCTCATCTTCTGACTGCTGACTCTGATACTGTGCAATGGCAAACCTCACATTCTGACATATTCACTCACGCGTGGCTTCTAAAACTGCCGGATTAGACTTTGGACAATAGTCGGCCTTACTGTCCACTGCCTCTCTGGCGTTCGAATAACTCAATAAGGTCGGCCACAGTCGTGGCCTGCTTAGGATCCTTGTCCTCCCTCCAACGTCCAGTGAATCTGGGGAAACGAATCGCCAAACCACCCCCCTCAAGTCTTCCCCGGCCTGCTGAATGGGTCGGACTGACCGTCATCTCGTCACCTAGAACCTCAATCACCTCAGCCGGAGAGAACCAAACGTCAGCTTCAATATCAGAGATTACCTTTGGACTCCTAGCACCAATACTGTGATGGTCTAGCCGTTCTTTCAGTTCAACAAGCATCTCATCAGTGAATCCAGTTCCAATCTTGCAGACAGTTGGGAAGGTGTCAGAATCCGCGTCATAGGCAGACGCCAGTATTGCCCCGTAGAGACCTGCTCTCTTTCCTCTGCCATGAATGGCCCCTACTACCACAAGATCAACTGAGTCTGCCATCCCTTCCTGATAGGACGATTTCAGTTTAATCCAGAGCCAGCTGCGAGAGCCAGCTTGATAACCGGAGCCATCATGGATGGCCTTTGCAATCACGCCCTCGTGGCCGGATTCAACGGCTTGCGTGAACACCTCCATGAGACGTTCAGGTTCGTCAGTCACCTCACCGATGGTGAGTGAAACTCTCTCATTTGACTGCACGATGCTTTCGAGGAGCTTGCGTCGCTCAGCCATGGGAAGTGCAGTCACATCCTTTCCTTTATGGAACAGTATGTCGAAAAATCGAACAGCTACTGGAACCTCTTCGCTCATCCTGTCAATGTCTGTCTTTCTGCGGCGTTTCATTAGTTCCTGGAAAGGACGCGTGCCACCAGTCTTCGGGTCTATAGCGATGCATTCCCCTTCAAGGATGCATATGTCTGCCTGTATCTGGTGCCTCACAAGATCAACCACATCAGGATACTGTTCTGTAATCTGTTCTTGGCGACGTGAGAAGAGTATCACATCCTCTCCGTCCTTATGAACCTGCACCCGCTCACCATCATACTTGTATTCAACAAGAACTTCGGGTCCCGCTTTCTCGATTATCTCTGCGGGATCAGAGAGCTTCTTGGCTGCCATCATTCGGATTGGTCTTCCTACAGCCGCCTGGATGTTCTTCATCGAATCTAGTCCTTCTTTGGCCAGCACCTCAGCAACTTGGGCCAAGTCGCTGCAGACGTTGAACGCACGCTCGATTCTCTCACGAGCCTCCCTTTCACCAGCAAATGCCAAGGCTAGAGAGTCAATGATACCCATGTCACCAATACCTAGCCTAAGCTGTCCCGTCAGAGTCCTAAGGATGTATTTGGCTTCCATTGGAGATGCGTCAGACAGCAGACCCACCAGTCTGGCTATCTTGTCCCTAGCACTGCCCTTGCCGGTAGTCTTCGCTACAGCGTCTAGAGTTTCATACACATGAGTGATGGTCAGCTCCTCTGCGAAGAGAGTAGCTTGGGCACTCTCCGCCAGAAGCAGCTCAGCTACGGCACCTATGTCTCCAATTTCCCTCAGACTATCCTTCACGGTGCTCTCACTTGTCGATGCTGCTGTCGCTACTACCTGAACAGCCATTTTCTCAGCGATCCCGATTTCAGGCTCACCAGTCCAGTCAGGATGCAATTTGCCCATTGTGAGAGCTACTACTCTCCTAACCTCAGACGCTCCCGCCTCTTTGAACACCTCAGAGAGAATGCGAGTCTTCTCTAAAGACCCGGATGTGTTTTCAATCTCCTGATATGCATTAGAGAGACTTTCATAGAGCATAGATGACTGCGCCTCGACACGTGGAGGCACCACATGCTTTATATTCGTATTCAAGGGCATCCCGAGCCAATCAGTTGTATTCGGTGAGCGACATTTGGGTAGCGTCAGACCGGGATTCATCAAGAACGCAGCAAGAAGCCTAATGCAGTTGTACCCAGATACGTTCACAGATGATTTTGAAACCAACAAGAGGTTGGTTGAGCAGCTCACTGACATTGAAACCAAGAAGGTCAGGAATCGAGTTGCAGGCTACTTGGTCAGGCTCGTCAGGATTCGGCTCGCGCGTGAGGAGTCTGAGGCCGAGGAGGCTGCCGCCGAAGAGCCCATCACTGATACCGAGATGTAGAGCATCTTCTCATACTTGTCCTTTCGTTCTGAAAGGTCTCTTAAGGAAGCATGACCATAGAGGAGCCATGGATGGATCTGAGAACTGGTTGTACATGGGAGATTGTCTAGACGTCATAGAATCGTTGCATGGACAACTCGATGAGAAGATCCGCCTGATCTACATTGATCCGCCTTTTCTATCCGGGACTGACTACACTCTCAAAGAGAGAGGGAAGGGGAGGGGTGACCAAGCTCCTCGATTGCAGGAGAGAAAAACCTACTCGGACAAGTGGATAGGAGGACTAGATGAGTATCTGCAATTCATGAGGGAGAGACTTAGGGTGATGAGGCCACTCCTCCGACGTGACGGCAGCATTTGGGTACACCTAGACTGGCATGTTTCACATTACGTCAAGACCATCCTCGACGAGGCCTTTGGCTATTCGAACTTTGTCAATGAGATTGTGTGGCGCCGTACCAATAGTCCGAAGGCGCAAAGCAAAGGCTTCGGAAGTCAGCACGATATCATCCTACTATATGCCAAAGACACAGCACACTTCTCTACTCGGCCCGTCTACCGTGTACACGACGAGAAGTCTAGGAGACCCTATAGATACAGCGATGAACGAGGAAGATTCAGACTCATTGAGATAGAAGCTCAAGGAATACAAAGGACTGAGCATCGAAAGCAGTTCGAATGGAGAGGGAGAAGGGCCCCATATCTGTACAAGAAGAGCACCCTGGATAGATGGTGGGAGGAGGGCAGAATCTATGTCAGTAAGAATGGTAGGTACTCGAAGAAGCAGTATCTTGCAGACATTCCGGGTGTCCTGGTTTCCGACTTGTGGCTAGACATCAACCCAATCCAAGGGGCATCACGTGAGTATTCAGGCTTTCTGACTCAGAAACCCGTGGCATTAGTCGAGAGAATCATTGGCTGTGCAACCGACCACTCCGACTTGGTTGCTGACTTCTTTGCAGGATCAGGGAGTACTGCGATTGCCGCCCACAATCTTCGCCGCCGATGGATATTGTGTGATAGCTCAGAGGTCGCTGTCGAGCTAACAAAGAAGCGGTTGGCTGGTACGGACCCAGGTTTGCGCTATGGGTATTCCGTTTCCTAGATTGCTGAGCATGTGGCATCAGTACTTGAGATGTTCTGTGCCATGATTGCAGAGCAGCTTAACGTCGACTTCGCCTCGCATGAAACTGAGATTGATGATAAGCTCGAAGACGTTGCGAGAGGACACATCCACTCAGCCTATGAGGGATTCAAGGAATTATGTGGTACGCTTGATGACAGTATGCTTGAGAGCATCGTTGTACTTCCTCCTCAAACCGGATTCAGAGAGGGTCCTGTCGATAATGTACTTCGTGTTATAGCGGGCTATCACGCTGTGCATCACGCAGGCCAGATTGCAATGCTTCTGAAGAGAGCCAAGAGAAGTCACTGATGAGCATCGAAAGGCATATGTCGCTTCAGACGCTTATTATGAATGTGGTTCTGATGCTGGATGTGTTCCTTATTGCATTGGTTTTCGCAATCGGACTGGGCCTATTTGCATATTCCAGACTCTCGGGGAGGTTGACATACGGCAACAAAGAGCATGACGAAAGGGCCACAATCTCCGACAAGCTAAGATACTCCAAGCAACATGATATTGGCTTTTTCGATGGAGAAGAAGAGCAATACTCCGAAGCTCAGTCACGTCTTAGGCAGGTCGGTGGAGCATAGTCGAGAGTTTCAGGAACTCACAGGTTCTTCATCTTCCGTATTGCTCCCCCAGGAGCGACTCCCTTGGGGCAGACCCTGACGCAGTTCATGATAAGTTCACACAATGGAGCACCATTAGGAGCTTTAGCAGCGTCTAGGAAGTGATCTCTCTCGTCTACTCGCGAATCTTCGTAGAACCGATATGATTTTGCAAGTGCCGCTGGTCCTACGTACTCCTTCTCGCGTTCATTGATTGGACATGAACCATAGCAGTTAGCACACATGATACAGTTCACATACCTATCGATTCTCTTTCTTTCCTCTGGGCTCTGCAATCTGGGTTCTTCATCACCAGGAGGCTCAGCCCACAGCTTCATAGTTTCGAGAGCATTATAGAAGGCAGTCATGTCAACAACCAAGTCTTTGAGTATGGGCAGATTGGGGAGCGGTTCAATCAGTATCTCCTTCTCTGAATCCCATCCATGGGGAAAGTCAGTGATGGCCGCGAATGGCTCACGCATATCTACCTTGGAGTCCTTGATGGAGGCAACCTGAGTCCTGCAGGCAAGCCGTGGCACCTTGTCAATCAGCATTGCACAACTACCACAGACTGCACCCCTACATGAATACCTGAAGGACAATGATTCATCCATGTTGTCTTGGATTTGGAAGAGAGCGTCAAGCGCTGTCATCCCCCTACTGAGATCAACCTTATAGAGATCATAGTGTGTGATCCTCTCGCCCTCTCTACTTCTTGCTATTCTGAACATCATCAGTATTTCCTCTCCTTAACCTCGAACATGCCTAGCTTCACATCGACGTATTCGGTCTTCAGGTAGTCGTCAATAAGAGTAACCAGGGAATGCTTCAAGAAGCTCTCATCATCTCTCTCTGGATAGTCAGTCCTCCAGTGTGCGCCACGACTTTCCCTTCTCATCAGGGCAGTCATCGTTATCACCTCGGCAAGATCAAGTGTGTTCTCCAGTTCAAGAGCCCGGACTAGAGAAAAGTTGAACTTGGTATCGCTGCGTGCCAGCGCGATATTGCCGAACCTCTCCTTTAGGAAGCGTATCGCCTTCAGAGCCGATTCGAGTGTTTCTTGGTTTCTAAAGACTCCCACCTCGTTATCCATGATTTCCCCCAGTTGTGCTCGAATCTCAGCTGGTGACTCTCCTGACTCTCTAAGTAGAATCTCCTGTAGTCTCTCTCGCATCTCAAAGGCGGCTTGCTCCACTCCACATGAATTCACGTCGGGGTCCTTTGATACATACTCTCTGACCTTCTGGCCCACCAGCCTGCCGAAGACGAGTGTTTCAAGAAGTGAATTGCCCCCGAGTCTGTTGGCTCCATGAACACTCATGCAAGCTGTCTCGCCGAGAGCATAGAGCCCTGAGAGTGGCGTCTTCCCATCCTTGTCACAGTGGATGCCGCCCATTGAATAGTGTTGGCCAGAACGAACTGGGATTGGCGTATCAATCGGGTCAAGATCAGCAAAGAACATAGATATCTCCCGAATGCCCGGCAGTCTTTCCATTATCTTCTCTCGGCCCAGATGTGTTAAGTCTAGGTGAACGTATGAGTCTTCGAAGCCTCTGCCTTGGTCAATCTCTGTTTGGATTGCTCTTGCAACAATGTCTCTTGGTGCCAGTTCCATCTGCTTCGGAGCATACTCGGCCATGAATCTCTCACCCCGAGTGTTGAGAAGGTGGCCTCCTTCTCCTCTGGCGCCCTCAGTAATCAGAATACCAGACGGGTACAGAGTAGTAGGATGAAATTGCACGAATTCCATGTCCTTCAGAGGGACACCAGCCCTCAATGCAACAGCAGCGCCATCTCCTGTGTTGATTAGGGCATTTGTAGAGTATCCATAGACTCGTCCAAAGCCGCCAGTGGCTAAAACGACAGCCTTTGCTTTGATGCCGTGGATCTCTCCCGTAGCAATATCCATGGCTGTCACACCGCAAGTCTTGCCCTCCGATTGTACCAATGACGTTAGAAACCACTCGTGATAGAAAGTCACGCCAAGACGCAACGCTTGTTCGTATGTAGTGTGAAGGAGATTATGCCCTGTTCTATCGGCAGCGTAGCACGTCCTTGGAAACATCGCTCCGCCAAAAGGTCGTTGAGCAATCTTACCATCCTCTGTTCTCGAGAATGCAGTACCCCACTGTTCATTCTCAATGACCGCTCTTGGTGCCTCCTTGGCCATGACTTCTACAACGTCTTGATCCGCCAGATAATCTGACCCCTTCACGGTGTCGAAAGCATGCGCCTTCCAGGAATCCTGGTCACTTAGGGATGCATTTATGCCGCCCTGCGCGGCCACAGAGTGAGACCTTAGAGGATGGACCTTCGAGAGAACGGCAACATCTGCTTCCTTCACAACTTCGATTGCTGCCCTCATACCAGAGAGCCCAGCGCCAACTACCAGAATGTCGTGACTATGCAACTGCTTTTCGCCTCCGCTGCGATTCTCCTGGATGTGTGCACATCAAATGTTTCTCATCACCTTGATTCTCATACTAGACCATTTTCCTTGGGTCCAATAGCTCATCCAAATCTCCGTCTATTTCAATTCCCATCTCAATGACGGTTTCCTTGACGGTCTTCCCTGTTGCAAGTGCTCTTGCTGCGACGTCTCCAGCTTTGTCGTATCCTATGACTGGGGATAGTCTAGTGACTATCATGAGGCTGGCATCTAGCTGGCGCTTGATGGTTTCCTCATTGACCTCTATGCCCTCCAGGCAGTTCTCAACGAAGGATTGAATCCCGTTCGATAATATGTGGATTGCGTCCAGGATGTTAGCGATCATCACGGGTTTTGTCACGTTGAGATCAAGCAGACTTCCTTGGCTCTCAGCAAAAGCAACGGTCGCGTCATGACCAACCACCTGCGCACAGACTTGAGCCAATGCCTCACATTGAGTTGGGTTGACCTTTCCGGGCATTATTGAGGAGCCAGGCTCATTCTGAGGAAGCTGAAGCTCCCCAAATCCGGCACGAGGTCCGCTGCCCATCAATCGGATGTCATTTGCCATCTTCAGGCAAGACAGAGCAATCTGTCTTAGACTTGCGCTTAGACGAACCAGAGTTCTATGCGAAGCAATCCCTTCGGCCTTCACAGCATGAGTCCGAATTGGCAGTCGAGTGAGTCGGCTAAGATGTTCAACGGCCTTTTCAGCGAATCCCTCGAGTGCGTTAAGTCCAGTCCCCACAGCTGTTCCACCAATTGGGACAACGGCCAATTCTTCGTTTACATTCTCAATATCGCTAAGGTTGTTGGCCATCTGCGTCCTATAGACTTCGAGCTCTGTAGAGAGAGGTATTGGGACAGCATCTACAAGGTGAGTACGTCCAACCTTGATGACGCCAGCGAACTCCGCAGCCTTGCTGGCAAGGCTCTGTATCAGTTTTTTCAATGAGGGCACCATCTCTGTGGTAGATGCTGTCAACGCTGCGATGTGCATGGCTGTCGGAATGACATCATTGGAGGACTGTGACAGATTCACATGGTCGTTGGGATGCACTGGAAACTTGGTCCCCCTAGGTTGACCCAGAATCTCATTAGCACGATTGGCAAGAACCTCATTCATGTTCATATTTGATTGAGTTCCCGAACCTGTCTGGAAGATATCGACTGGGAACTGATCAAGCATCTTGTTCCCCACAAGTATCTCATCGACGGCTTTCAGTACTGCATTCGCTAGCTCGGACTTGACCTCACCAAGATCAAGGTTGGCAAGAAGACAGGCCTTCTTCACAGTGGCCAGGGCAAGGATGAATTGCTTAGGCATTTGTCGTCCACTGATCTTGAAGTTCCTGACAGCGCGCTGAGTACTTATCCCCCAGTATGCGTCTGCAGGCACCTCCAATTCTCCGAGAGCGTCTTTCTCCTTCCGTGGGTTCTTCATGATTAGCAGCCCCAAACGTGGTGAGTCAATCAAAGGACCAGTTCATCGATGATAGCCTGGAGTTCCTTCATGCTCGTTCGGTGATCCCTCAGTCGCCCGTCCTTTGGGAGGGTAAGATTCTCTGCTAGAACGGGAGCTTTGACTTTGTAGAAGAGGCCAATTGGTATCTTCTTACCATTGCTGAATGCCTTCTCCAGAGCTGCCAGCTTGTCAGTAACGTCATGCCCGGTTTCCTGCAAGGAGTAGGTATGTTCATTATAGAACTTCCAGGTGAGCATGCGATTCCAAGTCTGGCATGGTTGCAGAATATCGACCACAGCGAAACCTTCGTGTTTGACCGCATCTGACATCAGGCTCGTTAGTTGCTTCTGATCTCCAGAGAAACCGCGCGCAGCGAGGGTCGCACCTCCAGCTATGGCAAGTGCGATCGGGTTCACTGGATCCATCGGGGCACCCGAATCAGCCGGTGACGTCTTCGACACGTAGCCTCTCGGTGATGAGGGCGAATATTGCCCGGTCGTGAGACCCATGACTCCATTGTTGTGGATGAAGACCGCGATATTGACATTGCGTCTGGCTGCGTGTAGTAGATGCCCGAGACCCTCTCCAAGAGTGTCACCATCACCCACATGCGCAATGACTTTCAAATCTAGATTGGCCAGGTGGGCCCCCTGTGCAACAGGAATCGCTCGACCATGGAGCGCATGGATTGAGTTGAGATTGACGTAGTGGGGTATCTTGCTACCACAGCCGATTCCGGAAACAAGAAGGAACTCGTGTTGTGGAAAGCCCAGTTCTTGTACTGCTTTCTTCAGCGCAGCAAGAATTCCGAAGTTCCCACAACCAGTGCACCAAGTCACCTCTTGCACTCCTTCGAGCTGTTCGATTGTAATCATACGATACCACCCTCCTTCAAGTGATTGATGATATAGGACGCTGTCATAGGCCTCCCATCATATTTGTTGACGTGGAAATGTACGGTAAGTCCAGTTTCCATGCGAATCAGCCTTGCGAACTGCGAAGTAGAATTCTGCTCTACTGCTACCACCTTCTTTGCCTCACTGAAGACTTCTTGTAGCACTTCAGTCCGCAGCGGATAGACATCTGAGAAATGCAGCTGGTTGATGGATACCCCCCGGTCAGAGAGGATACTCATTGCCTCATATGCAGCACCCCAAGTTGAACCCCATGTCAGCAAGGTCGTGTCGGCACCACGCCCTCCGAATACGGTCGGCTCTTGCAGAGCCCTAAGAATGTGAGGCATCTTGTTTAGGGATTTCTGTACCATGGCATTTCGGACCTCGGGGTCCTCCGTTATATGGCCGTCTTCACGGTGTACATTGCCCGAGCTCACAACAACCTTGCCTACATCCCCTGGAAGGGCCCTTGGAGAAATACCGTCTTCTGTCAGCCTGTATCGCAGATATGGTTCCGCGGAATCATTGGGTGCGAGCTGACCTCGGTTGATCTCTACGTTCGACACGTCAATTCGCGGCACGTTCATCGAAGAGTCAGAGAAGTACTGGTCCCCGAGAATCATCACCGGAACCTGGAACATGTCAGCAAGGTTCAGAGCACGGATAGCGATTCCGAAGGCCTCGAGAGGATCTTTTGGTGCCAGCATTATTCTTGGGAACTCACCCTGACTTGCTGTGAGCATGAACAAGAGGTCTGCCTGTTCAGTTCTCGTAGGAAGACCTGTGCTGGGTCCGGGACGTTGAGCGTTGAAGATGACAATCGGCACTTCTGCCATGGCAGCCAGACCAAGTCCCTCTACCATTAAGGAGAAACCTCCACCAGATGTTGTCACCATGGATCGAGCACCTGCAAATGAAGCACCGATAGCCATGCAAATCGAGGAGATCTCGTCCTCTGTTTGAATGGTTCCTATCGTCAACCGCTGAGCGTCCGCCACAATATCATGAAAGCAGGACGATGAAGGGCTCATGGGGTACGCCGACGTCCATTTGAGATTCGCTGCCTTTGCACCTAGAGCCAATGCTCTATTGCCGGTAAGGACAAGTCTATCCTTGCAGGGACCCTTCTTCACTGCCCCGAGGTTTTGCCTGCACTCGCCTTTCCACTCATCGGTCGTCTTGTCGTACATGGCTTTTGCAACTTTGACATTTGCAGCGACGACTTTCGGCCCCTTGCTTTCGAATATCCCACCAATTGCTTCTTCTGCGAGTTCGAAAGGGTATTTGAGGACCGATAGTACGGCGCCAAGTGCGGCAGCGTTTGCCATTCTGACATTGCCACCGACCTCTTTGGCGGTTTCGTTCAGTGGGGCAGGGTAGTGACATGTATCTAGATCGTCGAAACCGATGCTCCTTTCAAAGATAATCACTCCGCCATTTGTCAATTGTGGACGCTTGTTTAAGATGGCATCTCGTGAGAGTGCGACAACTATGTCAATATCATCCACAGGTGCGTGCACTGGGCTGCCTGACACTCGAATCTGACTGAAGTTGTAGCCACCCCGAATTCGGGATTCGAAGTCCTTTATTGTGAATGTGTAGAAGCCAGACTTGACAAACACCTGAGTGAGAAGGTCTCCAATTGTATCGATTCCTTGGCCAGCCTCTCCACCTATGTTAAAGGTGATATCCATGATTGTTCCTCCCAGGCTAAATCGGAATGAAAGTAGGAAAGGGGAGGAGGCTGTCGCTTATCACCTTTACCTCAGAGGAAACGGCCGAAGGGGGAATCTCGGTGAGGCACTGCATACGACCACGGTCATATGATCAGATTGGCCCCGCAATTTCCTGAGACTCCTTGGTCTTCAACCTAGTTGGGCTATGTGGTGTTCTTTGACCGGTCATATTTGGGAAGCTTTTTATACGAACTCTAGGGGCATTTTCCTTGAAGGCACATGTGAAGTGCATGTGCAGTTTTATCATTCAAACAGCTACTAGGGGAAATCAAAATGGCACAACTATCGGGAACCCCCGTTCTCATCCTGAAGGAAGGCACTTCCCGTACGCGAGGAAGATCGGCACAGGCCAACAATGTCATGGCCGGGATTGTCATATCCGACGCTGTGAAGTCCACTTTGGGCCCGCGTGGGATGGACAAGATGCTTGTCGACTCTCTAGGTGATGTTACCATCACAAATGATGGTGCATCAATCCTAAAGGAGATAGACGTTCAGCATCCGGCTGCCAAGATGCTTGTTGAGGTTGCCAAGAGCCAAGATCAGGAAACAGGGGATGGCACAACTACATCAGTTGTCATTGCAGGCGAGCTTCTGAAGAGAGCTCAGGAACTCCTGGAGAAGAAGATTCATCCAACAATCATCGTGGGTGGATATCAGAAGGCCGCTGATGAAGCCACCAAAGTCTTGAAGGACATCTCAATAACGATGGCCGACAAGGACAGGAAGATACTGACGAGTATCGCAGAAACTGCGATGAACAGCAAGTCTATCGTGGGAGCCAAGGATCACTTCGCAAGGATTGCCGTGGACGCAGTCTTGCAGGTGATGGAGAGCACTGACGGTGAAGTGAAGGCCGACATCGAAATGATTGAGATAATCAAGAAACAGGGCAAGAGCCTCACTGAAACTGAGCTTGTCAACGGCATGGTCATTGACAAGGAGGTTGTTCACGCGGCCATGCCCCGAAGAGTCGAAAAGGCGAAGATCGCCCTCGTCGATTCGGCCATTGAGGTCGAGAAGACAGAGTTTGATGCAGAAATCAAGATTGACAGTCCTGACCAGATCAAGGCATTCCTCGATGAAGAAGAGCGAATGCTCAAGACAATGGTCGATAAGATAATCGACAGCGGAGCCAATGTGCTTATCTGCCAGAAGGGAGTGGATGATGTAGCTCAGCACTACTTGGCGAAAGCCGGAGTTCTTACCATCCGAAGGGCAAAGAAGAGCACAATAGAGAAACTGGCAAAGGCAACTAGAGGTCAGATAGCCACAAGTCTGGCCGAGCTGGACGCAGAGTACCTTGGAACAGCGGGCCTTGTTGAAGAGGTCAAAATCGCGGATGACAAGCTTGTCTACGTTCGAGACTGCAAGGATCCGAAGGCCGTGTCCGTGGTAATCCGTGGAGGAACCGAGCACGTCGTTGATGAGGCTGACAGGGCCCTTCACGACGCACTCTGTGTGGTTAGAAACGTTGTTGAAGACGGCACCTACGTTGCGGGCGGCGGTTCTACGGAAGCAGAGATTGCAAAACGACTCGAGAGCTTCGCCAATCGAGTGGGCGGGCGTGAACAGCTCGCAATTGAGGCATTCGCCGAATCATTGCGCGTCATTCCAAAGACACTCGCAGAGAATGGCGGTCATGACCCAATTGACATCATTGCTGATCTTAACAAGGATCATGCCAAGGAAACCGGTCTTTGGTATGGTGTTGATGTCTTCAAGGGCAAGAGTGTTGACATGATCAAGGCTGGAGTCATTGAACCTTCTCGTGTCAAGAAGCAGGCCATCAGGTCCGCTGCAGAGGCGGCACAGATGATCCTGAGAATCGACGACGTCATTGCTGCAAAAGCAGGTCCACCACCGGGCGCCGAAGGTCCACCAGGCGGCATGGGCGGTATGGGTGGAATGGGCGGAATGCCCGGAATGATGTAGAGGCAAATCAGTAGATTTGGGAGCCCTTGTGGCTCCTCCCTCACTTATTTTCTGGAGACCACCGATCGTGGCAAGACGTGTCCTGCTAGTCGGTATGAATACGTTCGACTCGGGAAAGACAACACTCTCCATAATGGCCGCGAAGAAGGCCACTGAGGAGAACATATCTGTCGAGTACTTCAAGCCTCTAAGCGCTCACAACTACTGGTATACATATTCACATACACTGTTCTGCCTCAAAAGGGAGATGATGTTTTCTTATGACGTTGCGAAGGTCAGAGAGGAAACTGGTTCCAAAGTACACGAATATATCTCTAACCCAATCCATAGATTATATGTTCCATCTGTATCTGACAAGCCGCTCTCTGGTGTTTCCAGCACGTTAGGTTTGGCTGGATGGGACTCAATCGCCGCCATGCAACGGATGAGTACTCCGGCAGACGATAAAATCCTTTCAAAGACGCTTGTTGCTGAGAAACTAGTTGACTCAGGCAATTTGCTTCTGACGCTTGGCGAATCCAATACACTTGCCAAGGGAACTCAAAAGGTTGTAATCTCATCTCTGGAAGAACTTCAATCCTTAGAGCAGATCCATTTCGAGGACTATGTTTCAGCTGCATTCAACGCGGTCGAGGAGTCTGCAGAGTTGGTCTTAATCGAATCATTCAACGACACTGCATGGCCATGGGAGAATCTCGTTAACGTCGACCTAGTTTGGGTCGTCGGTCCGGGCCAGATATTCCAATACGACCCTGAGAAGTTTCGGAAAGCCTCGTTTCTGCAGAAACGTGTCAACCTTCCACTCAGAGAAGTGACATTCAGCCGGATTGCTGATCTGCTCAGGCCGACTGGACGACATGCGTGGTCACCTTTAGGATTAAGTGACGACAGTCTGCTTGAGGAGCTTACACCGAGGTGAATTGCTCCAAACAACTATTAAGTGCATGAAAGGACTCGAAAGAGAAATAGACCCTCATAGAGGAAAGACCAAGATGACGGAGGATCTGAACTGGGAACTTGCAGTAGTCGGCGGGGGTCCCGCAGGTATGACTGCGGCAATCTATGCTGCCCGCTACGGCCTAAGGACGATACTCTTGGAATCCAGAGTTCTCGGTGGGGCACAAGCTACCAGTCCAGGAATTGAGAACTATCCAGGCTACACCTACATCACCGGAATTGAACTGGCAGAGAAAATGAAGGAGCAAGTAAAGAAGAGTAAAGCGACAATCAAGGAGATCACAGAGGTACGGAGTCTCGAGCGTGATGACAATGGCTCCTTCCTCCTTGACACTCGGAGAGGTGTCTACAGCGCACAGGCAGTAGTCTGGGCCACAGGGGGAGGGCACAAGAAGCTGAATGTGCCTGGAGAAGATGAGCTCACTGGGCGAGGGGTTTCCTATTGTGCAACATGTGATGGGCCACTATTCAGAAACAAGAGACTGGCGGTAGTCGGTGGAGGAAACACCGCAGTCACCGAAGCCCTCTATCTTTCAGAGTTAACTGATGAAATCTGCCTTATCCACAGAAGAGACCGCCTCAGAGCAGAACATATCATTCAGCAGATGCTTTTCGATACCCACGTCGACATACACTGGGACCATGTTGTGAAGGAGTTTCGTGGCGACCAGCTGCTCAAAGAGATAGTAATTGAGAACGTCAAGTCGGGTCAACAGAGAGTCATTGAGGTCGATGGTGCTTTCGTTGCGCTAGGGTCAGACCCAGAGAGCAAGCTACTGAAACCACTGGACGTTGCCATGAACTCTCAAGGTGAAGTATACGCTGATGGAGAGCAGAAGACAAACGTCGAAGGACTCTATGCTGCAGGCGACGTAGTAGAATCTCTGAAGCAGATTGTTGTTGCGGCGGGACAAGGTGCCATTGCGGCAGACTCAGCCTACAAGTATATTCGCGAAGTCAAACGTGGCCCCATCTAGTCACTGCATGGCGTGTTTCAAATTGAAGTCCTTAGTTGCCTTGCCAATCCTTGTGCCTCTTGAGCGTTTTGAGTAGAGCTTCAAACTCCTCTGGTGAGAGATTCACAAGCTCTTCAAGGTCGACCTCACTCATTGCTTCCAGTCGCTCGTAGGAAATCGACTCTCTGATGTGCGGTGGAAGTGCTTCGATGCGCTCCTTCTTAGTGATTGTTCTGGATACCCCTTTCAAAGCTCCAGCAATCGTCTTCGCAGATTCTTCAATCTCAATCCTATCTGCGCCATCTTCAGTTTCGAGAACACCCAGGAGTTCCTCAAGCTGTGTAGGAGTGAGTCTTGATAAGTCCTCAAGGTCCTCAATATCGAGCTGTCTAAGTTCCTCTTCAAAGAAGTGATCCTTCACATGTGATGGAAGTGCCTGAATCCAGTCCGCCTTTGTAAGCGGAACGCTCCTTGTGAGGGCTGCATCAACTAGCCCTAGTTCCGTCAGAGCGTCAGACATCATGTCGCTTAGCTCCGCGCTGGGTTCCACCTCCGCATCTTCAACCTCTGGAATCATG
>Ga0209427_10003297_pt1 | contig 18972 bp, 17 predicted proteins | sample DeeMarSWOR136_30_FD_187465 | JGI IMG/M metagenome (GOLD analysis project Ga0209427, IMG submission 187465) | Marine sediment microbial communities from White Oak River estuary, North Carolina - WOR-1-36_30 (SPAdes) (version 2) | ecosystem: Environmental > Aquatic > Marine > Intertidal zone >...
TTTTCCTTGTCCCATCAAACGTCACGCGGGGTCTTCAGTCCATGAAACCGCTGACGATAGGTCATAGGTGTGGAGCTGCCCTTGGACCAGAGAACACACTGGAAGCTGCAGAGGCGTCTCTTCTTCACGGAATCTCAGGCATTGAGGTCGATGTGCGCATAAGTCTCGATGGTGTGCCCTTTCTGATGCACGATGATTCATTGGAACGTACAACAGATGTGGCTGATGCGTTTCCTGGTCGGGAGACTGAGGATGCCTCATGGTTCAATGCATCAGAGCTTGAAACATTGAATGCAGGTGCTTGGTTTGTGAGAGTGGATCCATTTGAGTCGATAGCGCAGGGTCTAGTGACTGCTGCAGCACTCACCGAATATCAGGGAGCTGGGATTCCAACTCTGAGTGACGTCCTCGATTTCGCTGTGAACGAGGGACTCATTCTGAACGTCGACTTCAGGCCTCCTCCGGTGGGCCATCCTTTCCACTCGGACTATCTGAATACCTGTCTCACGATACTACATAGCGCAGGAATCGACGACCACATCTGGGTTACTTCCGGCAACACAACTTGGCTCGACGTCACGGAACAACACTTTCCTGAGATGATAACCGCATTGAGAGTCGACGTTTCAAGCGCACCTTCTGTCACAATCTCTACCAGTATGACTTATGACATGCTCAACTGCTATCACGGGCTCGATGCCAGCTTCTTCTCGGTATGCGATCAGAGCGGAATCCCGGTCAATGCCTGGACGGTGAATGCACTTTTTCGTTACGACCAGCTCTGGTGTCTGGGGGTGGACTATGTCACTACTGACTATCCACATGCTTTTGCTCAGCTTGATATGCCCATGTGGAGCATTCCTCTCGAGACCTACTATGCGATCTGGTTCATCGGTGGTGTCATTCTAGCACTCGCTGTCATCGTCAGATTGGTACAGTCCAAGAAGTGACTATTCTTAAGCCGAGCACGGGCACTCTAGGCCCGTAGGTGGTGGTTCCCATTGATTATGGTGCAGTGGTCTTGTGATGTACCTCAGGAGAAGGTTGAAGGATTTCTGAGATTCGCCAAAGAGCGCTTGAAGCCCTTTTTCGAGTCCCGGGGATGTAGAAGATACGAACTCTTCACACCGATGGACTCACCTAAGAGGTACTTCTCATATCAGGAAACTCCAGACACAAATAGATACACTGAGCAGATGGTCTTCGATGATGTTGATGACTGGGACTCATTCTTCGAGTCTGCAGAGGAAGATCCAGAAGCGAGAGAGATACTGGCCTCCTATGAGAGGGAGTTCAACGTTACCTCGTGTGCTTTCATGATTCTCAACGAAGAGATATAGCTCACCTGTGAGGTAGTGCTTCATCAACTTCACACGCCGTTTGCCATATAAGCGAACAGACGGTCAAGGCCTAGAGTGAATACGATTGCAGAAGCTGTCTATCACTACTGCTCCCCTTAATCGCCTAATCGGCAGAGACTATGCGGACCTACCAAGTACCATCGAGGTGATGCAGCGTCTGATGAATCTGAGGGTTGTCGACGGCTTCGAATTCCAAGCCTTGGCCGAATGGGACGGTCGTGAGCCTCCCCGGGATGAATATAACCGGGATGATTATGGAAGAGGGCCCCGTCATAGGGTCTGGGAGAAGGCTCCTAAGTACGACTACACACGGCTGGGAGCCCTGCTTAAGGAGTCCTCCGTCCCAATCCTGTCTATCCACGCCAACAGAGACGTTGGAATTTGCCTCTGTTCTGGAGATCTGGAACTGGTATCCAGAGGTATTAGGCTGCTACATGATACATTGAGTCTAGCAGAATCTGTTGGAGCGAAGATGGCTGTCTTTCATCTCTGGGATACGTGGAACGAGAAGTTCGATCCCGAATTCCTCCGGAGAACGTTAATCGATGCGGCATCATCGCATCCAGATGTAATCCCTGCAATTGAGAATGTTCCAACTCATCTCCCAGATTACACTCCGTTTTCACTTACGCGACTGTTTGACTCGATCGTGTTGGATACGCAGTGGGCGTCCATGTACGATGAACTGCAGCATTTTGAGGATATTAAGGGGCAAATCGTCAATGTTCATCTGCGGGGACGTCTGGAAGGAGAGGACTGGACCCTAGATGACGCTCCATTCAGCTTTTGGGAGGTCATTGAGACCATTAGAGATGGTTGGGGGTATAGAGGTCTCTTCACACTCGAGCCAAGAGGTGGTCTTACTCCGAACGCTTGGAATCACTTCCTGAGAGCAATGGCCAGGTTGAGATAGTTCCGTCACTTCTGTAGTAACATTGAATACAAATCTACCTCAGTGGGTCACTAGGTTTTGGGAAAGGGATGTGATGACGGGTTCAGTCAAGGTGCCTCGACCGCAATTGGACTCCTGGCACAGAAGCCTCTCAAGGATATCGAAGAAACATCCTCAGGAAGTACCCCTCAGAATACTTGAGGTCATTCATGAGATCAGCAGCTTTGCAGAGGGCAACGACGGAATCTTTGCAAGTGTTCCAACTACTAGACTGGAGTCGTGGAGTGAGAAACTCAATATCTACGTTGGCTTGGCTTCTGAGCATTACCTGCTGCCGCCGCGGCTCTGTGATTCTATGACTAAAACAGCAAAGCAGATTGCTCAATGGTCAAAGCCTCATGTTCGGTATGTCACGAAGCAGAGTCCGTTCATGATGCAGGAGGTAACAGAGCATTACTATGGGGGATTGGAGTTGACTCTCTCGGAAGGTGATGCCATTGAGATTGACCTCTCTTCTCTCGGTTCTTGTATTGATCTGAAAAGACTCTGGCTAGCTGTAGGTTGGGTTGCAGAACTCGATCTCTCTCCATTGGCCATATGCACTAATCTAGAGACCCTCTACGTTTCTTCAAGCAATCTACGGGAAATCGATCTAACACCTCTATCGTTCTGCAAGAAGCTGAGAAGTGTGGACATAATTGGAAACAGGCTGAGCGAACTGGATTTGTCCCCTCTAAGATCATGTATCAATCTCACCAGTCTGAATGTATCCAACACCAATCTGAGGGGCCTTGACTTGTCACCTCTAAGCGAATGTAAGGGAATCAGATATCTCTCTCTTGATTTCAACAACTTAGATACACTGGACCTCTCTCCACTCAGCTCTTGTGAGGCGCTATCATCAATAAGCCTCGAGAGCAATAATCTAACTGAGTTGGACTTGTCACCACTAGCAGAGTGCGAGAATCTCAGCTATGTGGACATCGGTGGCAATTCTATCTCCGAGCTCAACACGTCTACTCTGGCGCAGAACGTCAACCTGCGTAAACTAAGTATTGAAAGCAATAGGGTCGAAGAGATTGACCTCACCCCTCTAAGTGGTCTGAAACTCCTGGCCAATCTGAATCTCGGTGACAATCAGATCAGGACATTAGACCTCAGCCCGATATCCAAGGCTTCGAGGTTGGAGGAGGTATCACTCCACAGTAATGAGCTCACGGAACTCAACATTGACTCACTAATTGGCTGCAAACAGATCAAGAGTCTGAATCTGGAGAAGAACCACATCTTCTCGTTGGACGTTTCAAGCCTTCTCTGTACTAGCTCGGAGCGCCTAACTGTATTGGTTGAGCCAGATGTGATTCTACAGGCCGATTCCATGCTTGAGCATGCTGGACCAAGGGTACAGTGGGGAGATACCGGCGTGAAGAGAATACAGTGGCGTCCCATTCGTAGGGTCTTCAAGGAACACGGATGGGATGAAGTGAAGCGAAGGTACAAGGTGTATCTACGACGGCTATCAGGGCATAGAAGATTCGCAGCCAAGAGGGGATTCCTTCAGGATCTAGATATGCCCGAGATCTCAGGAGTTGACAAGGACATCATACCTGTGATGGACTCAATTGAGGATGACCTCAACTTCACCAAAGTGAAGAATCGGCTTTATTATGGCATCGTTGAGCTTCTCCGAGAGCAGCTCATTGGTGGTGGATCATCATTCTTCCTAGACATTGAGAAGCTCAAGAAGACAAGAGGGAAGACTCTAACTGCAAGGATTAGAAGGGGGCGCAAGAAGGAGCTTGAAAACACCATTGTGCCGGAGAAGAATGGAGTTGTCCACCTGGAACCGCTTTGGCTTACGGTGCATGGTTTTGAGGTCTTGAAGAATCTAAAGATGCCCGTGAAGAAGACTACTCTTGAGAGATTCAAACCGGTCAAAGAGATGCTGAAAGAAAAGGGCCTTGACGTCAAGATGAAGCGTTTCAAATCGAAGCGTCTCTCCAAGCGGTTCTCAGTTACAATGTCGAAGGAACTCAAGCAGTATATTCTGAAGCTTGCATCATCTAGGGTGTCTAGATAGGCAATTTGCTGCGACGTTTAGGTGCCCAGATTGCAAAAGAAATAAATCCGGAGTCAAGAACGATTCTTGAACATCGGCAGACGAGCGGATTCGCGAATATGACCGGGATGCAGCTCAAGATGAAGTCGGCGGAGGTCACTAATTGGGAGGTTAGACATCTTCCAGTAATAATCGCACTTTCCTGCCTGTGGTTGTCACTGTTAGTAGTGCTTCTTGCAATCCTGACGATAAACTCCGGTTCTATGGTCTACACAATTGACGACATATACATTCATCTGGCTATCTCCAGGAATCTGAACGAATACTCCGTCTTCGGGGTGACTCGATACGAGTTCAGCTCTAGCTCATCGTCGCCGCTTTGGAACCTGATAATTTCTGCAGCGTTCGTTCTAGTTGGTATCACTGACATGGTTCCATTGGCTCTCAATGTCATTCTTTCATCGATCGCCGTAGTGACATTCTACGTATTGCTCAAGGACCTGGATGTTAGCTCGCAGTATATCACTGCTGTACTGCTATCGTTTGTCTTCTTCACATCGTTGCCGGGTCTTGTCTTCACGGGAATGGAGCACACGCTTCACATAATCCTGTCCCTCCTCTTTTTCGTTCTCTCCTCAAGGATCCTCTCCCTAGAAGAGAGTAGCAACAGGGATTCACTGCTCTTGTTGGTGGTCACCTTCTTTGTTTCTGCAGTTCGCTTTGAATCCGTGTTCCTGGCCTTACCAGTAGCCTTCTTGTTCCTGATGAAGAGAGATTGGAGTCACGCTCTGGCTGTTCTGCTAGTGGCCGGTCTTCCTTGGCTTGCATATGGTATAGTATCTGTGCAGAATGGCTGGCTACTTCTGCCAAACTCGTTGGTCGTGAAGGGTGTCGATGCAATGAATGAGGGCATTGCATTATTCCTCATTCGCGGTATTGGTGCTCTGGTGGTATCACCGCACCTGCTTGTACTCTTAGTCGCGACTGTCAAGTTGACTAGGTTTCAAGAACATGGATTCTGGCACAAGAACAACGTGATGAATCTCATATTCATTTCAGCCTGTCTTCTCCATCTCCAGCTGGGAAGGATTGGATGGTTCTTCAGGTATGAGGCATACTTGGTCGCACTTGGCATCCTCGCCGTTTCAATTCAGGCCCGCCAGTTCCTGTCCGAACTGGATTTGCCTTCTATAAGGATGCCAGCAATAGGAGCGAGTCTAGACAGGAATCGCTTGTACGGACTGGGCCTAGTTATACTGTTCATTGCACCGTTGGTTGGACGAGGCGCCCTGTGGATCTACTGGACACCTACCGCATCCAAAAACATCTACGAGCAGCAATACCAGATGGGTCTCTTTCTTGATAGGTTCTACACTGGTGAAACAGTGTTGATGAATGACATAGGTTGTGCAAACTACCTGTCCGACATTGTGTGTGTTGACAAATGGGGTATCGGTACCCTTGATGTGGGGCAGATGCTGCTTAATGGGTCGATGAGTGCGGAAATGTTGCGAATCATTGCAGATGAACGCGGCGTCAAGGTGGCAATACTGTACGCTGATGGACTCATTCCAGAAGAGTGGGAGGAGGTTGGCCGTTGGACCATTCGCGACAACGTTGTCGCGTACAACAGCACCGTGTCATTTCTTGCAGTGATGCCGTCTGAAAAGGATAGGCTCATCGAAAGCCTAGTACTATTTTCACCGGGTCTGTCCGATGATGTCATAGAGAGTGGTCTATACACTACACTTCTTTGATAAGACCGCGTTATATCCAGCGCCTTGACAACAGGTCTAGTCCAATCCCTTTTTCGCTCTCCCATAGGCCGCGTTGTACCATTCGCGAAGTTCATTCTCAGAAACTAGCGGCTGGCTGATGATGTCAAGCAGCTCGGCTGTCATTCTGCCCTCTTTGACCAGCTGGAATCCGGCTCGCTTCGTTGCATCAAGAACCTCTCTTTCCTTCTCTTCTTCCTCTGCCATCCAGAAAGCGTGGGGTCTGAGTACAGAGCCCGCAAACTCAATGCTGGCATCACGAGCAAAATCCTCCGCGAACTTGACGATTGCGCTCAGGTTATCCTTCTCCCACCACCCTCCGGTAGATACCAGGGCGATCTTGGAGATGTTCACGTTGTCGTGGAACTTCGCTCGAGTGCGGCCGTTTCGGAACTCGAGGATTGGTTCAACGAGTGGCATCAACCGGTTTAGCAGGTTCTGCATCTCTCCAGGGAATGGAAAATAGACTGGGATTGCCAGCACCAGAATATCTGCCTCTCGCATCTTTGGGAAGACCACTTCCTGCATGTCATCGGAATAGATGCACTCTCCTACCTTTTCAAACCAACACTGAAAATCGCCCATACAAGGTCTGATTTTCAGGCGTTTGGCGTAGATTATATCAGTAGAGGCTCCCGCTTCTTCCATACCCTGCAAGAATACAGCTAGCATCTTTGCGGTCTGTCCCTTCTCCATTCTTGCGCTCCCGTTTATTGCCAGCACTCTAGTCATCAGACTCACAAGAAACAATCAACGATTGTTCCTCCTATTGTTTCTGTCGGGTAGGCAAGTGTGTTGACGCGTTGACAGATGATGATAAGTAGTAACGACCCCTCGCATTGACTAGGCCCGACAATGGATTATGGAGGATCTTAGATGGATATTCTCTCGGTCATCAAGAAGAGACGTCACATTCACAACTTCAAGTCAGACCCAATCCCCTCGAGCAAGATAGAACATCTACTCGAGGCGGCTAGATGGGCACCTTCCGCCGGCAACCTTCAGCCCTGGGAGATAGTTGTGATCAGGTCTGATTCACAAAAGGCTGATTTGGTCGATGCCTGTGGCGGTAAGCCGTACATGCTGACTGCTCCAGTCCTACTTGTCTTCTGTGCAGACCTGAACCGAACCGGTGGGAGATATGGTGACCGGGGCACATCCTTGTACGTCATTCAGGACACTGCTGCCGCAATTCAGAATGTTCTCCTCGCGGCAAAGGACCTCGGACTCGGTACTGGGTGGGTCGGAGCATTTGATGAGGGAGGTGCTTCAAGAGTGCTCGACCTACCCTCACATGTGCGACCCATGGCCGTAGTCTTGTTAGGTACTGCCGATGAGGATCCTAAGCCGCCTCCAAGGAGAGAGGTCAAAGAGTTCGCTCATCTCGAGAGATTTGGACAACAAGGGCGGTTGTAGCACTAAGGTAACAAGAATCCGAAATCACGGCGTGAATCATTACCTTTTTTGATACTTCTGACGTTGTTATTTGTGATGCCGAACATCTTCACGAAAAGGGTTCTGACTCGATTCATCAAGAAGGTACCCGAGCTTGGGGACGTCGTGAGCTCTACAAGACTGGAACTAGATCCTTCGAATGAGTCACCGTTCGACATGCTCGTTAGGTCCATCGTCTATCAGCAATTGTCAGGTAAGGCTGCACGTACCATTCTCGATAGATTGATTGAACTTCTAGGAGAAATGACTCCAGAGGCAATCCTGGCAAAGACAGAGGAGGAGCTTCGTAGTGTAGGTCTATCCCGACAGAAGGCATCGTACGTTCAGAATGTTGCAAGGTCGTTTGGTAAGGGAGGTCCCCTTGAGGAGTACAGCGCCACTGAGGCACTGAAAGGACTCTCGGCAGATGAGATTACACAGCTCTTCACAGGTATCAAAGGCGTTGGGGAGTGGACTGTCCAGATGTATCTCATATTCGGTCTTGGCAGACTTGATGTTCTCTCTCCTGGTGATCTCGGCGTGCGAAAAGGAGTCATGAGACTCTACGGCCTTGACGAGCTACCGACACCTGGCGAAGTCAAGAAGATTGCAGAGAAATGGCACCCCTTGGAGACCGTGGGTACATGCCTTGCTTGGAGTGTCCTGCGGGAAGAATGAGCCGAGAGGGTCCTCGGTTGCGTCCATAATATAAGACACAGTGTCAGATAGCAGGTACCTATTGTATCGGGAGTGCTTCTATGACTGAGAACACAAGTGTTAGCTTGCGAATCTCTGCCGTCTTCGTCCTCATCGGATTTCTAATGACACTGGGACTCGTGGCTGTGACTCTACTCAGCGGCGATGGAGCTCAACTGCATGAGGCGGTAGACCCTCAGACCATCATCAACGAACTGAACGCAGCGTCGCCTGCAGACTTGAGTATTCGATTAGCTGGTCTAGTCTTCGATATGTTCTTCATCGTGGGCTATGTCGCGATCTTCTACGGTCTCTACGTACTGACAAAGTCCAGTGCGCCCTTCTTTCCGAAGCTGGCTTTTGTAGTAGGGCTTGCCACTGGTTTCTGCGACCTCATCGAGAATGCCATACAGCTTGCTTTGTTCACTGGCATTCCTGCGGGTTGGACGCCTGATGGTATCTATTTCGCATCTCTGTGGACGTTCACTTTTGTGAAGGACATGACAAGCTACACTGCAGGAATGATATTCATCGTCTTGCTTACGCTTAGCTTGGGAACTCATGCAGAACTAAGACTCGGCAAGTCGCTTCTGATTGTCTTGCTTGGACTCTACGTGGTTCTAGGGTCTCTTGCAATAATAGACAGCTCCTTCCTACTGTATAGGAGCCTAAGCTTCATGTTTGACATGCTATTGGGAGGAATCCTTTTCCATCGTATGTCCATGGCGTTTGAAAAATTGCCCTAGGAGGATAACCTTGGCCGCATCACTCATCTCCTAGAACGTAGCCGCATGCTTCCCATGCCTCACGCATCACAGGGTTCTTTCGGAGATACTCGTCAACCAAAAGCTTTGATGTCTTGTTCATCACACAGGAGAAGTTCACACACCTGACACAGTAGTTGTCTGCTAGGTACTTGCCGAAGTATCCAGCTGCAGCCAGCATGGCAAGTGTAAGCACAATCATGATGGCGATAGCGGTTAGACCGGCATTGGTGCTGAACGCTACCCAGCTCCCATATGCTCCTGCGAGGAGCGGGAACAGGTCAATGAACCCACCTACTGCCGTCATAATGAGCTGTTCGCTCCTCGTTATGGGCGAGGGGTCGTACTTCCACAGCCTTGGCATCCCTTGAAGTGTGAGGCATTGCAGTGTGCGTCCATCTCGTGAATAGAACGGACAATGTCTGCAGAGATACCAAGACTCGACGACGGTGAAGTTGAGTACCGTTACAATCGCATAGATGAGAAACATCCACCAAAGACCAGTCACAAAGGATGCGACTCCAACGACCAAGAACGCAAGAGCACGATAGCCTAAGTGTCTCTGGCGGAAGCACGCCAGCAGCTCGCTATCATGCCTGCAGTTCAACTCGTCTGCAAGACTACAGTCCAGGCATACCGATTCGTCAAGCCAGGTGCAAGGAAGGTCCGGAGCCTGTTTGTCCATACTGGAAGCCTCGGAATTTCCTACATCGGCGTCATTTGAAACTTCCCGAAGATAGTTGGTCCTGAGTACATTTCCGCTCATCTATAAGTCAGCAGGTACAACATGTGTGAAGGAGTCCATACAATTCGGACTGTGGAGTGAATGAAATGACGAGCAAGGAAAGACGTCCCTCGACACTGTGTGTTCAGGGTAGACACGTGCAGAATGTAGGCCCCGCAGTTGTCCCTGTTGTACAGACTTCCACCTTCGTCTTCGAGAACCAGGAACAGATGCTCGATGCGATCACCGGAAAGTCAAGGGCGGACGTGTACACACGATGGAGTAATCCAACAACACGGAACGCGGAGGAGAAGATAAGCGCCCTGGAAGGAACTGACGACACACTGGCCCTGTCCTCGGGAATGGCCGCGATAACTACTGCCGTGATGGGTCTGGTCAAGGGGGGTGACTGCATCCTGTCGAGCGAGTCTATCTATGGAGGGACCGTTCACCTCTTTGAGGATGTCTTACCGCAGAATGGAATTGAGGTTGACTTGGTTGAGTCTGAAGAGTTTGTAGACCGCCTCTCTGATTCATCAGGCAAGTACAAACTCTGCTTTTTCGAGACCCCTACTAACCCGACTCTTCGAATTGTTGACATCAAGAAGGTTGCCGAGGCCGCTCGTTCAGTAGGAACTCTGAGCATGATTGACAGCACGTTTGCCACTCCTATCAACCAGCAACCGCATAGACTCGGAATCGATATTGTCATGCACAGTGCCACCAAGTACTTGGGAGGCCACAGTGACATCATTGCTGGTACCCTGTCTGGTTCCAAGAGCACTATGGAGAAGGTCAGGACTGCGGCGAAGTTGCTAGGTGGGACAATAGATCCATTCGCCTCTTTTCTGCTTGACCGTGGAATCAAGACCTTAGCACTGAGGATGGCTCAACATAACTCCAGTGCCCTTCGCCTTGCCGAGACTCTGTCAAGGGACTCCCGTGTCCGGCGAGTCCATTATCCTGGGCTCTCCAGCCATCCGAGTCATGATGTCGCGCGCAGGCAGATGAGCGGGTTTGGTGGGGTGCTGTCCATAGAACTGGAATGTGACCTTGCAGCCACGCGCAAGTTCGTTGACTCGTTGGAGATATTCCTGAACGCAGTTTCCCTAGGCGGTGTTGAGAGCCTAGCCAGCATACCAGTCCTAACTACTCACTATGGCGTCGATTCGGATCTTCTGGCTGAGGCGGGCATATCTGAGTCGACGGTGCGACTTTCCGTAGGTATTGAAGACACCGAAGACCTGCTTGCAGATCTCCAACGAGGAATTGGCTTGGTCTGTGGAGCCGCTTGAATCTGGGATACTCCAGCATCATAAGGGTCCAAGCTGTTCATACTCGCGCTCGAAGGAGTCTCGGAGTTCGACCTTCCTTTGCCTAGGTAAGAATGATACATTGATGCTGTTTAGAGAGATTTGAAAGAGCTCCTCCAGTGAGAAGTCGAGATGCCTGTGCAATTGTGTGAACTCGTTGTTCAGGTCAGTGTGAAAGAAGGAGGGATCATCGCTGTTGACAGTCACGAGTAGTCCGGAGTCAAAGAACTGCCTTATCGGATGGGATGCAATATCTGATACGACTCCGGTCCTGACATTGCTCACAGGGCACATCTCTATTGCGATTTTCTTGTCCTTCAGGTGTTTCATCAGCTCTGGGTCCTCCCTTGCCGTCACGCCATGGCCAATCCTCTCGACGTTGAGATGGTTCAGTGCATCCCAAATGGACTGTGGACCAGCCGCCTCACCTGCGTGGGCAACGAGGTGAAGTCCCATCTGCTTGGCTCGCTGATACACCGGGGCGAAGGGTTTCGGCGGCACTTTGTCTTCGCTACCTCCAATGTCAACGGACACTATGTTGTCTGGCTTCTCTTCTATCAAGTCGAGGACACTCATGCCCGCGTCCGGTCCGGCATTGCGCACCAGGTCGATTCTGATATTAGATTCAACACCAAACTGTCTTTTGGCCTTCCGAATCCCCCTATTCAGGGCGTCAACCATAGCTGGAAACTCCATGCCCCTCTCAATGTGATCGTAGGCAGAGAAGCTGGCTTCCACATAGCGAACGTTGCACCTTGCGCAGTCCTCCAGCATCTCAAGCACGATGCGTTCGAAGTGACTCTCGTTTGTGATGCAGTCAACCACCTGTGAATAGACTGAGATGAAGTGTGTGAAGTTCCGGTACTGGAAGAGTTCTTCGATGTCCTCCACCGACTCAAACGGTGCATCGATTCCTGCGTCGTCGATCACAGCGAGGAGGGTACCAAGCCGGATTGAGCCGAGTGTGTGAATGTGAAGCTCTGCCTTCGGTAGACCCTTGATTATATGCTCCATTTCCACTTTACCTGCCTACCCTCTGTCCCTTCGAGTTCAACCAAACAACCGACCTTGACCTAACAGTAGAACTGTGTCGTGGGCAGCGCACGCTGATGAATAATCTTCCTGACGATGGAGCAGGCGAAGAGTCTTGGACGGCATGACCGGATGTTAAGTCCGCTAATAGCTTGAAAGCTGCGACATGTCTGCTGAATCCGCTTAGTCATGAACTTCGGGTTCGAGCGTGGACGTAATACATACCGGTCTCAGCAGGAGGCTATCTAGCTGAGACCTTTGAAGCGGCAGTTTCACTATAATCCATTATATACTAAATCCTAAAAGGTACAGTGAATCGACATGACCGTCAACACTCACATTCCCAGTGTCACTCTTGAACACCCAAAGACTCCCTGTGGCAGACCCGGATGCATCACTTTGTACGTCGGTGAAGATTGTGTTCTCTGCGACGCTGCTATGGAGATTCTAAAAGAAGTGTTGGGTGATTTCGGGCTTTCGGACAGCGCGATCACGCTGGTTGATGCTGAGTCACTTGGCGGTGATGGAAACGGCTCTTCAACTTCCCTCGGCCTTCCGACAATCAATATCTGCAAGAGCGTCATCAAGGGTCTGCCAGACGTTGACGCCGTGCGGGGAGCAATAATGCATGCCGTTCTCAGGAACTGCTTTTCAGACTAGACTTACATTATCAGAGTTGCTTGTTCGGACCATCATGTTAGACTAGAACTCGGTGGACCATCTCGCAGTAGTTTGCATGCGTATGAGAATGTTGTCCGCTAGACACGTACCCTGACGCTGGTCAGAGTTCTCCAGATCTCAATTTCACTCTCGAGCTTGCGGACCCTTTCAATATCCGCGTGGTACAATGGCTTGCGCATGTCTTGGAAGTTGGCAACCTTGCGACATAGATTGAGTTTGAGAAGATTCTTCAGAGCAAGGGTGACGGTACGCGGAGCGAGTCCCACCTTGTCGGCAATCTCCTGTGGATACATCGGTCCATCTTGCGCCAGGCTGTCCAGTACTATAATTGAACTCTTGGTCAGACCGAATGGTAGTCGCATCTTCTTCTTCTCCTTGGGTTGCCAACCATCTGCCGGCCAAATAAGGGTCGGCTGGTTGCCAATTTGCTTTATCTCAATCAGTTACTGGCAAGTCTCGTTTTATAAGAGTTGCCAATGACGTAAGCTTTCGTACTCAGAAACCTATGGTTAAATGACTCACTCGAGATTCTGTTTTGGAAGCGATCTTTTGACGAGCAATCACTCCATAGATCGGAAGGATCTGGACATCATAGGAGCTCTTGATGAGCTAGGAGCCAAGGCCTCGGCGAAGAAGCTGAGCGAAGCGGTTGGTATCCCTGCTCGTACTGTACGCTATCGACTGTCAAGACTCAGGAGAATCGGCATCCTTCGAGCGCCTGAAGCAATACCATATGGTCGCAAGATAGGTCTTGGAGAGGTCTTCGTGGCCATGGACACAAGCAGAAAGGGAACCGACCTTCTTCGAGATGTGATTGAATCCATCTCCTCCTTCTACTGGTCCAGTGAGTCATACGGCAAGTATAACGGCTACATCGCTCAGGGCGTGTATCCTCTCACGTCGCCGAGCATAACTAGCACGCTTCTCAGGGCAATGCAGGAAGCGGGTCTCGTAAGCGATTACCACGTCTTCGACGTCGTTGACTATGAGTACAAGCATGCTGATTACAGATACTTCAGCATCGATTCTGGCTGGACCTGGAACTGGAACCAATGGTACGACCAGATTGAAAGGAACCTGAATAAACCAGCCCGCGTCTCGCCAAATATGGAGCAGAACACGCGTCTTGTGGAATTCGACTCAAACGATGTGTTCCTTCTTCAACAGATAATGAAGGACTCTGAAGCTACCCAGAAACAGCTGGCTGATATCCTTGGCCTCTCAGAAACCATCGTCAACAAGAGGCTCAATCGCCTTGAGAAGACGGGAGTCATCAAGGGCTACAGATCTGTATTCACTCCCATCGGCAATCACGGAATGATTGTCCTAGTCCTCGAATTGGAAGAACCTGTGGAACGGGTCCTTGCTAGTTTCTACCAACTGCCCTTTCAGCTCTACATCATGATGGAATCGAAGACTCGCTATTGCATCCGATTCAGTCTATCCTCCAAAGACCACAAGATGTTCCTGAGAGGCTTTGATCTCATCCGACCTCATGTTGTATCCTATTTCTTCCAGACTCTACATAGCTCGCGTACTTCTAGGCCTCCAATCCCGTTCGACATGTTTGACGAGGCCTCAGGAAATTGGGAACTGCCATTGGAGGCGTCATTACAGACAATTCGAAATGCCAATAGCTGACAATACTGAAATACAGCCTCCGAAATACGGTCTTCACAGAATGACCGAGAAACCGGGAACGTGCTCTCTTTCATGGCCTGGAAAGGAAAAGGCGAGAGAGCTCGCCGACAGTCACTCCTCGTACACTCTCCAACCCGACCCTACACGTTCAATTAGGTTCAACGACGTTCAGAACCTGTTTGTTGAGGGTGACAATCTTGAAGTCCTAAAACTGCTGCTTCCGTCCTTTGAGAGTCGGGTCAAGATGATCTACATTGATCCCCCTTACAACACAGGAGGGGACTATGTTTACAGTGATCGGCATGACGCGGCGTCAGAAGCATCTCAGAATACTGAAGGGACTCACTCTGGCTGGCTCTCAATGATGTTCCCGCGCCTAATCCTCGCCAGGAGGCTCCTGAGAGAGGATGGGGTTATCTTTGTTTCAATAGATGACAACGAAATCCATCATCTCAGGATGCTGATGAACGAGGTGTTTGGAGAGGGGAATTTCATCACAACAATCGTCTGGGAGAAGAAGTCCTCCCCCCAAAACGATGCCAGATGGTTCTCTGACAATCATGATTACATCCTACTCTTTGCTCGGAACAAGCAGGAGTGGCGTCCACGTCTTTTGCCCCGCACAGCTGAATCGGACTCGCGGTACAAGAACCCAGACGACGATCCACGAGGGCCATGGACCTCTAGCGATATGAGCGTCAAGACCTACAACATCGCCTATGATTATGAAATCACAACTCCTTCAGGTCGCAAGGTGAAGCCACCGAGAGGTAGATGCTGGGGAATGCCAAAGAACTCGTTCACCACACTTGTCAACGACAACCGGGTGTGGTTTGGTGAGAAGGGAAACAACGTACCGAGACTGAAGCGTTTCTTGTCTGATGTAAAGCCAGGGATTACGCCACGAACAATCTGGAGACGCAGTGAGGTCGGCGACAACCAAGAAGCTCGCCGACACATCCGGGAGATCTTTGGAGATGTGGGTGTCTTTGATACTCCGAAGCCTGTCAGGCTCATCAAGAGAATGCTGCAACTCTGCACGGAACCAAGTGGAAACGACATCGTGCTAGACTTCTTTGCTGGCTCATCTACAACGGCTCATGCCGTCTTGGAGCTGAACCAAGAAGACAATGGCAGTAGACAATTCATTCTTGTTCAGAGCCCGGAGGAGGTTCCCAAGAAGTCAAGGGCAAGAGCCTCTGGATTCAGAACTGTCTCCGAGATTGGTTCTGAGAGGATTAGGCGAGTCATAGCGTCAATAGAATCCGAGAACGAAATTACAAATCAAGTACAGGGTTTCCGATATCTTGCACAGGTACGCGAGAACCACTAGTCATTTCGGTCGCGTCTTGACACAATCATGAACAAAACTCTCCAGCATGCCCATCGCTCTCTCTAGTGTCTCATTCTTCCCATTCAGGTCCTTGAAATCGATTGACTTCGTGTAGACTTGGATTGCCTTTCCCATGGCAAGCATGGTTGCCTCCCTCTCTCTAACTTCAGGATGTTCGTCAAGGATTTCAGCAATCTCAGAACATATTCTATCTCTCAGCTTGTCATCAAACACAGTGTGTGGTTTGCTTCTCCTCTTCTTGCACACCAGAATTGTGTTGTAGTGCAAGCCGTGAGCCCGAACGCCACTGGGAGTCTCTCCATGAGTTGGGTACACTGCTTCGACGTAGAACCCGGATGCAAGAAGAATCCTGAGAAGTGCAGTCCACGCCTTTGGGCGCTTATGTTGGTAGACGAAGGTAAGGAGACCGTCATCCTTGAGCACCCTGTGAAGTTCTTGGTATGCTCGCGTCATTGAACCGACGAAGAAATCGTCATCTTTGCCAGCCTTCGAATGAACGAGAATCTCTCTCTGATTGGAACTGGTCGGTTCTCCAAAGACGTCCGGAAGATTGCTCGCCATGGCCTTCTGAATCCACACGTAGAAGAAGTCAGAGAGCTCTGAGTACATAATATTGTCATAATAGGGTGGATCAGTAACTACAGCATCGATACATTTGTCCGGAAGGAAATCAAGTTCTTCCGATGAGGAGCATCTCAGAAATATGTCTTTGCCACTCTCCAGTTCCTCGAATCTGCTGACAAACTCCGCACCTATTCGGTCGCCCTGGATGACCACACGCTCTCTCACTCTCGCAGACCCATTCGGGGATGTGTCTGAGTTAAACCTCACTTCGTGGGGGCTGTTCTGATACTTGAGCGCTCTGACACCCTTCAGGAAGTACCTTCTGAAAGTACCTCTTCCGAGCCTGCCTCCCCAGACATTGTTCTCTACAGGTGTCGTTGGAGGAGAGAAATAGTGGCCTCCAAAGAGTGGTTCAAGTTTCCTCGCAGTAGAATTGTAGATGCAGAACATATTGTTTGCATTCAATGAATCTGAGAAGGTCAGAAGAAAGAATTCTCTCAGGGCGAGATTGTCAATCTTGAGGATTTCCTCCATTATCATTGAAAGTGAAAGGAGCTGTCGTTCGTTGAAGAGCTGATGATATTTCTCATATGCTCTGCATCGAGGACGCATTGTCGCCATATCATGCCAAGGTATCTCGACGTCAGGGATTACCGTTTCAAACAGCTGCCTTCTTCTATCCAGGAACTGTCTCTTGGCAGCCTCAAAGCGAGAAACGTCGTTCTCATCAGGTGTCTTATAGCCTCTTCCGCAGACCTCGCAATCGAACTCTATGGCAAAAATGCTTTCATCAGGTGGATTTCGCCTTGACAACCATGCGGTGGTCAAATCTCCAAGGAACCCGCATGAAGGGCAGACATAACCCTTGTTGGTTGTGTATGCTTCTGAAAGGTCCCTCCCACAGTCACATATAGGGGCTTCCTTCGAGGATACTATCTTGTTGCACCAGGGGCAGTAGTATACTCTTTCCCCGGTGCTAAGCTTCCCTAGAAGGAATGACTTGAACAAGAACACTTCTTCACCACAGGACCGACACTGGATCTTCCGTACCCAGAAGAAGTACATCGAATCTGTTTCGCTGTCACAGTTGCATTTCGTCTTATATAACGACAGAATCTCCTGGCTTACCGCATTCTCTATTCTCTTGAACTCCTCATTCGCGCTATCGACATCGACGCTCTCAAGCTCCTTCTTCGTGATGAACCATGCCATGGGATTGACGTCTATGCCGATCATCCTGCAGCCAAGCCGATGACCTTCAACGATTGTGGTGCCGCCCCCCATGAATGGGTCGAGTACAATGGGCGGGTTGCCTTCTGCATTGGTCAACTGTACGTGGTCATAGAATCTGGTCATGGGATCCTCTTCTAGGAAACTAGCGAGAATGATCGCCCTGAAAGTGCAACCCACCCTCCTTGCGAACCATTTGTGCATGTGGTATATCGGCTTTCGAGAGTTGCTCTCGCTCCAAGCAATCTCGTCGATTGCCTGACTTGGAAAGTCTCTCTCGATGAACACCATATCATGCACCCTCAGAGGTGTAAAGTCCATATTGTTGCATCATCGTGAGGATACAACTCTGGAACCTCTGCAACCTCTCTGAAACCAATCGTCTCGTAGAATGAGCGTCCAAGTTCGTTCTCCTTTTCCATGAAGAGGTATATGACTCTGAGATGGTGGCCCTTGCTTGAGTAGTGGTCTGAGGCCGCTTGAATAAGTGTCTGAACAAGCTCCTTGGCGACTCCCTGTCTTCGGTATTGAGGGTTGACACCAAGCCCGATCAATTCGACAACGCCATCGTCAAGACCTCCTCTGATATCCCAACTCACAGTGCCGATGACTTCCTCGTCTTCAAGACAAAGAATGGTCCTGAATCGAAGTAGATCTTCTGCAAAATCCCCAGCAAGCTTGACGTCATCTTCAACCTCTGAAACAAAGAGTCTGACAAGTAGTTCTCTATCAGATTCAGAAGCCTCTCTCACAGTCCGCATGCCACTCTCGGAGTAGGCGTGTCAATTGTATTTACCGGATGCCTCGGACAGCATCCCATCATTCGCGTTTACTCGATTATGACAACGGCATCCACGAAAAGTTCGTACTCTTCATCCTCGTCTAGATTATGAATCAGTACTCTCTCTACCTCGAACTCACCACGAATCTCCAGAAGACGCGATTCTGATATGATCTTAATGCTTGATCTCTCAAGTTCTTGTTTCAGCTCATCTGTGGTGACTATCTCCTTCTCAGGTGTGAGAAGTACTACTCGGTCTGTCTGTGCAGTTAGTTCCAAGGCTGCCTCGACGGATTCATCACCGGTATGAAGGACCAATATTCTCTGGTCTGACAGGTCCTCAAGATCATTAACATCAAGGTAGACTCCCTTGTCAAGGAACTCGTCCTGTCCAATCACGCATTCGGGCTTCTCGAATTCCGGTTCTTTACTCACAATCGTTTCAGGGTCCTGCCTTGCTCGGTACACCTTGATGGCCTCATGCAAAGCATCTGCTGCAAGATTCGAACAGTGCATCTTGATTGGAGGAAGACCACCTAAGCTATCCGCCACATCGCTCCTAGTGATCTTCAAGGCTTCTTCGATGGTCCTGCCCCTGGCGAGTTCGGTGATCATGCTGCTTGTGGCTATGGCTGCTCCGCAACCGAAGGTCTTGAACCTGACATCTTCCA
>Ga0209427_10003299_pt1 | contig 18967 bp, 18 predicted proteins | sample DeeMarSWOR136_30_FD_187465 | JGI IMG/M metagenome (GOLD analysis project Ga0209427, IMG submission 187465) | Marine sediment microbial communities from White Oak River estuary, North Carolina - WOR-1-36_30 (SPAdes) (version 2) | ecosystem: Environmental > Aquatic > Marine > Intertidal zone >...
ATAGTTAATGCAGACGATCCGGGCAGTGTGGCAGCATCAATTGCAGGAGAAACCCGCTGATGCTGAGATTGGCCATCTGCGAGGCGTCGACTTGCAGAGAACACTTGTGTACATCATGGACCAGAATGGAACGCTCTGGGGATGATTCCCTGGGAAAAGGATAAAGGCTAGATAGAATCCAGTTCAATGTGGAGATGTACATTATTGTACATGTCCAACGCAACCGGGCCGAATGGTGACCTGCCACACAGACTCGGGGAGCGACATCTGATGGCAAACAATTCAGGTTATAGTTTTGCGACCTGGACTTCCTTCATTGAGGAGTCCCAAATTAGAGCACTTCTGAAATACAAGGTGAAGTATTACTTCGCTGGAGGCCTACCCGGTATCATGCCCACCAAGATCTTCGGACAGATATTGAAGGACCTGGGTCAGACATATCAGGACGACCCGAAGCAGGCTATTGATGATCTGAACTATGGGCCAACGGGGGGCCAACCTTGGTTTCTCAAGACTCTTGCAGAGCGGCTACAGAGAGTCAGGGGAATCCCGATTGACTGCAAGAACGACTGGGAGTGTGTGTCTGTGACAAACGGATCACAGCAGGCTCTCTATGCTATTCTAGACACAATGATTGATCCCGGAGATGTAATAATCACTCCTGAGCCGGCATACCTTGGTTTCTTGGTCCCTGCTGTGAAATTGGGTGCCAGAGTAATCACCGTGCCGACGGACCTAGATGGGATGATTCCGGAAGATGTGGAGAAGGCAATTGAGATTTCCAAGAAGAACTTTGGCAAATGTCCAGACATTGTCTATGTTGTACCTGACTCAGACAACCCAAAGGGAACAACACTTCCCATGAAGCGTCGGCAAGCTCTCTTCGACCTTTGCGAGAGTGAGAACATACTCATTCTCGAAGACTCGGCCTATGCTGAGATCCAGTTCAAAGAGAATCCCAAGCCAATTAAGACTCTTGATAAGGAGAATGAACGTGTGGCATATCTCGGCACCTCAAGCAAGGAGGCTGCGGTGTTAAGGGTAGGATACTCTGTTCTCCCGGCAAACGTGCAAGAACATGTACTCACGGACAAGGGGTATCTTGACCTATGCACCTCAACTCTAGTGCAACGTATTCTGGACATCTACTATCGAGACTACATCGACGAGGCCATGCGCCAAGGAATCCCCAAGTACAAGGAACGTTATGAAGCAATGGCGAAGGCAATTGACAGCTCCTTCCCTGCTGGAGTAAGAACTGATCCGACTGGTGGCTTCTTCATATGGTGGGAGAGCGAAAAGCCTTTCAACAGTGCAGATTTCCTGCAGGACGTTGCTATACCCAATGATCTTTGCTATGTTCCCGGAGGTGCATTCTACCCAATTACTGGGTATAGGCTTGTGAACAACGGAAGTGAACTCGAACCCAGCAAGCCCAAGAACAACACAATGCGTCTAGGCTTCTCATATGCCTCACCAGATGTGATTACGTATGGGATTGAACGACTGGGGAATCTCCTCTCGAGGAATTTGTGACAACTCCAGCATTGAGCTAAACCTAACCTTCGAGTCCCCTATATTGTGAAGTTCACAAAATACGTTGCACCATTCTTCATCTCAGATACGTATGCCCTGAAGTAGGGGCCAAACAGGTCAGGGAAACCAGAGTTGATGGCCCATTCAACCCATGACCATGTGGCCTCTTGGCCAATCTTCTCCTGAGTGAACTGGCCATAGACCCAACTCAGATATCTTTCCACCTCTAGCTTTGTCATCAAATGGTCATCACTGCTCTTGCCTGGTTCTCCCAGCTTCTCATGGCTCATTTCCGCATGCTTTCGGTTCAGACTTGTAAGAGACTCGATTAGTATGTTGTCGAACTCATCCAGTGCAGAGTTCATCTCATCGTACTTCTTCTTTCTCCTGAAGCGACCGATCGATCCCGTTGCTTTGAACATCTCAGGACTGTGAAGCGTAGGATATCCTTTCTCTCTCAAGGTGTTAGACAGCTCTTCATTCCAAGGTGTGTTGAAGTATACTCTTGGGTACCTAAGAAACATCGGGACTGGTATCTCCAGTGCCTTCGCGGCAGGGATTACCTGTGCATAGTAAGCAGCTTCGCCCGGTCCACCAACATGTGCAACTACCGGAAGAAGAGTATCAATGGCAATCTGTCGTGAATCCACACGGGGTGACAATTGGCTTGAAACTTCAGAGAGGTCTGGTGTATCCACATCAACTTCAATTGCCACTCGTTCACCACAGCCTGGACATTTCCCTTTGAGTATTGCAGTCTTTCCTTCTGCCTGATAACTGAGTTCAGTCCTTGCTTTGTTACATTCCTTTCCTGGACACTCATAATAGAATGGAACATAGGTATCGTTTCGGCTCCCTATTCCTGCACTGAAGCCATTCTCGACTATGAGAGAAGTTGCCTTCTCATGAGCCTTCAAGAATCGCTCTCGGTTCTTCTTGGCGAGTAGAAACTCCAAACCATCTACGAGAAGCGGTCGAATTCTTTCATCAGAAGCCGGGAGCAGAGGCATTCCGAGATCGCCTTCAACATTAAACAGACGCCCAAGTATCCTTCCTGCCCACTGCCCCAAAGTGCTAGAGTTGCTATAGCCCCATCTTGTCAGCGCGAGGGCTTGTTCAAGTCTCTCCTCCAAGAGCAATCTAGTCTGAGAACTCAAGGGCTTCACTAGAGGCCGGTAGCCGCTACGGATACTCTCCTCAACTTGAGAGTACCAATCAGAGTCTGGTAGGGGTATGGCACTCACCGGGGAGTGCTCGTATCCCTCTTCTACGGGGAAACTGACAAGGTTTCCCATCTGGCCCGTATTCGGCGTTCTAGTGTTTATGAGCTCTGCCTGTACAATGTCATAGTCGGCAATGAAGAAGTACGATGTCAACTGGGTGTCTTTGTTTCGACTTAGATTGGCAATCTTGGTGGCGGTGGCAGCCTTATTCAGAACAAAGCATGGTCCTCCCATCACAACACTCTGGTGGGCCGCCTCTACCGCTCCGGTATGAAGTCTTCCTATGTTCTCCTTGACTTTGCGCGTTAGAGCTCCCAGCTCGCGGTTTACTGACAGTAGTGTTTGACTGACTCTCCTCTTTCTATCTTCAGTGTGCCAGTTTGTCGTTGAGTATTCGTCAAGCAGGCCGGAGGCTCTGTCAAATACCTCCCCCATTGTAATTGGTGGTGAATTGTAAAGCTGGGTAGCTAGCTCGGAGAGACTCCCTTTCCATACAAACTGCTGGTATACCTCTGACACGCTGGGATCCATGACTACTCTCCTCATTTGGAAAGGACTTCGTTGAATACCTCCTCATACAAACCTACAATCTTTTCTGCAGAGAAGCTCTCCTCCACTCTTTTCCTTCCTGCTTTTCCCATCTTCTTCATTAGAGATTCATCATCTAGCAACTCGATTACTGCTTGCGCAAACTCTTCTGTTTCAAATCCTTCCGTCACAATTCCATCTTTCCCAGGCCGCACAAGCTCTGGTATTCCGCCAGCGGGCGTTGTGACCACCGGCAATCCGCACGACATTGCCTCTAGCAATACTAAAGGCATTCCTTCAAGTGTGGAATTCAGTAGAAATGCGTCCGCTGAGCACATTATCTCCTGCATATTGCTCTTGACGCCTAACAGATGAACATTGTCACAGAGGTCAAGCTCTTCGATCTTCCTCTCCACCTCAATTCTAGTAGGACCATCGCCTGCAATAATCAGTCGGACCTTGGGATGATGATCAACGATGATTCTCAGTATCTCGATGAGCTCTACAACCCGCTTCACCTTGCGGAAGTTCGACGCATGGAGCAGAATTTTCTCGTCGGGGTTCAGTGCTTTTGCCTCTTCTTCATCTCGCAAGGAAACGCATCCGCTCTCTACGATTATTCTGATGCCGTTAAGATGTTGGAGCTTCTCGACGTCCACGAAGTTCGGAATCACATGGATTTCTCTCTCAATCCCCATCTCATCCTGTGCCTTTTTCTTAAGGAATTCAGATACGACTGTCACTGCGTCTGCCTGCTCCACCGTATGCTTCACAACAGGATGGTAGGCCGGATCTAGTCCTAGAGTATGGACATCTGAACCATGCATAGTGACCACGTATGGTACTCCAACAATCTCCCTAGCAAGATAGGCGGATATGGCATGGGGAATGGCATAGTGAGAATGAATCAGGTCGAGCTTGGAATCCTTCACTGTCTTTATGATCTTCGATGCTAGTGCCACAGTATAGGGTGGTCCAATTGTCTTGAAGAGAGGATAGTCGAATCGGTCCACAAGGTCCACGTGGACGCCTGCTGTCTGTTCCCACATCAGGAAGAAGGGCCTTTGGTATGATATGAAGTGAATAATGTGGCCTCTGTGCGCGAGATGCTGCCCAAGTCTAGTGGCAAGATTGCCTGAACCACCCATTGATGGATAAAGATTGACTCCTATCCTCAAGCAATACACCCTACGACAAGAGCATGAAGCGACCCTTTAAGCCAAATGGTTTTGACATTCATTGTCTGACTGAAAGAGTCAGTAATCTGCCAAAGCTTGATTAGTCGGGTAATATGATTCCACTGCATGAGCAACTCAAATGAGGAATCTATTCTGGTAGTTGCTGCACATCCCGATGATGAAACATTGGGTGCTGGTGGAACTATTCGGCGTCATGTAGACCAGGGCATCCCTGTTGATGTCCATTGTATGACTGGAAATGATGCTAGGAATGAAGAGCTCAAGAATGCGTGCAACGTCTTGGGTGTCAGACACCTTTTCCTGAGTGAAAGAGACGACTTTGCCATTGATTCCTCATCGACAAACGAGGTCATTGGTGCAATTCTAAAGACTAGGCCAACTGCTGTCATCACACACTCACCAGAAGACTACAATCGAAACCATACCGAGTGTTCACGCATTGTCACAGAGGCCGTAGAATGGGCTTCTCACTCCACAGTCTTCGATAATGCACACCGGGTGAACAAGATCTACCACATGGAAGTCAATACTCTACTCTCAATACCTCACATTAACGTGGATATCACAAAGACTTACTCTGTGGCGACAAGGGCATTGAAGGAGCATGAGTCGCAGATTCCGAAATCGGATCAATACTACCTGAAACTCTATGATGCAAGAACTCGCCTACGGGGCGTACAGGCTTCATGTGAAAGAGCGGAAGCGTTCAGACTGTCCCTACCTATACATGCAGGTCCTTTCTATCCAAAGAATAGTGTCGACAGCCTGCTATGACTATCCTGTGCCGCTCTCTGTCTTTCTCCTTCTTGCAGCCAGGAGCGCCTTCAGCTCTCCCATCATACCACCTGGTCCTGATGGAGCCCTTGGTGGTGGGGCCTTTGCTATGGGGGCTTGAGCCATGGCCGGTGCGTCAGCGGCCGCAGGCGATGCGGCGGCAGCTACACCTGTTCTCTGCAAGGAGTTGACTTTGGCTTCAATATTCTCAACTTGGTTCTGAAGATTGTATACGCTCTCCTGAATCTCGGAAATCGCCTCTGTGAGCTTCGTAGTGATTATACTGACGACCTCTCCCAGGGCCTTAATCTTCTCCTCAGTGGGGTCTTTGAGTGCCCATGAGAACTCTTCCATAATGAAGTCGTCGCCGTCTTTGCTCATAATGCGGACCTCTACAGACCACAGTTTGTGTGGCATTGTCTATAAACATTGTCAGCGTGGACAATGGTTCCATGAAACGGCAGCATCGGTCCTTCGTATTTCGGCGGTCTTGTTGAGTACACACAAAGCATTATTCTCATCGGACATGCAGCCAAAATCTTAACTCCCAAGAGATTCTAATGCATACTAGAGCATGCAACGCTAAGCGGGAAATCTGCAATGAGAATACCTCTCGGTGCTCAGCGCACTCTCGGTGACATTTGGGTCAAGTTGTTGGGAGCATTGGCCCTATTAGTCCTAGCAATAGTAATCCTACAAGGTGTCTTTCCTCCAGGCGTTGTGTTATTGGTGGCTGGAGTGTTCGCTGTCATTGTAATCTTTGTGGGCGCAATGTGCATGGGCTGTCTTGACTCGGCACGTGAAGCATTGGAGTACTCTAGACCATCTACAATTCCCGAAGAACCAAGTCAATCCTGAAGTGCTGTGATGTAGCCACCTTCTTAATCATTCTGCCGCAGCAGCCGGAATCAAACAGAAACTATGGCTTCATTTACAGCGTTCTTGGCCTCTCTGATGATTCTCTCCACTGCCTCGGGAGAACGAGCCTCGCCAGTAATCCGTATCACAGGCTCTGTGCCAGATGGTCTGACTAGAACCCAGCCCTGTTTCATCGTGACTCCAAGTCCGTCGATAGTCAACACCTCAATAGTGTCAGGCATTACCTTAGGAAGTGTTTCTGCAAGATACTCCATGACTGCCTCCTTCTTCTTGTTGGGACACTCCAATTTGGCCTTCCTGAGTGGGTAAACGGGTATTTCCGAGATGAGACTTCCGAGACTTCTTCCTGTCTTGGCCATCAGCTCTAGAATCTTGCATGCCGTCAGAAAAGGTTCCGGTGCATGAAGGAAGTCCGAGTGAATAAAGACTCCACACGCCTCTCCCCCAAACGCCGCAGAGCTTTCCTTCATCTCCAGAGCCACGCGAATGTCCCCGACAGGAGTTCTAATTGTCTTCCCTCCAGCCTTTGCCACCGTTTCATCCAACACAAGGGAGCTGTCAACTGTAGTCACTATAGTCTTGTTCTGCGAGCCGCCGACCATCTCCTTGGCAAGCAGAGCTATGACCCTGTCCCCCCTTACCACCTCGCCCGATTCGGTCACGAAGACGACTCTATCAGAATCTCCGTCATGAGCTATTCCTAGATCTGCTCCAGATTCTTGTACAATCTTGATTGTATCGCCAAGTGACTTCTCATCTGGTTCTGAGCGTCTTCCAGGAAAGTGACCATCGGGTTGACTATTGACTGATATCACGTTACAGGCGAGCTTTACCATCAGATAGGGTGTCATGACCGAGGCGGCCCCATTGCCGGGGTCCACTACAATGCTGAACTGCTTAGATATTATGAGTTCAGCATCACAATGTGAGATTATCGAATCTATGTGCTCATTTACAGCTGTATCCAACAGGCGTTCGGAACCCAGTTTATCCCACGGCGCCAGATTGAACTCGCCACTCTGGTATATCTCTTCTAGCTGGGATTCTTTGTCAGGCGTGTAACCCATACCCTCACTATCCCAGAACTTCACACCGGTGTATTCGGGAGGATTGTGCGAAGCAGTCACCATCAAACCCGCTTCAAACCCTCTTTGTCTCGTTATGAACGCCAACGTTGGTGTTGGAATCATACCCATCCTTACAACATTCACTCCTGTGGATAGGATGCCTGCAACAAGTGCATCCTCAATCATGTTGCTGGTCGTTCTCACGTCTCTAGCAACAGCAACTGAACCTCGCTGTAAGTATGTTCCCATAGTCTTACCAAGTCTGAGCGCCATGTCTAGGCTGAAGTCTTCTCCATAGACCTTCCTCACACCGGTGGTCCCGAACAACTTGTCACTCATGCTGCTCACCCTTGTGGCTACAGTCAACAGACAAAAAGCTACCTAATCATGATGAGTCCCAGTAGCTACCTCAAGCAGGATATCTCTAAATAACAAGGTCGAAGAGATGTTACCATCCGAAGGTGTTAGAGAATGCCTTTCTTCGAGCATCAAGGAACACTGATTCACTACCTGGATTTGGATGAAAGACACGACAAGAGCACAGGACTTTCGGTTGTATTCATTCACGGAGCAGGATCATCACATGAAACGTGGACCCTGCAGACAAATGAATTCAAGCGAACCCACAGAGTCATTGTACCTGATCTCTCCGGGCATGGTCAGTCTGATTCTGGACCAGACAACACGAGCATCGAAGAAGGATTCACGATGGAAGTTGCCGCCCTTGTGAATCACCTAGACCTTGACGATTTCGCGCTTGTTGGACACTCAATGGGAGGCGGCGTGGTTATGGCGTATGCACTTAACGATGACTTGCGCAGACCTGCCGCGATTGTACTGGTAGATACTTCTCCATGTCTGGAGCTGAGCAGATTGGCACGAGGACTGGCTAAGGAAACGATTGAAACCCAGCTGTATCTCTTGAGAGGACGCAAGAGTGCTTCGTTTCAAGAGGCCTATGACATCGTTCGCCGGGAAGAGGATGCGAAACGAAGGAATCCGAGAATCTTGACTCGGGATCTTGCGGCCGCTGACAAGTTTGACGTATCTGAACGAATAGGAGGGATCAACCTACCAACGTTCGTGCTGGTCGGCGAGCACGATGACATCATCTCACCGAATACCTCCAAGCAGTTCGAAGCCGCTCTTCCAAGGGCCGACATTGCTGTGATTAAGGACGCACATCATGCTGCCATGCTTCACAATCCTGAGATGTTCAATGAATTGCTCCGAAAGTTCCTGGGCTGGGTCGAAAGCACTATCGTCTCTTCTTCAACATAGAATGCCGGTCTCTGGGGCGTTATATAACAAATCCTTATTAGTGCCCTAGGCCTCATAACGCGCCGGAGAAACCCTCCCACAAGTCACCACATGGCACTTGGCCAGTTCTGCGTTGAATTCGGAGGAAAGGACATGAGTAGTAGCTATGACTACCTGTTCAAGGTTGTAGTCTTGGGTGAAGGAGCTGTAGGGAAGACTGCGATCGTGACACGGTTCTCACATGGCTTCTTCCGCACAGACTACAAAACCACCATCGGATCGCAGTTCGCGGTCAAGAACATCAATATCCCCGAAGAAGGTGACAATGAGCTCGTTGTGAAACTACAGATTTGGGACGTGGCAGGACAATCCAGGTTCCAGATTCTGCGACCAATGTATTATCGAGGCTCGAATGGCGGCCTTCTTGTATACGACGTCAGCCGTCGCAGAACGTTCATGCTGCTCGAAGAGTGGCTTGAAGAACTCCACAAAGCCATTCAGAAGGATATTCCTCTTGTTTTAGTAGCCAATAAGACTGACCTCCCCGACAGAGTAGTAGAACCATCGGAAGGGAGGGAGTTCGCTGACGCACATGGGATGCCCTACGTTGAGAGCAGTGCCAAGACCGGCGAGGGTATTGTGGACATCTTCGCACACTTGGGCGAAACTCTCGTAGAGCGTCGCCAGAAGGGCGAAAGGTAGTCGGTCACTCCCCTTCCACATCTGACTCGACGTGACCCTGAGAAGCCAATCCGAATCCATATCAGGGTGGATGTACTGCACCTGCGCAAGACGATGACCAAACCTGACGAGTATTACGGAGTGAACACGATTCCTGCAATCACTTGGGCTTTGGAATTGTATTTCAAGAAGGACACAAAGCACAAGAAGCTGGGGGTCGCAGAAGTTGTATTCCCCGCCGGTGACCACAAGGAGATGAGGCGAAAGAAGGGAGAGCATCAGATAACGGTTTGGTTCTCAAAGCGCAGGGTGTACGTACGCTCCAGATGCAACTATGAGAAGGGTTGCTCTGCGAACTCTGATAGGATTGAAGGCGGCGATCGCGAGGCATTAAAGACTCTAAACTGGGATGAGGTCAATTCAAGAGCCTTCTTCAAGACTGTCACCAAGTGGTTGTTGCGGCTCGATCTGGAATTCACGACGCTCATCAGGGCCTTGAACACCGCCTGCGACCGACGTGTAAGACTCCCTCTCAAGACGAAGTATGGGAAAACCTTCAAGCGTTTCAATGACTACAGACAAGTCAACTGGGCTGAGGACGCTACGCCTGACAAAAGGAGCCGATTTTTGGAAGAGGTACTCGTGCGGGTTTCATTCTGGATTCAGTCTGCCGCCGAGGTGGGGGCCCTACTGGATGGGAACACCTGATGAAGCTAGGTCTGCTTGTCAATCCAATCGCTGGAATGGGAGGCCGCGTAGGTCTGAAAGGAACAGACGGCGTGGTAGAGGAGGCCATCAGAAGAGGTGCTGAACCGGTTGCACCAGGTCGTGGTCTTGAGTTTCTGGCGGCTCTAGCGAGAATTGCATCTGCTAATCGACTGACCTTGGACATCGTGACGTGTCCAGGCGAGATGGGGGAGAGAATCACAAGAGAGAGTGGGTTTGCAGCTCAGGTTGCAGACGTTGCCATTGCCAAAGAAACTGAAGCAAAGGACACAAGGGAGTGTGTTGTTGCACTCTACAGGGCTGGGGTCCGACTTCTGGTGTTCGTTGGTGGTGACGGAACAGCAAGGGACATTCTCGATGCAGTGGTCGCTCAAGATCTGGATGAACTGTTGGTGCTTGGCGTACCCTCCGGAGTCAAGATGTATAGCGGAATCTTCGTCGTCAATCCCGGCGACGCGGCAGAAGTCGTTCGACTGGTATCCCAAGGAACTGCGACTTCTGCGGAGTTTGAAGTGATGGATGCGGATGAAGAAGCAATCCGGGAAGACCGGTTCATTATCCAGCTCTACGGGTATCTGAAGGGTCCTGCAGTACCCGCAAGATTCCAAGGTGCCAAGCAGGCGAGTCCTGAAACGACAGATGAGCATGAGGCACAGGAAGCGATTGCGAGATACATGATCGACTCAATGGAGAAGGATGGTACATACATCCTTGGACCTGGTACCACAGTGAAGACCGTTGCCGACCTTCTCGGAGTGAAGAAGACTACTCTAGGCGTCGACTTGTATCAGAAGGGAGAGATGCACAATGACGTCAATGAGGAGTTGATTCTCAGATTAGTTGATGCCTTTGAGAAGGCATGGATCATAGTGTCTCCAATCGGCCATCAGGGAATGTTGTTTGGCAGAGGAAACCAGCAGATCAGTCCCAGTATAATCGAGAGAGTTGGCAAAGACCACATTCTTGTAGTCTGCACTCCCGCGAAACTTCGGGGAATCGAAGGTGGAACTCTCAAGACCGACACTGGTGACCGGACCGTAGACGAAATGCTGAGAGGCTTCATCAGAGTCATCACAGACTACAACGAAATACGGCTGGTCAAGGTAACATGACTGTTTTCTGCTGGAGCACTGCCAGTCGCTATGTATGAGGCACCTGCATTAGAGCGGCTTAGACTACTCCCCGCCATCTGGGAAGAATACACAATCACTCTTTGCGCAGTCTCGGTTCCTCTCCCAATTCTCGCAGGATTTCTGCGGAGGCTCCGGACCAAGCTCCACACTATGGCTATCTCTAAGGACTCTTGTTGCAGCTGAGATTCCATAGAGGCTGGACCTCTTACAGCATCTGATTAGACCGTCTGTCACCATCTCAAGGGCTGTTATTGTGGCTATGTGTGCCGATTTTCTTTCCGGTCCCTTTGTTGGAGTGGAACCGATGTAGAGTGCCACTGCTATTCCTGCACCCACACAAGCACCACAATTGCCCGCGGTGCCGCAGAAGCCTCCTGGTATCTGGGCCCCCCTTCTGATTCCTTCTCGAACAAGATCTGCACTTATTGGTTCTCCGTTAGTCCGGGTCAGACCCCTGTTCTTCATGGCTATCAGCAGTGCGGCAGGAACCAGGCTGTGATGTTCTGGCCCATGGAACTTGAATGAGGGATGTCTAAACGCAGTTTCAACTATGTCTCTTGGACTGTCACTCTTCTCGGATTCAGCCATCTTTGAGAGGAAGTCCAAAGCCTCTGTCGAATGACACGAATCACATACAAAGTGGCCCTGCGGACAGTAGATAGTTGACGTGAACTCAAGCCCGCAATAATCGCAGGAATGTGAACTCGAAGAGTCGTTGTAGACCAGCCTCTCCCCGCAAACCATGCATGCGTAGTCGTGTGGGGACTCCTTCTCAGCCAATGTCTTCGCCTCTGGGGTCGGTTCCTTCTTCTCTCTTGAGCTTTGTGCTGCCGTCGCTCAAAATCACTGAGAAACTTCTTCATATTCCACTTAATTTCTCCTTTGATTTGGGAACATCATGAGATTCGCCATTTTCCGGACTGATTTCGGACATCATGGTGTTGTGTACTGGACTAGGAAAGATGTTTCGAAGGCTATCCACATCTTCCTCTCCAATAATGAGTCACAGCTCAGAACCAGAATCCGGTCCAAAGCTCCAGATGCGACTGAGTCTAAGGGAGATGAGGTCTCTGAACTGATTCATTGCATTCAACGCTTCTTTCAGGGTTCTCAAGAACTCATATCGATGGACTTGGTCGACACGACCGTCTGCACAGATTTCCAGCTGAAAGTCCTACTAGCGGAACGGTTGATACCATATGGAAGGGCAGCATCCTATACTTGGCTTGCAAATCGTGCAGGTACACGAGGAGTGCGTGCAGCGGGAAACGCCCTTGCCAAAAACCCCTTTCCAATTGTCGTTCCATGCCCTCGAGCCGTGAGATCCGATTGGACAATTGGCAAGTATCAAGGGGTTCTGAAATGAAGCGTCGCATTCTCGCGCTCGAGGGTGTGGGCTTTGATGCCCGTGGACGTGTCCTGCGTGACGTCTTCATAGGTTGACATTCTACTGCATGCGCCACACCTAAATATCTGAAGCCCTCAAGAAGCATCATGGCTCGCATTGTAGTTATTGGCGGATGTGGAACGGTTGGAGCTATAGCTGTGAAGACACTCGCATCCTTTGATGATTTTGATGAGATTGTTGTGGCGGATATTGACTATGAGGGTGCACGAACCTGCGCACAGGAGGTCGGAGAGGAGAAATGCTCCGCAATAATGGTGGACGCCAGCAATCCTGACAACATCAAGGAAGTTGTGAAGGGAGCTGATGTGGTACTGAATGTGTGCGGACCGTTCTACAAGCTGGGGCCGATCGTACTCAAGGCTGTAATAGAGGCGGGAATCAACTATGTGGATGTCTGCGATGACTATGATGCCACCAAGATTCTATTGGATATGGATGGCGCAGCTAAGAAGGCTGGTATAACTGCTCTTACAGGAATGGGCGGTTCACCAGGAATAGCGAATCTACTCGCCAAGTTTTGCGCTGATGTCATGCTTGACGAAGTCGACTCTATCGACATTCTCCACGTTCACGGTGGTGACGTAAGGGAGGGAGCCGCCGTTATTGCCCATCGAATCCACAGTATGTTGGCCGATATTCCGATGTATCTGGACGGTGAGTTCACCACAGTCAAGTATTTCGAAGAAAGCGGGATTGCGCTTGAGGAGGATATCGAGTACCCGCTGATTGGGACTTATCGAAGCTACTGCTATCCACATCCCGAAACAATAACACTTCCCAACTACATCAAATGTAAGCGAGTCACTAACCTTGGCTGTGTTATTCCTCCCGAGTACTATGATCTGATTCGCAACATTGTTCGTCTAGGAGTTGTGGATGAAGAACCAATTGACGTGAGGGGCCAGCAGGTGATTCCGCTCAATTTCGCCATCTCCTACATTCTCAGCCAGAGGAATCGAATACTTGAGGAAACCAGTTTTGGAGAGCAAAGAGGCTGCCTGAAGATCAGAATTCGGGGATTGCTTGATGGGAAGCCCCATGAATACGATTTCTCACTTGCATCCGTAGGGCAAGCCATGGGCGACTCTACTGGAATCCCGGCTGCAATCGGCGCGATACTAATGCAGCGTGGCAGGATAACGGAGAAGGGCGTACTACCTCCCGAGGGGTGTGTTGTGCCCATGGATGTCCTTCTTATGATGAAGGACGTTCTCGGACTGAAGGAAGTAACTGGCAAAGGGTCGCCTCTAATCATCGAGTCCATCAACCATGAGGGCAAGGTTGAAACAATCGACATATAGAGTGCATCACACCGTCATCGGAATTGCATATATGACGGTTTGTCTAGTTGTATAGAGGATTCCGATGACGGTCGAGAGTGGAGAGAGAGAATACTTCCTTGCGGTCGATCATGGCACATCCGCTATGAAGGTAGCGCTGACCGACAAGTGTGGCGAGATACTGGCTTTCGAGTTTGAGAAGACCCCATTCTACCTGAAACCAGGGGGAGGTGCAGAGCAGAATCCCGATGAGTGGTGGACGGCATTTGTGAACTGTTCGAAGCGTCTTCTCGACGGTGGAACCGTACCTGCAAAGAACATCGCAGGAATCTGCGTTTCGAGCCAGTGGTCTGGTACTGTCGCTGTTGACGCAGATGGCAATCACCTTTCAAACGCTATAATTTGGATGGATACACGTGGCGAACCCTACGTAAGGAAGGCTCTCCAAGGAATCATCAATATACAGGGATATGGAGTCATGAATGTTCTCAGATGGCTTCGCAAGACTGGAGGTATTCCGACCGGGAGTGGCAAGGACCCAATAGCTCACATACTGTTTCTGAAGCATGAGCACCCCGGTGTATATGAGAAAGCGCATATGTTCCTGGAGCCGACAGACTATCTCAACCTGAAACTTACTGGGAAGTTCGCGGCCTCCTATGCTAGTATTATGTTGTACTGGTGCACAAAGACCACAGACATCTGGAATATAGACTACGACGACAGCCTGATTCGAAAGATAGGTATTGATAGAAGTAAATTGCCACCTCTTAAGCACTCTACTGACATCCTAGGTGATGTTACCAGTGAAATAGCAAGCGAGATTGGCCTCAGTCCAGATACCAAAGTTGTGGTGGGTGCACCCGATCTACACTCTGCTCTCATAGGCTCTGGTGCCGTGAGAGACTATGAGGGCCATGTCTACATAGGTACAAGCAGCTGGGTGATTTGCCATGTACCGTTCAAGAAGACGGACATCTCGCATAATATGGCCTCTCTACCGTCTGCGATACCCGGCCGATACTTTGTGGCCAACGAACAAGAATCTGCTGGAGCGTGCCTTACATTCCTGCGTGACAACATCTTGTATGAGAATGATCCGGAGAAGTATGGCAAGGAGGAAGTCTACCAAGAGTTTGACAGGATTGTCGAGCAAGCACCAGCAGGGAGCAACAAAATGATCTTCACTCCATGGTTATATGGAGAACGGACTCCCGTGGAGAACCACACCATCCGTGGAGGGCTACATAACATCTCACTTCTAGTGAAGCAAGAGGACCTTGTCCGTGCAGTCTTTGAAGGTGTTGCCTACAACAGCAGATGGCTAATGGAGCTCGTTGAGAAGTTCATCAATAGAAGGATGGACCCCATCAACATGATTGGCGGTGGGGCCCAGTCCGACATCTGGTGTCAAATCTATGCAGACGTTCTGAATAGAACGGTTCGCCAAGTGAAGGATCCCATTTATGCAAATGCACGTGGAGCTGCTCTAATAGGGGCTGTAGGCTTGGGTCTCTGTACCTTCGATGAGATTCCCAACTTGGTGCAAATCTCGAAGGTATTTCATCCCAGTCCCGATAACAGGGAGCTATATGATGAACTTTTCAGTGAGTTCTTGAATATCTACAAGAACAATGAGAAGATGTACTCGCGACTCAACAAGTAGGTGGCAATCAGATGGCGGAGCACCGCATCGGTTTTGAAGTCGTAGAGCGAGAGGTGAGAAAGAAGTCGTTCGGCATATTATCGGTCGTCGATTCAAAGGGTCGTCCGCACTCCACAGGAATCCTCTATGGCGTTTCACCTCCTCAGTCCAAGCTGGCGTTCTATATCATATCGGGTAGCAGATACACAAAGGTGCGACACATCAAGAGGAATCCCAATGTATCGCTTGTTGTCACATTCCCTCACTATTACATTCGCCTCGCACCTGCGAGCTATGCGATGTTTCGCGGCGCTGCCGATTTTGCTTCAATAGATGATGAAGAGGTTCAATGGGCATTCAGGCAGAAGAGAATCCTCAGGATGAATATTGACACTGTTCTTGAAGAATACGAAATCGTTGTAATCAGAATACTGCCCGAACCGACTGTCTTCTGCTATGGTATCGGAATGGGACTGAACGAATTGCGCAAGTCCCATGAAATCGGAAGTTACAAGGTCAGGATCCCAGATCACAGACTGTAGGATTGGAGTGTTTCATGAATAGAACCTCTTGAGAACGCGTAGCGCTCTCAGAGTGATCCATTTCGAATCTTTCCCTTTCTCCTCGATGTCACAGAGCATCTTGCCATTGAAAGTGTTCTTGAGAAGCCACCTGCCGCCACTATCACGGTTCGATACTACGAGGTCTACGGATTCCTGCATTCTCTTGTCTTTCACGCCTAGCTCAGTCAAGATGTCGAGCACCTCAAGCACATCGGACTGATAGAAGACTGGGAACCCGAATCTCTTCCAACCGGCCTTCTCCTTGCGATTTCCATCAGGATTCTTCAGATACTTGTATATCTGGTTATCCAGAATGACCTCCACGTAGCGGTTAATGATGTTCTGAACTTCACTCGAGAGCTTCCTTCTCGGGATTCTAGAGAAACCCTTGAGTACCTTCACAGCCCCCATGTAGCAGTTCACCGGGAATACCTTTGATGCATCAATGGGAAATGCTCTACAAGGCCATCCGTGATTCTCAGCATCGTAGTAGTCTACTTGGAAGTCAATAAGCGCCTTGACCCGGGGGTCATCCACGTAGCCAAAGTGTACCATGTAGAACAGTATGTTGCCGTCAATACAACAACCATCCTTGACAACACTCGCGCGTCCTTTCTCTGTCCTTGGAAGATTTATGAGAAAGTGTCCTGATTCACGCTGAAAGAGGAAGACGTGCTCCAACGCCTTCTCTATTTCGGGAGTCCTCTTTGCTCCCAACTCTGCTAGAATGAGTAGATTGTGTGTCGTTGCAGTGTACTTCGGATTGTATATGTCTTCGTGCTTCTCCCAAAAGCCCTCCGAATCCTGTGCATCTAGGAATCTCTTCACACAGTCACTTCTCATCACAGCGTTCTGTGCCTGCTTGACCTTCTTGTCCTCAGAGCTCTTGTCGAGGATCTGCTGCAGAGCCCAGAACCGTATACTCGGGTTGCTAGGTTCTAGAAGCCACTCAATGACATCATCTTGGAGAAGCGAGGCAGGGTCCATAGTACGTGTTGGGATGCAGACTGATTAAAGTCTTCCAGATTCATCAGTGGTTTCAACCTGTGTTCTTTCAGGGACTGATTCTCTGGTTTCTATCTCCTGGGGTCTTCAACCTCTCTGCATCATCACTTAGGGCCGTGCTAGAGGTCGAAGCCCGTCTTTCCAGTACCCCACGAATCGAGGGCCCGCTGCAGTTCCTCATGCTCTTTGGCTGCCTTCTTGATTGAAATCCCACTCATCTTGGCATCTATGGCCTGTCTGAACGCCTTTGCACCAGCTGTTGGTCCATCCGGGTGAGCGTGGATACCGGCTCCTGTGCCTATCACAATGTCCGGACCCAGATCCTCTATCACCTCGTCCACATGTCCTGGACTTATCCCCCCGCTAGGCATCGGTGCAGTCTGTTCAATATGATGAAGTGGCATTATCATGTCGTGAGCCATCAGCAAGAACCTCTCCTTGAGCATCGGAGCCTTACCATAAGGTGCTGGGAACACTGTAATATCGGACCCGCAAATGCGTGGGAGCTTTCCGATAACGATGTTAGTTCCTATGCCAATGTTTGGAGCATAGGAAATGGCTCCTGTGACATCCATGTGGGCTAGAACTGGAACGCCGAGTGATGGATCTTCACAAACGTGTCGGAAAGCAGAGTATCCCACCGCCAGGAAGTTGATCATGAGTCCATTTGCCCCCAGTTCTATGGCCCTGTCTGCATTCTCGAACAATTTGGGAACGCTGTCCGTTATATTGATAGTGAGCAGGGTCTTCTCTCCCTTCTCAGCATCGGCTTTGTCAATCGCTTCCATGAACAATGGTATTCTTTCTTCGAGCGTATTGAAACTTGGATCGGCCAGAAGTTCGTCATCCTTGATGATGTCTGCTCCCCCAACTGCGGCCTTGTAGCATAGGTCTGCGCCCATCTTGGCGGAGGTATACACACACGGCTTGATCATGTTGTTCACAAAAGGTCTCTCCTTCACCCCAAGCAGTTTTCTCAGACCCTTGATACCATACTTCGGTCCCTTGAATCCCTTGAGCCAACTCTTTGGGAACCTCATGTCAAGGCATTTGATAGGTCCCAGTGAGATGTTGCCAATCACTGTAGAAAGCAGCATGGGAATCTGTTGTCCGAAGTTCTCCCACGGGAAAGCAATCTGGATTATGTAGTGCCTTCTCTCAAGATCGCTGGGAAGACTGAACTCGTATTGAGGAGTCTCATAGACTCCAACAACCTTAGCAACATGCCTCTTTCTTACCGCCGCAGTTTCTCCAGGTACCAGTGTCCATGTTCCTGTACTCTGCTCAACAGCAGCACCCATGGCAAGCTCCTTGGCATCCAGAAAGGGGGGCAGTCTAGCATAGTAGGTACAGATTACATGTTTCTCAACATCAATGGCGTCTGGTAGTGCGTCAGGTAGGGCTTCTAGGGGGAGTTTCTTCATCTTCATCAACTGTCGAAATTGATGGAAATCCCGTCTTATGTCCTTTTGGACCTCAAGTAGAATCTCATAGCCGGATGAGGATTCTTGAGCCGGCAAGCATCTAGAGTTTGGTTTATCAATGACCATAGGTCTGTCCAGACCAATGAGTTTCTCGGTGTAGACTATGATTGAGATTACTAAGATCGCCAAGAAGGTTGGAATCCCGGAGAAGTATCTGGAGCAATACGGTAAGTACATGGCAAAGATCAATCTGGACATCCGCAAGGAGCTTGGTGAGCGGAAGGGCAGGCTGGTGCTTGTCACTGCAACAAATCCCACTCCGGCAGGAGAGGGAAAGACAACCAACTCAATTGGACTCTCGATGGCCCTAAACGCTCTTGGACACAAGACAGTTGTCACACTCAGAGAACCTTCTCTAGGCCCAGTCTTCGGAGTCAAAGGAGGTGCTGCTGGTGGAGGTAAGTCCAGAGTTCTACCTTTTGAGCAAATCAACCTGATGTTTACCTCTGACTTTCCTGCTGTGTCAGCTGCACATAATCTTCTGTCAGCAATGATTGACAATTACATCCATCACGAGAAGGTGCCGGAGATTGATGTTAGGAGGGTATACTGGCCGCGGACTGTAGACATGAATGA
>Ga0209427_10003300_pt1 | contig 18967 bp, 15 predicted proteins | sample DeeMarSWOR136_30_FD_187465 | JGI IMG/M metagenome (GOLD analysis project Ga0209427, IMG submission 187465) | Marine sediment microbial communities from White Oak River estuary, North Carolina - WOR-1-36_30 (SPAdes) (version 2) | ecosystem: Environmental > Aquatic > Marine > Intertidal zone >...
CGGTGAGAGCGGAACCGGGAAGGAACTGGTGGCCCGGGCAATTCACGGACAGAGTCCAAGAAATGATCAGCCTTTTGTCGTGATCAACTGCGCCGGTATCCCTGAGACATTAATCGAAAGCGAGCTTTTTGGTTACAAGAAGGGAGCATTCACTGGGGCAAATACAGATAAAGAGGGTCTTTTTGAGGCTGCGGATGGTGGCACGGTTTTCTTTGACGAGATCGGTGAACTAACCCCAGCCATTCAGGTGAAGCTCTTGAGGGTTATTCAAGAGAAGAGCTTTACGAGAATTGGAGAAACTGAAGAACGGCGAGTAGATGTACGATTCATATCGGCGACAAACATAAATCTCGAAGAGGAGGTCATTGCCGGAGGTTTCAGAGAAGACCTCTTTTTTCGGCTCAACGTCATAGAGATCTCAATGCCCCCGTTGCGAGAGAGAAAAGGGGATCTGCCCCTCTTGGCGCAGCATTTCCTGGGAAAATACTCCCAGGAACAGGGAAAAGACATACGAAAGCTCTCAGGGTATGCAATGGACATCTTGGGCCAATACCCGTTTCCCGGCAATGTGAGGGAATTGGAGAACATCGTCGAACGAAGCGTGGCACTGGAAAGCTCTACTATCGTATTACCTCAGAGCTTATCGCTGTCTAATTTTAAGAAGGCTCGCATGAGGGAGAACAGAAGACGGACTGACCTGGGTGAAGACGGAATGAAGCTCGATAAGGTCATGACGGAGATCGAAAAAGACTATATCATTAAGGCACTTGACATGGCTCAGGGTTCCAAACAAAGGGCTGCCCGGCTTCTGGGTATAACGTTACGATCCTTGCGGTACCGAATGGGCAAGCTAGGCCTCGAGGGCTTCTCCGACGAGTTATGATTGCTCTTTATTGCCTCACGCAAACCGCTGCACCGAACACCCTCGTCATCGCGGCTGCATCACAGATCTACCGAAAATTGTCAGAAGTCTGACAAAATATGTCAGTAGCGGGCAACAAAATGTCGGATCGGACTGGATGTGGCGGTACATTCATAAGCATAACAGGACTAACTATTTGGAAATATTAAAGATATTTTTTTGGATCGGGAATGTTATTAAATGGCACGCTGTTTGCTTTACAATTAGTCACACGTTAAACTGCTTAGGAGGAGGGGAGGTGAGTGTTCAGCAGGAAAAATTGTGTAATTCTTTTTAATCATTAATTTTGGAAATCTATATAGGAGGAATAGAAAGATGTTATTGAAACTCAACAGAATGAAAGATCAAAAAGGTTTCACCCTTATCGAATTGATGATCGTTATCGCGATCATCGGTATCTTGGCGGCCATTGCTATCCCGCAGTTCAGTGCGTACAGGAAAAGATCATATAATGCCTCTGCGCAGGCTGACCTAAGAAATGCGGCAACAGCCCAGGAAGCCTACTATGTCGATGAAGAAACGTACACTAGCGACGTTGACGCACTCGTCGGCACCTATGGCCTCTACACCTCTGAAAAGGTTCATTTCTACAGCGTGTCTGGTGATGTGAATTCGTATACCATGCGTGCCTACCACAGCAGCGGTGATAAGACTTATTCGATAAAGGGTCCGGGCGGTAGTGTTAGCGCACAGTAAGAGCTTCTCACGAAACCCATTCTAGTTAAAGGGGGCAGGCTGAAAAGAGGCCTGCCCTTTTTAGTTGGAAAACTGCTTTAAGTTTTGTTTGTGGTTTCCTCACCGGTAGAGACGAGGCCTTTGCAGCATGTGAAGTAATGGTTGGCCAAGAGGAATCCTTGATGCATTGAAGTGCATAAGCATCTACGGCGACTAAGTTGAACGAAAAATAAAAGAGGGTTTACCCCCATTGAGTTGCTCATTGTTATCGCTGTCATCTTCATCCTGCCATTAGCCCTACTTCTTATAGGTCTCCCTTAGCCTTCCCTTTTTCCAGGTATCCAAATCCATACTCCCTCAATATATCTGAGCGTTCTAGGTAGGCCCTTCCCAAGAGGGGCAGAATGATTTGGAGATCGGGAGCTACGTCGCATGGAATATTATTGGCTTCAATTTCCTTGATCAGCGCTCGGAGTTTCTCAGGCGGTATGATGAGCAACGTCTCAGCCATGAATTCCGTAAGTAATTCCTTGTCCTGCATTCGATAAAGAACCTCAATCATGTGAAGCCGGGTCATGATGTCTTTTTTCCTTTTCTTTAAGGCCAACCCAAGATAGTGTTTGGCCTTGGAAAATCGGTTCTTTTGTTTATATATAATTCCGAGGTTATAAAACGCCCGGGTAAAATCCTTTTTTAATGCAAGGGCCTTTCTCGATTCGCTAAGAGCCTCGTCAAGACGCCCTCTCTTGAGCAAAATAAAGGCCAGATTGTTGTGTGCGATTGCGCTGTTTTCGTCTTGGCTCAGTGCCCCTATGAAATTATCGAACGCCTCATCGTATTTCCCTTGTTTCATCATAAGCACTCCCAGGTTATTATAGGCGCTCGAAAACCAGGGGGCTAGTTCAATTGCCTTACGCAGATGCTCTAGGGCCTTCTCTTTTTGATCCAAGCTGATGTATTCAAGGGCCAGATTGTAGTGAGTCATGTGGTGGCTTGGACAATTGGGGCCTCTTGTTAGTGTAAGTGCCTTATGGTACAAGGTCATTTCCTTTTCCCTATTGCCCATATCGCCATAATATTTCGCGAGGTTGTGGTAGGGTCGTGGAAGCTTGGGATTCTTATCCACGGCGTCCATCCACAAGCTTTCTTCCGTTTTCCAGATAACATTGCGCACAAAGGTGCTGTGACCCTGGCCTACGAGGACAAGTATGATGAAAATGGAGATGATCGTTTGCATACTTCTCTTATTGGAAAATAGTTGCAGCGCCCTTAAGAGCAGGATAGCCACAGCGGCAAAGAATAACATGGAGGGGATGTAGTTCCGGTGTTCAAAGACAAGTTCCAGAGGAATAACAGAGGACTCGATCAGGTGATTGATGAAAAAGAAGATGATACAGTATGATATAAAAGGCCACTTTCTGGATTTTAGTATGCTCAGGCAGAGGATACCTAAAATGATGAGGATCGACACTATGGTCGTCGGCGGATCAATCAAGTTGTGTGAAATGGCAATGTCGTGATTTATGCATAGCCGGTCTGGCATTGGATATAATAGTAAAGATATATACAATAGTATAATCCGAGGCTCAGTCAATAATCTTTCCATAAGGGTAAATGCTCTTTTTTCATAGCCTGAGAGCAAATGCTTGATTGAGAATATGGATGGGCCATTGAGGACTAGTGCAAGGATCAAAGGAATGAGGATCAGGACAAGGAGGACGATAGAATTCCTTTTGATATTTTCCTTTGTAAGTCCCTGAATTAGAACGAGGTCGAAAAGGAATATGCTGATCGGAAGCATTGCCGCATTTTCTTTTGACCCGAAAGCCAGGACAGCGGCAAAAAAACACAGGGAAAAGTAAAGAGACTGTAATGCCCTGTGCTCTGAGGTTCTCCCCCTGAGATAAAAATACATGGATATTATATAAAACATGCCCGCCATGCTGGCCATCCTTTGGACGATGTACGTAACCGCTTGGATCTGGACAGGGTTAATGGCCCAAAGAACAGTGGCCAGTAGGGCTATAGAGTAAGAGTTTGGCCCGTATCTTGCTTTTAGTAAAGGAAGGTTAAGGGTCTCATAGAGAAAAAAGAATAAAAAGAAAGCTGCCAGAACGTGGATGATTAGATTGACCACATGGTAACCAAAGACATTGTCTTTCCCGAAAAAGTAATTGAGAGCAAAACTTAAACACGCTATTGGTCGATAAATCGTTTTAGTGCCATCAAGACTGGCAAAAAATGTCTTCTTGAGGTTTTGGCAGCTGAGCTCGTTAAGGTTCAGTGGTTCGTTTTTAAGGATATTGATCTCATCATCGAATTGCCAAGAGGCATGAAACGTATTTGAATAAATTGCTAGCACAATCACGAAGATGGCAACGAGGGCGAATACATTTTTACGACAAGGGGTTAGATGAGTTTCCAGTTCAAGATCAACAAAACCCATATTTCCTCCATTACTCTAAACCAATTCTGGTGGCCCTGTGCAATCATCATCCTGCTGGTCATCCTTGTTTATTTCCCCACCTTTAGCGGTAAGTTCATCTTGGATGACAATAGCCTGGTCAAAAACAATCCATATATAAAAAAAATACACCCTATTAGCTCTTACCTTGCACAAGAAGACGGCATAACCGATAGGGGAGATGTAGGTAGTTATCACACGGGTTATTATAGGCCGTTAATCAATGTAACGTATTGGCTTGATTATAAACTATGGGGCATGAGTGCCCCAGGCTTTAGAGCAACCAATCTAATTCTTCACCTTTTGAGCTGCTTACTCCTGTTCAAGGTTCTTGTTTCTCTTGTTAATGATCGGCATGCATGCTTCTTTGCTACAGTCCTTTTTGCTCTCCATCCCGTTAATACCGAATCAGTCTCATGGATTGTTTCCAGAAACAATATACTGGTGACACTTTTTACCATTTCCTCATTCTATTTCTATTTGAAAGGTTCGAGGAATAACAGTTATGCTGCTATGTCACTTTCTATACTCTTCTTTGCGGGTTCAATACTTTCAAAGGAATTTGGGCTGATGGTTCTGCCTGTCTTCTTTCTATACCACAGATTTCTATCTAACGAAAAAAAGAATTCTTTCAAGGAGTTAATAAGCTATGCTCCATTTTTATTGATATTGATCTTTTATTTCATGGTAAGAAAAGGCGTAACCAGCTCATTACTGACACCATCGGACATGGGTAACCTATGGTACAGGGTCTATTTTTCCCCCTATCTAATAATGTTGAGCGTTAAGCTGATTTTTTTCCCCTATGAGCTTCACAGTTTTGGTTTATCTTATCCGGCTACCTTTCTTAACTGGCACGCAATACTTTCAATAGTATTATTTCTATTAATAGGAACTGCTTTGTGGATTGTAAGGAATAATAAACTCCTCATATTTTCCGCGCTTTCTTTTTTAGTTACTATCTTCCCCGTACTCAATATCATTCCAATAGCCTCGATTTCTCTTGTGGCTATGCGCTGGCTCTATCTTCCATTTGCCTTCATTTCAGTAGGTGTGGCCTGGGTCATTCAAAAAGGTGCCGTCCGTAGAAAGATGCTAACAACCTCATTGCTGTGCGCATGTATCTGCTATCTTGGAGCTTATTCTTATTTCTTAAACAAGAACCTTTGGCATGATGAAGATACCTTTTTCACACGGGAGGTAAAAGAGTATAATAATTATCTCTATGCAGGTGGACTTGCTGAATCCCTCCTAGATAAGAGGAGATATCTTGAAGCGGAAGAATACTTTCGCTTAGCTATCAAGCATTACCCCAGCGAGGCCAAGAATCATATCAATTACTCAGCACTGCTCATAGAAACTGGTCGAGCGGAGAAAGCGCTCTTTTTTCTCAATAAGGCAAGGTCATTGACTATGACCCATAATGAGCGGGGACAATGGTTTAATAATACGGGAATGGCCTATTTCAAACTGGGAAAAAACGTGGAGGCGCTGAAAAGTTTTAGAAAGGCAATAGTATTTTACCCGAATGAACAACAATTCTGGGCTAATCTCGGCGCCACCTACGGATATCTTCGCGACTATGAGAATTCTGTTCTGGTTCTGAAGAAGGGTCTGGAAATTGATCCAGACTCCATTTCATTAAGAAAAAACCTAGCGGTTACCTATATCCGTATGGGGGATTATGAAAAGGCTATATCCGTGCTTGAGGAGATCCCCGGGAAAGATCGCAACGAATTCGGTATCAACGCGCTGTTGCTAAAGGCCCAAAAAGCTCAAACGTTTCACTTGCCCGAGATCGAGATAACAGATCAGGACAAAATGGAGCCATGAAAAAACATATACCATCAAATATTGCTGTGTGACTACATAGAGATCGTCTTCATTATTTGGATATAAAATACAAGCCATGCTAAACGGAAGAAGAATTGTCGTTGTCCTCCCGGCGTACAATGCCGAAAGAACTCTAGAGCAAACATACCAAGAGATTCCTTTGGATATTGTGGACGATGTATTAATGGTGGACGATGGCAGTACAGACAGTACGGTATCTTTGGCTGGAAAATTGGGCATTCACACCATCATACATAACCGCAACTATGGTTACGGACGCAATCAAAAGACTTGTTATATTGAAGCATTAAAGCGTAACGCTGATATTGTGGTTATGCTTCATCCGGACTATCAGTATACCCCCAAATTAATTACCGCCATGGCAAGCATGATCGCCTATGATGTCTATGATGTCGTGCTCGGATCACGAATTGTTGGTGGCGGAGCATTGAAAGGTGGAATGCCGTTTTACAAATATATCGCGAATCGGTTCCTAACAGCAGTGGAAAACCTGCTGCTCCGAAGCAAGCTATCAGAATTCCACACCGGCTATCGCGCATTTTCCAAAAGGGTTTTAGAGGATCTACCTCTTCATGTGAATTCTGACAATTTCATATTTGATAATGAGATGCTGGCACAAGTCATTTACTTCGGATATCGAGTCGGCGAGATTTCCTGCCCAACCAAATACTTCAAAGAGGCATCTTCAATACATTTCGGCAAAAGTGTTGTATATGGATTGGGCGTTCTAAATACCACCTTCAAATTTAGGCTACAGAAATTGGGACTCATTAACTCAAAGCTATTTTCCAGAGAAGAAGGATCAATTAAATCAGATTATTATCAAGAGGTCTAAACACCATTTTGGGATTCTCTGATCTGTTTGAGATTGCACGCTACCGAATCACCAAGTCTTTTTCAGAGATATTTTTCTATACCATTCTGATTTTACTTTACATCTTCAACAAAGAGAAGTTTCTTGGAAGTCCAACAAAGGGGATTGCACTTTGAGCTCGAATGAACTAACAAGTCGCCTGAGCTCTGACGGTGAGGGCCATCTCAAAACCTTTCTCGTAGGGCTTGTGGCAGTTTTGATTATCGCTATCATTCTTCTGTGCTGTGTGCCCCCCGTTAGCAAAGACGCCCTTGTCCACCATTTGGCGGTGCCGAAACTCTACCTGAAGAATGGGGGGATATATGAAATCCCGTTTATGCCCTTTTCATATTACCCCATGAATCTAGACTTGCTCTATATAGTGCCGCTCTACTTAGGTAATGACATAATTCCCAAACTCATCCACTTCTGTTTCGCTCTCCTCACAGCCTGGCTGATTTTTAACTATTTGAAGAGGAGAACTAATAAGAACTATGCACTCCTGGGTGTGATCTTTTTTCTTTCCATTCCCATCATTGTTAAGCTCTCCATTACCGTCTACGTTGACTTGGGCCTTATCTTCTTTTCAACGATATCCCTTCTCTTATTGCTCAAATGGATAGAAGAGGGGTTCGGGGTATGGGTCTTACTTCTCTCTGCTCTCTTCTGTGGTTTGGCAGCGGGGACGAAATATAACGGCCTGATAACGCTTTTGCTTCTAACACTATTTGTTCCTTTTCTTTACTCAAGATACGTACCAAACAGTAAACCTGTGTTTTTTAAGGCTGCCGGATATGGAATACTTTTCTTCGCCATGGCGCTTCTGGTGTTTTCTCCCTGGCTGATACGCAACTACCTGTGGACCAACAATCCCCTGTATCCTCTTTACGATCACCTGTTTAATCCACACAACGAGCCGAACCGGCAGGCGATCGGTTTTTTTGCTTACAGAAGCCTTGTCTATCATGAGACGTGGTGGGAGATGCTACTGCTGCCGGTGAGAGTGTTTTTTCAGGGGCAAGACGCTAATCCCCAGTATTTTGATGGCAAACTCAATCCCCTTCTTCTTCCATTCACGCTACTTGCCTTCTATCGCACAAAAGATGATCTTCCAGCCGTGAGAGGCGAGAAAAAACTATTCCTCGCTTACGCAGTGCTTTTTTTCGTAACCTCTTTTTTCAGCAGCGGGATGAGAATCAGGTATATCTCGCCGATAATTCCCCCGCTCGTCATCCTGTCTATCCTCGGTGTCAAGAAAACGTTTGATTCAGTTTCAGGGCTGCCGCTTCGATACTTAGGAACCATAGGATTTACAGTAGTATTCTTAGCCGTTACCTTTGCCCTTTCGCTCAATGCTCACTATCTCTTCTCCCAATATGGATATGTAAAACCCTTTAGCTATCTGAGCGGGGCGGTGAGTCGTGATCGCTATATAGAAATATACCGCCGAGAATACCCTGTTTTGAGATATATCAATGAGAACCTCCCTCATGATTCCAAGATACTATTTATACAAATGGGCAAGAGGGGGTATTACTGTGACAGAGAGTATGTTCTGGATATGAACTTCAACAGAAGCATGCTCCACGAACTTGTGAGGGATTCTAATGGACCCGAAGGTATATTACACGGGATGAATAGCCGTGGAATAACCCATCTGCTCATAAGCCATGATATCTTTAACCGATGGGTGAAGAGTACTTTTTCCGACCGGGAACAAGAGTTATTAAAGGCCTTTTTTGAGAGGCATGTAAAACCGCTCTTTTTCCTATGGGGTTATGGGGTATCTGAAGTAAAGCGATCGCTGTTTGAAGATGGGAAGTCTATACCGGATGAGACTTTAACTTGATGAATTTGTGAGATTATTCTAGATTTAAATTAAGAGAGCCCTCTCCGATCCATAAAAGTGTCAGATATCAGTGAGAGCAAACTATTATTTTCATTAGACATGCCTAGGCTGTGGGAAGTTCACTCTAGGGATCTAGGTTGTCTGCGAAAAAAGAGTTTCATTCCTTCAGAAGTGGCAGAGAGTTATCTCCCTTCTATGACAGTGTTTTTCGAATTCCTTGAGGGCATGAAAATTGCAAAATTACACCGTAACCATATGGCTCAAACGCTTTTGTCGCAGAATCTGATCCCGGAGTCTTTGGAAAAGATGGGGTGCGCGACATATCGCATTCACAATACTGTAAGATGTATGAGCTAACTCATGGAAAAACCAAATGTATCGATAATCATCCCAGCGTATAATGAAGCCCAAGCAATAGGCGAGGTAGTCACCAAGATTACACACCTATATCCCGATTTCGAAGTCATAGTTGTAAATGACGGCTCTATTGATGACACGGCAGACGTGGCAAAGGCCGCCGGCGCACTTGTTTACAGCCATCCTCAGAACATCGGAAATGGCGCTGCAATAAAAAGCGCTATCAGATTTGCTTCGGGAAAGATCTTGGTGTTCATGGATGGAGATGGTCAGCATCGCCCGGAAGACATAAAAGACATGCTTACCTATTTCCCTGACTATGATATGGTAGTGGGTGCCAGGTCGAAAAACCATCAGGCGTCTTGGGGGAGAGCCTTGGCAAACAGGATATACAATTTGTTGGCGTCTTATGTGGCCAAATTCCCTATTCAAGATCTTACTTCCGGATTTCGAGCTGTAAAATCAGAAATCGCTCACAATTTTTTATATCTTCTCCCCAATACCTACTCTTACCCCACTACCATTACCCTCGGGGTGCTGAGGAGCGGGAGAAGTGTAAAATACATCCCCATTCATACCGAAAACAGAAAGAAGGGGAAAAGCAAGATAAGGGTATTTCGCGACGGGATACGGTTCTTCTTGATCATAGCGAAAATCTGCACCCTGTACTCCCCTTTTAGAGTATTTCTTCCCATCAGTTTTATGATGTTCTGTTTGGGGCTAGGGTATTACCTCTATACGTTCTTTTCCTGGGGCCGCTTCACCAATATGAGTGCCCTGCTATTTACCACATCGATACTAATATTTATGATGGGGCTTATCTCAGAGCAGATTTGTCAGATGAGGTTTGAAAGGAGCGAAGGCGACAAATTCTTGTAGGAATGTCCAAGCATAATGAACATCTTAGGGGGATAATGAACCTAAAAGCTTTGTTTATCACACGGAACTATCCACCAAAAATAGGAGGTCTTGAAACATACAGTTACAATCTGATTAGAGAATTTGAGGCTCATCACCCCATACGTAAGATTGTCCTTGCTAAATCAAACATCCATCTTGTCTGGTTTTTGCCCTATTGCCTCCTCAAGGCGCTCTGCATTGTGCGGATGTATCCTATAGAGTTGATTCATCTCTGTGATGGCCTTCTTGCCCCAATAGGAGTTCTTTTGAAGCTCCTACCAGGAGCAAGGGTTTCCATTAGCATTCACGGTCTTGATATTACGTATGGAAATCCCTTTTACCAGCTAATTATTCCGCGGTGTGTTGCACGACTTGATAAGGTCATCTGTGTGAGTGGCTCAACGCGAGATAAGTGTGTCGTTCGCGGGATTCCTAAAAAAAAATGCGCCGTCATTCCCAATGGTATAAGGCCTAATGAAAACTACTTGACTCAGCCGAGAGAGGATTTGCGACGTGGACTTGGAGAGGGGCTTGGCGTATCTCTTGTTGATAAAGTAATCCTTCTGACCATTGGTCGGCTTGTGGAAAGGAAGGGTGTAGCTTGGTTCGTCGAGAATGTTATGCCGCGGCTCCCTCCCTTTTATTACTACCTGATTGCTGGAGATGGCCCACAATACCGACATATACGGAAAGTATCAGTGAAGCGCAATGTCCAGGAACGAGTGTTACTGCTTGGCAGAGTAACCGATGAGCAGAAAAAGAGACTCTTTAATGCCTCAGACATTTTGCTGATGCCGAACATTACAGTCCCTCACGACGTTGAGGGTTTCGGAATTGTTGCAATTGAGGCGGGAAGCTGCGGTCTCCCGGTCATTGCCAGCAATTTACAGGGGATCAAAGATGCAGTCATTGATCGGAAGACTGGTTATCTTGTGAATGAGCGTGATGCGGATGGTTTCATTGCAAGAATTCAAAAGATAATGTTAGATAGAGAAGAGGTTCGAGCATTCGTAAATGAGACCTTTGACTGGGCACAAATCTATCAACGCTACCGGGAGATTTTGGTGGATATGCGAGTTGAGTAATCTAAGAAGGTGCGGCAAAAGCTCACAGTACAACCCATTGAGACATGGTGTATTGGATAGAAGGACCGTGCTATGGTTATAGGAATTTTCACGGATGACCTCTATCCCTATATTGGAGGTATTGGGCGGCATAGTCTTGAGATTGCCAATAGATTAACTCAAGAACAGGGGTTTGTTTTTTCTCCCTGTGAGAACAGAATCATTAATCACGCAAAGGTAAAGGCACCCTTCTATACGATGCTCAAGAACTTAGGCCTTTCTTTATGGCTTCACCAAAACCTAAATCGCCTAATCATAAAAACAAGCTTGCCACAATATAGATCCATTGTTTCCCTGGATGGTTATTTTTCGTCGAGAAGCCGCGCGTTCCCGTGATTCCGACGTGCCACTGGTTTTATCAGAGTAGCAGGCGATGTTGTAAGGAACAAAAAAGAAAAAAAATGGCTCGACTTCAGACCATCAAATCATACTACGAAGAGCGGTATATGTCGGCTGAAATGAGCCCTTCTCGCCGATCGCCCAATACTTTTCGGGTTTTTCTTGATTGGCTGGGCGTCAAGCCAAAGGATAAGCTTCTTGATGTGGCCTGCGGCGCGGGGGCTTTGCTGCAATGCGCTGGCCCGGAAGTGAAAGGGTGGGGCCTTGACTTTTCTGAACGAGCTACCCGTTTGGCCCGACATGTTGCTCCTCATGCGCACTTTTGTTTGGGGGATATGCAGCAAATGCCATATGCCGGCGGAAGCTTCGATTATGTTACAAATATCGGAGGTGTGGAACACGTCCCGGATATGGTACAGGCTTTGCGTGAAATGGCCCGTGTATGTTCGGACGAGGGAAAGCTGTGTATTGTGGTGCCTAATGCAAATTTTTTCTGGTATAGGTTGTTGCACATAAAAGGGACAGAGCAAGCGGCTATGGAAGAGCACTTATTAACGCTCACTGATTGGCAAGACCTCCTGCACAGTGCGGGACTGCGCATCATACGTGTCGAAGCAGATCCTGGGCCCGATGTTCGCACAGATCTCGGTCTGAAGGTATTTATGCGAGGAATGTTGCGGCGAGCTGCATTGGCTATTACTACAGTGATGCCTATTACTTCGACATACCAATTCGTTTTCATATGTAGCAAGTGAGTCGGTTCTCTTATGAGAACGATCTTGATGGTCACAAGGCCCATTTTGCCTCCTTGGAATGAGGGCAGCAAGAATACTGCTTGGCAGATTGCTCAACGTGCCAAGCAACATCACTTTCATTTGATGACTGCTCGATCGGTAAAGCAACCGCCGATCAATGGCTCTGTAATTTGGAGATATGTCTATACCGATAGAAAATTCCTAGCAAGCCAGAAGCTTCGACTGGTCTGGCATCTAGTGCAGAACAATCCTGATATTGACATTTATCATTTTCTCTTTGTGCCTACGCTAACCAGCTCACGCCTTTTATCGGGCATTGTTCATTTACGTCGCAAGCTATCCATTCAAACGGTTCCCAATCTTCACGCGAAATACATATCGCCAAAGGTCGCGCAGGTTCTTCTTTTTGCCGACAAAATTATTGTTCTCTCCGATTGGACGGCCAATAAATTACAGTCACTGGGGATAAAGAACATCGCGCGTATCAATATGGGCATTGATCGTGAGCGATTCAGGCCTGTTCAAAATCCAGATGATATGAGGACTAAGTTTGGCTTACCAACAGGCGTCCCATTGGCACTTTTTTCAGGTGAGCTTTCTCGATTAGGCTCCACAAAAAGTTTACTTTCCATTATACCGGACGTGCTAAAAGAAAATTCTGCAATACACTTCGTCTTGGCTAGTCCGCTAAGGTTACAAGAGGATATTGCTGCAAAGAAAAGGACGCAACAAGCTATTCACAGTCTCGACCTGGATACGTCCGTCCACTTTTTAGATGAAGTTGACGATTTTCCCAGCCTGCTCAATGCTTGCGACATGCTGGTTTTTCCTGTTGAGGAGATGCTTGGTAAAATTGATACCCCTTTGACCGTACTGGAAGCAATGGCTACCGAACTACCTATAATTATTACGGATGTGCCTCCGTTAAATGAAGTGCTAAAGGCAGAGGCGGGCATTGCTTTGCCGCTAGGTGATCATAAAGGATTCGTACAAGCGATACTTGAACTGGCTCAGGATGGAAACGTCAGACGTCAAATGGGATATGCTGGACGAAAGGTGATTGAGAGCCACTTTGATTTGCAGGTGATGGTAAAAGCTTACGAGGACTTGTATGATGAATTGTCTTGAGGCCTCAGAGTATCTCTTGAATCTCATATCCAGGGCACAAGGCTTGCCACAGAAATCTCCCCTTGAACCACTCTTGCGATTGGCCAGTAAAAACGGCCTACTGATAGCAATTGGCGACGCCTTGGGAGGTGCAGATAGTCTGCCTAAGCCTTATGACCACTGTTACCGGCAAGCCAAGCAATTGGAAGCAAACAGCATTACGATAATTAGCAAATTGCTAACACAGTGTAAGTCTGATGGGTTGCCCTTACTCACCATAAAATCTTTTTTACCGTTCCCCTATGCTGATAACAATATTGACGTTGTGGCCGTTGAAGCGAAAGTTGTGGAACAATACCGTGAACTTCTGCATTACCTGGGGTTTGTCCGTCATCGCAACTTGGCCGATATACGAGAGCCCAAGAAGGAGATGTATATCCATAGTGGCGACCGCGATTCAAATTGTGTGTACCCAAAAATGCATTTACATCGGACAATCTCGTGGAATGGAGTAGTTTACCTTGATCCAATGAAAATTTGGTCCCGACATGAACATCGAAACACCAGAGGAGCCGTTGTTCCTATACCATCTGCCGAGGATGAGCTGTTGATTATGGCCGCCCATGTGATGTTTGAAAATAAGTACATCACTCTCTGTGACTTGGCATATTTCGAGTGGCTGATAGGCCGCGACTTTGACTGGGATTATGTTGTTGAAGTAGCAAGCGATCGGAACTGGCAGGCAGCATTGGGGGAGTTTCTATCGACGGCCTATGCGCTAGGGAATTTGTTGGGAATACCCCTTAAGGTGGGGCAGGAGTTTTCTCTCCCCATGAAATTTTCCTTTATCTGTTTTCCCTTGATTGTGCCCTTACCTAGAACACTCCGACCTGCGTTGGCTAAGCTTTGGCAGGATGTTATGGCTGGTCGGCTCAAGGAACTTCCTCGCCAGCTGTTTACCTATTTTCCAGTTGATTGCCTCTGGATGTACAGCAAAGCTCGCCGCAAAATCCGGAGTTTCTAAAACGTGATCGTATCATTTTCCGGCATTGATGGCTCTGGTAAGACAACTCAGGCCCGGTTTGTGAGTAAACTGCTGCAGTTTCATGGTTTAGAAGTCCATCGTCTCCATATGATTCAATGGACTCTCGTAAATCGTCTGAGCCCCCTTTTGCGCCCCGGCGGAATTCCGCACGCAAGGCATAGTAGGGCTTGCAGCAAGGGTAAGGTATTTATACTTGTACGACAGTTTGTATCATTCTTGGATATTTTGCGTTTCAGAGTTTTTGGGGCGTACCATAGCGGCATAAGGCGGCGAGTGATTGTGTGTGATCGGTTTTTCCATGATCTGGGAGTGCAAGCGCTCTATACAGGGATGATGAGCAAGAGATTTGAGTCTTTATACTGGCGAGCCGTGCCTTCTGCCACTATTATGATCCTGCTTGATGTACCACCCGAAATTGCTCAACAGAGGGAAGGCGAACACGAGTTGACATATTATCAAACAAAGCGGGAGTTATACCTTGAGCGTGCCAAATCATGGGGGGCAATTGTTGTCAGTGGACTCGAGAGGGAAGAGACGGAACAGCGAGTGGCCCAGATTATACGAGATTATTTGGAGCGGAACATTGGGTAAAAGATCTTGGCAAATCATCGCCGTAGTGTTGCTTATAGTGTCTGCCACCGGTTTGATCGTGCTCGCATTTACTTTACGAGATTTCGACTGGGAGATTCTTCGCAAGACTACTCCGAAATACTTAGGAATTATCCTCTTTCTGTCGGCTCTGAGCACTGCGCTCTATACATTAGAAGTGTATGCTTTTTTGCGCGGAAGTGGATTCCGTGCGTCTATTTGGCGAACTTACTTGATCCTGACTTCCAGCATGAGTGTGAATTATGTCACGCCGCTAAAGGTGGGAATTCCAATTCGCATTTATTTATACCGTCGCTTTATTCAAATCCCAGTTAGCATTGGGACAGCGCTGGTCGCAACGGAAACGCTGGTGGGTATGATTATTCCAGCTATATTTGCTATGGCAGGCATTATCATTTTGTTCCCTGAGATCGGTTTGTCTGCCCCCATTCTCTTGCTGGTTGTGTTATTGAGCAGTACTGGTTTAATCCTCAGAGTCAAACCGGAGCGAGTAACGCAGCTGCTGGCCAGATTTCTACCGAGCCGATTCAGGCAACGAATTACAGAATTTATTGGCAATGTGCAAGTGGGTTTCCGTAGCGTATCCAAATGGACTCTAACAGGAGTAACTTGCATTTTGCTTCTGAACCTTGCGGTAACCTCGGCACGGCTGTATTTTATTGTGCACATGTTGGGATATGTGGTTGACCCCATGAGTGTATTTTATGTCCGCGTAATTTCCGTCACTGTTAGCAGCGCCTCTATGATTCCAATGGGGCTTGGTGTGCGTGATGCCAGCGTTGCTCTTCTTCTCGTAAAGTTGGGTCTCCCGAGTGGGATTGCACTATCCAGTACTTTAGTTGAGCGACTCCTTTCGCCAGGGTGGCCATTGCTATTGGGTATTATTTCTGCCAACATCTTAGGGCCCTTAGAGATGCTAAGAGTTCCCGGTTGCTCTTCGGAAACGGAAATAAGAGCACCAAATGAGCGTGCTACATGAAAATGCCGATTCTTATCCTGTTATGCGGCTTTCTTGTAGATAAGCGAATGGTTGGCGAGTCTGTCCACATACCACTCTTACTCGCTGGTCTTGGACAGCGTATTAAAATAAGGAAAACCTGAAATCGAAAATTACTTCTTAAGTGTGCTAGAGGGTCCACATCGTTGAGCCCAAATTGAAATACCAGATTATTTTGGGCAGCGATGAGATGTCAGCCGAATTCAGTGATGGAAACTGTTGAGCTAGTTGTTCAGCAGTTGCTTCATTTAAGAGGCTGCGAACATGATATTTTCTTGATTATTGTAGCACCGGCAAAAATCAGCACAGTCCTAAATTTGAATCAATGAAAAGGCTCGGGTGATTCAACATGGATAAGATAAACAACAATAGCTTGCACGGCACATGGTATCTGAATCTCTTATGCTTGATTCTAATAATCGTATTGAATCCAGTCACTTTCTTTTTCAATTGTAGCCCGCGAGTTTTCACCCCTGATACTGTGGCTTACATTACCATGGCAAGAGAACTGTTCGATAAGGGATTTCTCTATATTCCCTCTTGGTGTCATGGTGACCAAGGGCTTATTTGTCCGCCACTTTATCCTTTTCTCATGGCTTGTGGGAATCTGCTTTTTGGAGCTTTGGTAAGAACTTCCGAATGGGTTAGTTCTTTGTGTGCCCTAATCGCTTTGGTTCCAATTTATGCTTACGTCAGAAGAATTTCAAGTAGGTCGAATGCAGTTATGATTAGTCTCTTGATAGGGATAAACTATTATTATTTTGTTGCTGCAATGACGCCTCTATCCGAGGCTACTTTCTTGCTCACGCTGAGTTACACGCTGGTTTTGACGTTGCGGCTATTAGAGGATTCCGAGAAAAACAGAAGAGCATTGCCATTACTTCTTGGTCTGAGTTGTGCACTGGTCTTTCTATCCCGGCAGATTGGGATTATCATTTTGGTTTTTCTCGTAGGCTTTTTCCTTTTGCATGGCCTTTTCTCTTCGAGAGCAGAACGAGCGGTCATTCTTAAAAAGGCCTCATTTATGGTATTAGGATGGCTTATCCTGGTCGCTCCTTACACCATTATTATCTATTACCAGACAGGGCATCATCCTCTGCAGCAAAGTTTTTCTAGTGCCAAATATGAAGTAACCACTGATGACCCCGAGGTATTAAGAGAAATACAGCGGATTGAAAACATACCTAATGTGACCTATGGTACGGTCTATGCCAAGAGACGTCTTATGAGAAAACTTCTGCCGGATGCTTCTGAGATGCTTTACCGTGTAGACAGAAAAAAGGAAGAAAAAGCTGGGCTTTTCTACCAATTTCTCTCAGCCTTAAAGAGCCCGAAAGATTATGCAGCGAGGCTCTACCACAATACTATGCATCTGGCAGAGCCATTGGGCAATTTCCTTCTTTATTTGTTTCTTATTTTATGCATTTCGCCCTTTTTTGTAAAATCCGAGAACAGGAAATTGCTTGACAGGCTGCTATTGCCTCTTTTCATTTTATTCTATTTGCTCGTCGTATCGTGTTTCACCGATAGGATCCCGCGATATATCTATATCCTTTTCCCATTTGCCTTGATGCACATTGCAGGCGAGTTGTTTGTCTGCTTTCATAAGGTAACCAATGCTCTGAGAATTAGGTTTTCGATCCTTATATTTCTTGTCATTGCGTATGCATTCTTTCTGCTTGTAACCCCTCATTACTTTACCGAGCTAAGCGTGTCCCCTAAATTACAGCATGTGGAGACTCAGTTCGAAAGCTTCAGGAAAAAAGTAAACGGAGAGCCAGTCTTCAGCCTGAGCCCTTTCGGTTCTTATCTGTCGGGGGGATCCTGTCGTTTGTTGCCGAACGATTCTCTGGAAAAAGTGGTCAAATATGGAAAAAAGACAGGTGTGCGCTGGCTCTTAGTAGACCGGACAGAGAGTGCTCTCAGTGAGATTTACTTCTATACCAATGCAGAGTGGTATCGGAGCGCTAACCTGCAGAGGGAATATCCCCATCTCGTAAGATTTTGCTGCGAAACAGCTGATGGGAGTTTTTCCCTCTATGAGATTCTATGATTGCTAGATTTTTACAGGTTCTAACCCTGAATCTCTTTTGAGCAGCGTTGATAGGCCCTAGCAGTTTTTTCATAGTGCCAGATCTCACATGATCTAAGCGCCATATCGTGGCGTTGAATGGGCTTTGCGAGCCGAGGAATCTCCCTAGGGTCATGCACCCCATGGTCATCTACTGTTGCGATGATGTTACCCTTTGCTTTCCTGAACCCTTTCCTGATGCTCTTCAAATTCCCTTAGTTTCTGGCATTGCTGATAATGCAAGCACCCGGCTGGCTACAAGGTCGCTTTTGATAGCCTATTTCCCTAAGGGTCGCTTGTTGGGCTTTTAATAAATATCTGGTTTTAGTCTTGGCAAAGATTAGAAATCAGATTTTGGCAAGCCTTGCGGCTATGGAGGGTCATAAAGATCCACTGCACTGACATGGCTTGTTCGTATATTGCAATGTACCAGCTAGCTGAGCATGCATCCTTTATCACAATGTGGTTTATACCCACCTGGTAAGCGGAAAACCCACCCCCATCAGGCCCGTTATCTCTCTCAACGATATACTACCTTAGTTGATAGTTACGGCTGAGGTGAGATAGGGTGACTCCCTTGCCTTTTCGCTGTTTGAGTGCTAAATTATGGCGTGTTTTCGATATATAGGTACAACAGAGAAAATGAAAAAAGCTCGCAACGGGAATGTAAATCTACGGTAGTTCAGGAATTTGAAGAAAAGGTCGCTTATCCGTCCAAAAGATTTGCTCAAAGCGGGATTCAATAGCAGAAATATGTTCATAAGTGCCTTGCGCCTTGTGGTGAGCATTGGTCTGGGCTATGGCCTGATTCATTTTACACTTAAATCTACAGGAGCCCACCTGTGGAACGAGTTAGCAAAGGCCCAGAGCCCCTTACTTCTTCTCGCCTTGCTTTTCTATGGTGTGATTCTTTGCTTAACCATTTACCGATGGAATATCTTGCTAAAGGTTCAGGGAGTGCGTTTACAGGCCTGGGACCTAATCAGGCTTACGATGATCGGCGTCTTTTTCAATCTGGCGATCCCCGGAGCAGTGGGTGGAGATCT